>JGI24158J21664_10007632_pt1 | contig 14378 bp, 8 predicted proteins | sample Ectturendosymbi3_FD_21664 | JGI IMG/M metagenome (IMG submission 21664) | reverse complement strand
ATTGGAATGGGTGCGCAACCCATTTGCTTTTGATGTTGATACATTGCCGGAAAGCTGCCAAACTATTTCTGGATTTCAAGCGGAATTTATTGACATTCAGTACGACAGTTTATTGAGGAATGCCTTTAAGAAACAAAACCTTGGACAAAAATCGAGAATGAAAAGAGTATTGTTGGTACGCACGCAGTAAAAGCTCCACTGCTATTTGTTACTACCTGCTTGTGTGAGTGTGGGTTTTCTGTGCTTGCACACATCAAAACAAAGACGAGGAACTGCCTTGAGCCTGAAGACGACATGAGATTGATTCTGAGCAAGATTGTTCCAAATTTTGACAAAGTTGTGGAAACGATACAAAATCAGGGCTCACATTGATTAAATTCGAACTTTTGTTATGACTACGTTTAGGCCTTTGTTAAACTGTCTTGTGTTTAGTTAACTTGTTATATTTGCAAGAAAATGTGTGAAAAAGACTGGGTCGCCAAAGCTTTGCTATCTATTTACCCTTAATATTTGGGTCGCTACAAAAAAGGTTGAGAAGCACTGCACTAGGTGATTCACAAACGTATTTCCCACAGTGCATCTCGCTCTAGCTGTCTGAACTGAGTGCTTCAATTATGGAGATGTGACTATCATTTATTAAAGGAATTTGTAAATAGTCTATTTCAGTATCCTGTTTTAATTTCAGATCATTCTTTTGAGCACGTGAAACCTTGTTTATCATAAATCGAAATGGCACAGTAAACTTTCGTGCCTATACACTACGCAATGAATTTCTGCAATAATACGATATCATCCAGCTTCAGTGGCGAACAGAACAAGACCTAGTTGCATATGTCAACACAAAGATTAAAGACGGCGTTCATGAGCGTGCCTTCTTTAAACCAACAAAATCTAATAACCAACAAAACGTTCGCGATTAAAGTAAAACTAAAAACCTGGCCCCCAAAAAGTTATCAGTTTTCCTTTACGCACAATCCTCTCGCTTTTAATGGTAATAACCGCCACCGAGCTTTCTCTGCAAGTAAAAACATACTGTGGAACTTTTGTATTTTTGTTGTAAGCATACTTAGACAAACATCGTTTTAGAATTGCCGGTCTATTATGCACAAAAATGATTGTGTTCCTAATAAACTCCACAAATTAAAAAATAATTACGAAACTCCTTTGCTTATACAGCCACTCTAACGCACACATATAAACTTAATTTTCGGTGCAGTTCTCTACCCCAAAACTTTTACCTGTACTGCAATGAACTTACAGGAGCAAATACAGTAAAAACCGCTTGCGAAAAACATTTTGAGACAAAATTCACTCACCTGTTGCGTATTGCACTTAAATTCACTTTGTTCGTCAGAATACACCCGATCACCCACACTGGAAACTACCACTATTCGGAAAACAATTAAGAAAGTTATCCAGAACTTTCCAAGCAAAGTGGAGTGTTGATTAACCTGCAAGGATTAAAAATGAAATTTTTTTGTAAAATCATCAAGATTTATGGGGCAATATCAAACCATAGTGGGATTGATTTCGATGAGGTTGCAACTTGTTTTAATTTCCTATTTCTTGTATATATCATGGCAAAAGGGTGTCTTCGTGAACGTATTAAATTGAAATAAAGTAGCTGTTCAGTGCAATTTCAAATGAAACTCGCTGCTTATTGTTTAAGCAAATCTCAGGGAAAGCGTTTTTTCGTACGCCATTTAACCTTTACTAATTTATTGCAGATCATCTTGTTTGTATATTATTTTCCTCATTTAACACACTTCGTTGAAAAAACGGATTGCATATATATCGCGTGGGCATTAAGTTCATTTGTCGACTTCTCGTCTTCAAGAGAAATCGCCAGTTAATCTGAGGTAAGCTTACATCAAAATGTTTTTTCAAAATGCATGTCTAGACACTGAACAGTATAAAAAAACTAGAAAGCTTTTATCAACTTTATTTAAAATGTTTATGCTCATATGCATAAAGCTTTGACAGCTAGTTAGAACAGCATAAAGCAGGAAATTAAAACTTTTGAATGTCTGCTGTGTATAAATTAGCGGACGGATGGAATCAACTTGCTGGGGTTTTTGAACATGTTCAACTGAACAAAGACGCCACAATATATTCAAAAACGTATAGCGCGTAGGACAACGCCTAACGACCATTTGATTGAGAGCATTTTCAAATAGTCCGCAATTATAACTTTCCAACAGTTGACAACATGCTGATGATTCACTAACAATGAAATGCCACCTGAATCGCCTCCACAAGGACAGAGAAAGTATGAATAATTTTAATATTGTGCGTTATCTAAATTAAGCAGGAAACTTTATCCATTCGCTTTGCAAAGACAGATTTCACCAAGTCCGTTTTATTACACTATCGCGATAAAACTTACCTTCTGAAGCCATCGTTCAACAAAGTGCCAAGACATCACAAGCAGCTAACTGGTTAGTCCGTCTGGAAAATGAATTGCTTTTGCTGGTCTTGCTATTTTTATTTTAGCTGACAGTTTTCAGTTCTGTACGCCAGTTTGCAACTGGCAATCTTTATTACCAAAAACGAGAGATCCGCGCTAGCCTGCAAATTTTAGATATGCACCAAATCACCAAAAACGAAAGATACACGCTTGGGTGCAAATTTTAGACATGCAAAGGTACACAAATAGAGTACGCTCTAATATTTGTTTTAGTCCTAATAAAATATCTAGGAAAAGCATCAACTACATACCAACTAGTTCACATTAACGACTGCATATTGTTTCTAACAAAATGCACCTGCAAACTCCTGTTCAACTTTAGTTACAAACACCTGATACGTCAGTGATATATGCTGTACTAATGTATGTTACGTGGCAGGCATAAAATGTTCAATGCGATATATAAAAAGGTGTCATAAGAAAACCCCTTTTAGAATGAAGCGTAAATGAGAAAAANGAAGTATTTTAAAGGGAACCAACTTTTCGTTGCTCATTTAGGGAATTTTGTACTGAAAGCTGTAGCATGCAATTGCAAAGTTGTCACAATAAACCGCAGTCGTACGAAATTACAGCGGTCATTGTGGTACTGATGTTTCGCTTCTTACGCGATTACACAAGCTTTCCTCAGATTTAAATGTTTTGTGCACGAACCAGAAAATTCCAACATAGAGTGACTTGCAACGAGTTAACGTCAACTTTCACGAAATAAATTCTTACGTTCATGAAAATACAGGTAAATTGCGATTGGATTCGCTTGGTGTGGGTCACTGCTGTGACTTTACTATTATTGCTGAAAATACAGGCCTAAACATGAAGAGTTTAGTGGAAGATAAATCGTAATACAACTTAATTTAATCAGTGTTCTTTTTCTACTCACGTTGTTGCGTAGCATTTGCCACCAGGCTTAAAATCAAGCAGGTAAATTGTTCTTCTGGCGATTATTTTTATTATTCATAGGGGGGCGAATCGTCGGCTGAATGATAAAAAGTAATCTCCAGAAGAACAACTTATCTGCTCAATTTAATTTGGTTCGCAAACTTTAAAAACCTGACTTACAGGTTTGCTGATATATTTGAGAACGAAGGTGGTCCACAGTGAAAAGTCAAACTTGAACTTTAGGTAGTATTGTAAATATTGTCACAAGAGTTTATGTTGAGCAAGGATACCAAGCGCTTTTACATTTGATCTGCGAGCCTAGGCCTTTGTATATCTTTCTCATTTTTTCATAATCTTACTAAAAAATCAGCACTCCATGTTTGGCATAAAATAAAGGCGATGATACTACAAATCAGAAGGTCTTATTTAGTATTGAGTTTAGCGAAGAAAACAGAAAAAGATCTTTCAGATGGTTACCATTCACCACTACGCTAATGTCCACGTTTAACTCAGGAAACACAGGCAACACATTTCAACACTTCATTTAATTAACGATGAACTTCATTTAATTAACGATGAACACCTTAACAAATGTTTTCGAAAGAAGCGTACGCCTCGACGATCACGAAAGCGTAATGGTGCACCAGCACCAATTCTCCTGAATTTTCAAACCAGACGTACACTTTTTGTGACAGGTAGAATTGCGTATGTTTCAAATGGCACTTAGCACTGCCTCTTTCCAAACGTAAGATGTTGTTTTAACCTTACCAGACACACAGCACGCTTCTGGCGCATTTCTGCTGTAGAAGCACACGTTCTTCCACTGGGATATTTGCCCTATATTTCTGATATACTTGCTGTTTGCATGGGAGATTTCGCATCTTAGACTACACCGAAAATTATGTTCCATATTTAGCATGGCTAGAGGTGAATGGATGTTTTTGCAAGTCAGCGGTGCGCTGGAACAGTGATTTGAAAATCAGATTATTATTTAAGCGAAACGATATAAAAGGTCTTCCGCAGCTGATAATGACCACAGTGGCTTTCATATAGGCACACACAGGCAAGATAACAATATAATTCCCGTTGGAACGCAAAGTTGATATTGACAGAATTGAGTAAAAGGTCTGGTCCAGCCGCTAATTGTCAAATCCGAGGTCAGAAAAGAAATGGAAATCAAGTCTAACATCGATTACAGGAATTCTACGTCGTTGTAAAACTTTGATTTTGCAAGTAACAGAATCGCCTACTGGCACAAAATCAATTTCCATTCAAGCCTTGCTTTGACAAAGTACACCACAGTCTTGACTAATAATTGTGTGATGCCTCCTTTGGCAAAGAAATACAAAACATATAGTCGGTTTTCGTTGAGCAGAGAAGGCATTAACGTCAACTACTGTAGGTTTTGCAATAATTTGAAAGTTGGACGAAACACCTGAGCCCTCTCAAAATCCCATTAACTCCTTTCGATCTTTCAGGAAAAGTTTTTCGGACAGCATCAAAAGATTGAGAACTTCACTGATATTTACAGTAGATGAAGAAATTTATTGCTATTTCGCTAGCATGGCTATAAAAAGTGCAATATACTGTAAATACCACCTTACTTGTTCCTTACCTCGTGATCACTTTGAGGCCGAGATCACTTTGAGGCCGAGGTTTGTGAGTTTAACTTTTTACACATACAAAATGTCGGAACCGGTTGTTACATGTGAAACGCTATAACACTTTTGTGAAAAACGTCTCTGTTGGAAATAAGCACAACTTAATCACCTTTACCTTGCTATCTGAATCTGTTGGGAAGGTTCCTTATTTAATTCCTAGTCCATGTCCATGGAATCTGTACTCGTTGATAACTACTGAGCTGAGATCAAAGATTTACAAAAGTAAAAACAGATGGGGTTTCTTCCAGTAGTGTTTTGACTGCACTATTGCTTCACTTCTCAGCAGTCCCTCACAAGTTTCCCAATCGACATCCTGCCGGTCTGGGACTACCTGGTTACTTTAATCTGTATTGCCTCTTATTTTGATTTATGGAAGGCATACTATAGTTACCATCAAATACTTTTCGATACGTACATCGGTGATGGAATTTTATAATCATCATTGCCATCAAAACTACCACAGACTTTTACCAGCGTGTTGCGAGTATTTTTGACTGGTGCTGCAAAGCATTGACTTTCACTTTGAACCAAAACGATTCGTCTATAGTCTTGCGCGTTGAAGCATTTGTACTATTTCTACCACGTGCAGCTCATTAACTTTTCATACAATAGTTTCCAAAGCAACTGCATACGGAAGCAAACTGCCAACTGAATACGTCCCGATGCGACAAAAAGGCTTGAGCTATGTATACGCCCTTATTCTTCTCTTCAAAATTTTTGAGCTTATCATCAGTCGAAGACCATTTCTAGGAACTGCAAAATCTTTTTAAGCTGAATTTCCACTTCGAGCATATTCAGGATACTTTTCTGAAAAGTGGACATCGGTCATGAAAAACATGCGCGTCACTAAAGAAGTCGCTAAACGTTGTCATTTTTGTTAGCGCTTTCTAAAAGAATCACTCCTGATTTCTGTTACGCTTTTCTGTACATTTCCAAGACATAATTGTTTACACAAGCTTTTCCGACATTTACCTATCAAAGAAAGGAGTCACTCAAATGAGACAAGGTTTCGGCAACGAGAATGCTGTTGAACGTTGCAGCAAGGAACATGTCAACTCCATCTGTTCCTACAACAGTCTAACGCTGGAAGCGAAACTTTCCAATTTAAGTTTCCGTTGGACGTCCACCAAAACGAGGTCCCACTAGACAAGTTAATAGGCTTCCCATCGTACGCTCACAAAATGAGAGCAGCGACGTTGCTGATTGCTTTCGGCTACAGTAATACTTTTTCATTTCGAGATAAAAGCAAGAGGAAAAAATGTCGATGGTCGAATACGTCCTATAGTGTTTTGAGCACTTGGCGGGGCAAAATGATGTGGAAGCCCAAAGAAGGACTTGCTTTATCAATGAAAGAGAAGTGAAACTGATAAATGTCTAAAGGGCTTTCACTGAGATCAATTGGTGAGCTTACTTCACAAAATTAAACTGAAAAGTAAAGCTACATGGGAGAGCGACAAACAATAACAAGGGCAACCTGCTTGGAGACAGTCAGACCAGAACGAATGGCTGCGATAATTATCGTTTTCAGCTATTCATCGGCGAAAGCACCTAATAAATAGCATCCTCGACACTATTCACACAGGTAAAGGAGTTGAGGCGACACCATTGGACGGAATAGATCGCTTCTGCGTCTTGTTTTGATGCCCTGATCTGCACTAGAAATGCGGTGGGTGAATCAATTATTAATGTAAACCGCTGGTTGTCTTCTGCGTTGAGCATCCCCCCGCACTTCCGTGACTTACACGTCTTGATCGAAAAATTTGGAAGCTTTTGTACACATTCTTCACAAAACGGATATCCCTTTTTGAGGAATCATTTAGATATGACAGATGGAAAACGTTTGGTAAAATCATCCAAAAGAGGTTTTACTAACATTGCATAGAGAATAACTTATGACTATTAAATAAGGTTCAGACTTTCTGCGCAAATGACACATAGTATCAATGAAATATAAAAACTCAATGTCTCCAAATTTAAAAACTCTTTCTGCTATCAAAATTCATCATAGTTTGGTGCCTTGAACGATGCAAATTAATATTACAGTTATTCGTAACTTTGGCTTATTCAACACATTTCAATGATACTTCCAATAAATCACATTAGCCTCAAGGAAAGATGCCCACCTTTTCTGTTTCCTCTGAAAATTATCTTTTGCCATAGCTATGTGACAAAACCAAATGCAGAGTGAAATACAAAATCTTAAAAAGTATTAAAGCAACAACAACAACGCAAAACAACAGAAACGTTTTTTCTTTCTAAAACAAAAATAACAATGAGAAACAAATCGATAATTTTCAGAGACGAACAGGGATCGCCCGCTTAACTTACTGTTAAAACTATGTTAAAACTACAAGCAGCACTTTTGCTGAAAGTTTTTCACAAAAAAAAAATTAAACGCTTCAAAGAAACGTCTCACTGATGTTTACCTTCAAAGAAGGACTTTTTAGAAACTTGTTGTTCTTGCGCAAACAATTCGTTGCAATAAATAATACGCTGACACGTTTCTTTGAATAGGGTGAAAAAATTCATTGTACAACAATTTTATCTCATATTGAAAAGGTGTAATTTAAGAGCGTTCAAAGTTTTAAGGCGTGTATTCTATAAATGACCAACAGGCATGAATTGCTTTCAGAAACGTTTCTATAAAATAGGCGATTTCGTAGTGAAAAAAAAACAGTCTCACGCACAATAGCAGAAGCATTCCTTGCAATTTTGCAAAGGCTTATTATACTTTATTCTTTCACATAAATTAGAGTGTGTAGTTCAACACTGCGGTGTTCTTTCGGAAATAATAAAACAACGCAGAGAAATTCTCAAATTTAGCTGTTTTGCCATTTTGTTCAATCAAAGAAGCAAATAAAAATCTGGTGAAGTCAAACAAAAATGAATCAAGCCGTGAAGAACAATAAAGGCACGAAAACATTTTTGCTACAGCTTTTGTGTCCCTGATTCCACAAACAGGTATGTATGAAGCAGGTCGTTAGCACCACAGTTTAAGGCGGCCCATCAAGTAAAGAATCTATTCATTTTGACAATAATTTTCTGAATCCATGAAAATCTTTTACTGTTGCTCGCGGAACCACACGCGAAAGAATTGAATCGCACAATAAACAAACGCTTGCAACAGTTCGAAATTCGGACAAATTTGCGTGCGCGCATGAGGTTTATCTAGACAGGCTTAATTACCGATTAAAATTTATGAAAACAATTTAACTTAGAGCTTTTGTTACCTGATGAACACCACAGTCACACCACAGTTTTAGTGAACGAAAACGTTTTGCAAAAATTTCATATATCTTCTGTGACATGTAAGCCACCAAAGAAGCAAGCATTTTTTTTCTTAAGTACTTTTGGTCCTGTTCGTAATTTTTCAGATATTCTCTAAATTTGAAAGAGTATTGCTTTTTCCGTTATCCAACATCTTGCGCATGCACAAATTAGTTTCAGTGGACGCCCAGAGACCTTTGGGTCTTTGGCCAATGGTTTACTCTGCCCATCGGAAATTACGACTCGGGACTCGATGCAAGCGAAGTCGAATCCAAAACACTTGATTAATCAGACGCTCAACGCAGGTTGATACAAATCGTACTCAAACCGAAATATAAGATTGCAGGAGAGTGTGGGCAAGCGGGGATCGAAACAACGCTGCCAACAAATTGCATTATCAACAAATTGCATTAGAAACAAAAACAATATGTTTGTGTTTTCTGGCGGATATGTACCTGGAGTCTTTCGGATCAAACGACTAAAGGTTTGTGAGTCGTGTGATTTGCTGTTGCGTGCTGTGTTGACAACCACATCAGGGGAATGGCTTTACAGTTGCTCTCTTGCCCTTTAAGCTGCGAAACGGAAACTGCATCACTGCGTCATCGGACAGAAATTTGAATCTTATAGTGACATTTCTGAATACACCTCTCACAAAACAAAAAGCGCGTTTCCTATTAAGCCGAAGTGGAGATATTGAAATAAAACTATAATTTAACTAAATCGGTTTCTTTGTAGCACATGGTGTAAAGTACCTTTCTCCGTATGAGATTTATAGGCGCTAATCGTCGTAAAGTAAAAAGTTAAGTAACATTTTTTTCATATTTGCTCTCCTTATTTTGCGTGTACTCATGGTTTTCCATAGACTCTGAAGTGTTCAACGTTTGTTTTTAAACTTTGCCTCCACTACCTTGTATCTTGTTTGTAAACAATTCGACTCTTTTGGCGACAACCGCCACTGTTTGCAAAGATTTGCAGAATTCTTTTCGTTCTTTGCTCTGAGTATGACAGTTGACTTAAAATTGACTGGCCAGCAAACATTCGCAAACATAAAGAAACTCCGAGTTCTCTGGTGGGGCTATCTTCAAACTTACGATAATACATCTGCTCAGTGTCACAGACATGTCACGAAGTTGACCAGTCGCTTTCGAACAAATATGACGTCACTGAAATCAACACCGTCTGGTAAAATTGTGTGAGCAAAGCCAAGTTGCGAAAGTAGCAACCCGAACATTGATATGCAAAGGCTTATAGCATACTTCCGTTTTTCATATAAACTAGTCTGTGTTGGCTGGTACTACTGCACGTTTATCTTGCGGAAATTACACAGTAATTCTCAAATTTGGCCCTTTTTCGCATTTTTGTTCAATCTCCATACAGCCACACGGGGATTTCACACATTAGTAAGGTTTTTGATACCTCACAGCTGCGAGCCCTAACGTTTGTCGAACCTGCTTCTACCCCATTTGCAAGCGCAAGTACGTCACTTACACTACAGCTCACGTTCTGACGCAGTAAGCACACTTTTGAAAGCCGCAATCGAGATCCATTTTGTTAAAATCGTTTGGTGCGAGTCGGTCGATAGTTAATTAATCACTGTCGCTCCTCGAGTCAACCCACAACAACGCCTTCAGGAATGACAGTCCACTTGTGGCTTTTAGGGTCCCGCAAAGCAGCGCGATTTGCATCGACCTCAGATATCGACGTACAACAGGGGATTCGTAAGTGGCGTGAAGTGCGACTTTGTGGGTCGGTAGGTTACCCGGCACGACAGCCATGGCTCGAGATCTTCGATTGTGGAAGTATAAGGTCAGCAACTACTCCGAATTTAAAACAGTTGCGAACGTCCATGCATACCCCAGCAGGTAAATGTTTTTTAAGTACACACAAAGTGACTGTCTTCGCCTTCCTACCACCGAAGATTGTAATTTCTGCCAGCCTTCGCAGAAACGACAAGGTACCGACATGCTTGGCAATGTAGAAATTTAATTCATTTGCAAAGCGTATTCTCGTGCTTTGGGGGCCACTCGAGACCATTTGCAGAAGCGTGCTTGTCACGGCCCGTGGGCACTGGTGTGTACGGCTCTTGCTAATTCTGCTGCCACTTTTCACACAACACTTTCTAATGCACGTCCGGCGACCCTCAGAACCCAAACTTCGCTTTCCTAGCGTCCATGTCTGTGGAGCAACTAACGGACAGGCATTTTTCAAGGCCAGCTTTGACGGGGTATCTGTGAAGGTCGAACGACTGTCATCACGGGCGTCCGCAGAAATTTTTCCAGGGGGGGGCAAATCCGACATTTTGCTCAGGCCTATCCTTTTCAACTTGTTGACGATGCAACGAAAATGGACGTACACAAGGCGCTTCACCCTTTCTACACCACAGACAAAGCCTAAAGTTACGGCAACAGTTGCAAACAGACTTTTCCCTCTCAAAAAATTTTGCACTGGGCAAATGTTTGTTTTAGTGTGCAAGAATAGTTTAAGACTGAGTTGGCAGAGTTGTAAGTGAAAGCTTTGCGAATTGTTAGAATATGTATCAAATCTTATCAAAATGCTGTACGAACAAAGCACACATTTGATTCAAATAGCTTCTTGTTTTTTCAATGTTATGGAATGTTGAAAGTGCGCGAAATGAGATTTCGCTGCGCAAATGGTCTGCGCAGTTACGCACTTTAGAGGGAACATTGGTTGCAAAAAATGTGCTTTGTTGGCAACAATGCTCCTTTTTCACTCATGCTTTTTCACACATAGCATAAACCAGGCCTCAAACACGCGGCTCACGGGCAGCATATGGCCCGCGAAGGTGTTTCATGCGTCCCGCAATGCTTTCTGGGAATTTTCAAATAATTAACATATACGTTATTTAGTTTATTCGCCAGTGCTTAAAAGTACTCTACCAGCGAGTGAACAAGTTCCTTTTAAATTTTCAACGAACGTTGAGATGGCTAGAAATGATTTGCCTGTAACTCACGATACCTTTCGCAGATGTAAATGTTTCTAGTAAGGTTCAGGTACAGCCACTGCTGCGTCAGGGTTGTATAGCCTAGGCTACGCTGCCCTCGGCTTACTTTATAAGTCCTCATTTGGCCCTCGGAGCAATTTTTGTTTGAGTCCCCTGGTACTATCCGCAGTCGCTGTTTCGCTGCATTACCTGCCAAGATGTCTACGTTCAACAGTTACATGTGGCAAAACGCCTATTACCGTAACTTGAAGTAAACCTTTGAAAATTTGAGGCCATGTTATTGTTACGCAATAAGGACCAATACTAGAACAATCCGCTCCCAAGTTTTACAACCTGCCTCTGCAGGCAAACGAGCGGGCATAAGTGAACTGCAAGCTCATCACTGCGACACTGCATGTACCAGAAACAGAACAGTGAACCTGGCTCTCGTGCAGAGTGAGTGCTACACCGGCAAACAAACTTTCATTACTAGGCCTAACCCAACCAATTGGAATTAAATTTCTGATTTCGCGTTTTCAAGAAATTTTTGCTTCTTAGTCCCAATTTCCTTGGGAGAAAGCCCGTTTTTCCCCCCCTTGCGGATGCCCATGTGCCTGATCCTGTTGTTGCCCAATTTAAAGCTTCAACAAGAAGATAAATTATTTTTTGATGAAAAAGTATAGAAGTTTTCATCTCCAAAAACTGTTGAAACAAAATTTTGTCAGGAATTTGTTACCTTTCAAGCCTGCCAAACGGTTTTTCAAATCCTGCTAGAAAATCAGTTAACTGCTAGATTGAAAATTATACGACTAACAGTGCGAAAAACCTGCTAGATTTAGCAGCAAATCAGCTAAAATAGCAACACTGCACGTAACTTAAAGTGAACCTTTGAAGATTTGTTGCCATGTTATTGATACGAAATAAAGACCAATAGTAGAACAATCCGCTCCCAAGTTTCGAAGCCTGCTTTTGCAGGCAAAGGAGCGGACGCAATCACTGCATGACACCGGAACAGTGAATCTGGCTCTTGTGCAGTGTGAGTGCCATACCGCCAAAAAAACTGTCACTGCAAGAATTAAGTGAAACACGGCCGACTTAAGATATCTTTAAATAGGCCGTGAGTGAAATGAATAATTGCAACTACACTGCTGTCTTCAGGTTTTCTGGAAATTTTGGCTCTTAGTCCAATTTCCGGGGGGGCAAATGCCCGTTTTGCCAGGGGACGCCCATGACTGTCATCTACCAAAGAAAACTTGCTCGCAACATCTGCCAGACACACCATTTCAATTCTCGTGCTATGATGTTTCTTACACCACAAAAAATCTTATACTGTTATGACACTGCCTTGTTTAACCATTGAGAAGTGAGATGAAGTGATGGTTTACAAGTACTGTATGACTAAACGAATAGATACTTTGTTTCTGACTACAGCCACAGCACCAAACGTAATTGTTTAGATCAAATAACAAAGTTTTTAAACTGCCTTGAGTTTTGCAAAACATCCAGATATCCAACGTTTGACAATCCTTTAAGACAGGGTTGGGGACCTGCGGCCGCATTGGCGTTTAACATGACCTGGATCAGAATTTTTTTACCCAAATTAGAACGCAACATAGCGACAAAACGAAAGTGTGCGATAAGCAGACACGTGGACAATAAGTCAAGAGGCGTCTCTCTCGCTCTTTGATATAATTTGACTCCTTGTTTCCCTTTGGAAGATAAAGGCAGAGTTTTTAAATTATTTCATTTTTGCGCCCTCCAGCTATATTACACAATTCATGCGACCCGTGATAGTAAATGGGTTCCCCATCACTAGTTTAAAAAATGCTACTGCTATGTCGGCTTACAGAGATTTTTTGAGATGCGAGTAACAAATAAATGCCAAAGCTTAAAGCTTTCACTGCAATGAGGAATGTTTTTCTTGCTTAGGAAACCACAGGAACTAACAAAACTCTTTTAGTGTCCAAACGTGTTTGCATTTCTTCGTTNCAATTGCCCAATGACGAATTTCTTAGTCGTTTTTCATAAGCGCTTGGTTAAAAGGACGAAACTATGCTTTCCCAGGAGTCTCCTGTGACGCAAAAAACGCCAGAAATGGTTTGTTCAAACACGATTCTCCCCAATACGGGCAGATACACTGTTGTTCATTTTTTCTCTCGTGTGGAATTGCTTGTTGCCACAACAATATTGCTTCGAGAATCCTGCTCCGTTCCAATGCTTTAAAAAAGCTGGCCAGTTGACGCTAAAGAATGTCCAGTTGGTTGCAGAAGAATCTATCTAAGGGATGTAGTCCAGTAGAAGTTTCTTTACGTTGTAGTATTCAAAACAAGAGAGAGTGCAATCATCGTTCACTGATTTTGGGAAACTGCTTGCTTTACATTGCACACCCACAGCGCTCCAACAAATGCTGGGATTTCTTAGATCGGCAAAAACAAGTTGTTTGTACTCTGCAGCCAATTGCGTTGAACATACGGAATACTGCAGTGTTATAGAGAGCAAAAATTAATTATCAAACTGTGAAATATGCTTGCATATGCTGGCGTGACTGCATATTTTCAGTACTGCAAAAAATATTGTACCCACCTAATTTTGATCAAAGTTGTATTGATAAGGTTTTCTATTAAGTATGGATAGTATTTGCTGAGCCTGTAGAGAATCATCAACAGCAAAATCGTTGAGTTCCTCAAACCTTCCCTGTGATGTTGCATATTCATGGTCATTAGACAAACAGATTCTGAGTAGTCTTTAAAAAGCGCTGTCTGTGCACACTGCACTAGTAACAAAAATCAGCACGCATTGATGTTATTTAATGGAAATCGATTGCGCCATAGGGCATCTTCAGTCCAAGTAAATTAAAAGTAAAAACGAGAAGTACGCAAAGCAGTGATTATTACGAAACAAAGACAAAGGTAGCGTGAAAAACTTTTATTGAGCTAACGTTGACAGTACCGTACTATAAATAATTTTGAGCTAACGTAGAATGTTTATAGAATATTATTTACAGTACGTAGAATATTATTTACAGCACGGTACTGTCAACGTTAGCTCAATAAAAGTTTTTCACACAACCTTTGTCTTTGTTTCGTAATAATCACTGCTTTGCGTACTTCCACTCGTTTTTACTTTTAATTTACTTGGACTGAAGATGCCGTATGGCGAAATCGAT
>JGI24158J21664_10007628_pt1 | contig 14382 bp, 9 predicted proteins | sample Ectturendosymbi3_FD_21664 | JGI IMG/M metagenome (IMG submission 21664) | reverse complement strand
GCATCTGGAAGCAAGTTTTAGTATAATGCTTTTACGAGACTTATTAGCCGGTGAGACAGAAAACTGAACTTTTGTTGTCTGAGGCTCATGAAATAAACCTTTATGCGTGGGTGGATGTTATACGTTTTAGACATGTATCGCTTATCGAAGACGCTTATTGAAGTTTGTGGGCTCAAATCTCGCGCCAGACGAAGCTTTTTTCTGGTGTTCATTGTTACCTGTGTTAAATTACTTAACAACCACGTGTGAAGCAATTTTGTCAGTGAAAGAATGAAATCGTAAAATGAAAATCAAACAGGAAACGTACAGTAGTCATAAAAAATTTGCGTAGTGCGTATATCAGTGACCAGAAAACAAAGTCAGTTTATTTTAAATTGAGGTTTTTGCCCTCCCTTAGTTACGCCACTGCCGAATACTGTTTATACATTTTTTTATTTTTAGGGTTTGAGGGGGGCATGGCACAGTGGCCTCCCCTCCATACGCTAGGGGTTATATGAATGTCTTTATGCGATTTCGCTTGACGTATGCTACTTGGTTAGGCCACGTGCAATTAAAAGAACTTTGCTGACATGTTACAGTTGCGAGTTTTTATCAGTTTAACTTAGTTGCTTAGTCGTAAAGTTGTCAGATATTCCTTAAGAATGTGGTTAGTGGTGCCCAACATAAACAAAGGGCAGCTAAGGCAGGACAAGAAGCGCGAAAGGCAGAAAGAGCATCACGGCGTATTCTTTTAAAACAGTGATAGACAATGTTCCCCCTAAGAAAATTTTACACTGAGCAAATTTTTGTTTTAGTAAGCATGCAATTGCGCAACTATGTAGACACACAACTAGTGAAGCGTTTTAAGCAGTTAAAGGGCAATGCAATATGTTATGCGATATTAAATTTGGATTCTTGCTAGTGCGCGAGAATGAGATTTCACTGCGCAAATGGTCTGGTGGTGCTGCGCAGTTGCGCACCTTAGAAGAAACATTGGTGATAGACGACCTCACTGTATTTACGCGTCACTTTATGACCCGCGGGCACATTCCGGGCCGTTCATTCGCTCTTTCAAATCTAACGCGCCCTTGGCAGTAAGAGCGTTTCGGGACACGCGTACACGTACATCCTTGTTTGGGAACGAGCAACTAAAAACGTCTCCGCAAATTTTTACAACGGGGTCTACATTCCCATGCTGCAGAGTTTTTGACCAGTTTTTTCCGGTCGCAAGGTTAGTCATAGCCTTTCGTCGGATTGTTTTTGACATATGAGGGCAGTTTTCAGGATGCCTGCAAGGTTTAACGCGGTTAATCTCGCAGGCCATTTTCAGGGTACGATGGCCCCTTTCAAGGACTGTTGGCTTCGTGGGTGACGGTTGAACTATTGATAACGCCCAGTTATCAGCTGCAATGGTCGCGCCAAATTAGCGGTACAGAGCAGCCGATCCGCTTCCGGGAACGAAAACATTGTAATTGTGACGTTTTCGTCACTTCAAATAAGTCACTGCGAACGGAGACGGTTATTCATGGCTCTGAATCCTCACATAGGGTAGGACCTTTTAAGTATCGTAGCGCGTTTGGGGCGTGCAACGTAGTTTGAAAAGCGCGATTTGGTGACAAAGCGGTGAGCCGCAGTATTACAACACTTTGCCAACTGTAGATGCACATTTAACCATCCAATGCAAAACAAATTCACTTTGGATCACTGGTGCGTGGACGGATTTGTAGATAGTGAATTTGTAGACTTGCTGTTGAAGTAAGTGGTTCTGCCAATTCATCTCAACGGACAGCAAATAAGACACGTAAAAGTTTTAGGGGTGCTGATGGCAAGCTCTGATTTTTGAAAAGAAAATTGCGTTCAAAGTTCGCATATGAAAGCGTCAAGAGGCGTCGATTACCCGGGCGCAACTTTTACCCGGGTACGCTATTTGCGTTCATGCTTTTATTACTGCATGTTTGAGTTATATTGATAATGACGAAACCCTTGTGCTTCTCCGAAGCGAGGCTTTCTTTCAACAAACATCTGTTGTAGTTCTTCATGTTTTTACAACTACTGTAATTTGAAATTATCATCATACCTTTCCCGTGTTTTTTCATTTGAATGGACTTCACCAAGCTAACGGTCAGGTTCCTCTGGCATCCCGATGCTGTTATCTAAGTTCGAGTTGGTCTTGGCTGAAGAGAATGTGTAGTGTGTAGACTTCAAGTTTCATTTTTCTATTGACAAGCGTTTACGCGTAACTTCAGTTTTTTGGTTTTGACGCCACATAGCTGTCTCTGCGTAGCTTTTTCTCTTGTTGAAACCGCAAAGTTTGTACTGTATTTTATTTAATTTCATTTATAAATGTTGACGTTTTGTTTTCAGATGTGAAATTTGTCAGAAAGTCGTCAGTAACAGAAGCAGCCAAATACACATTGGTTGATTTATTTAGAGATAAAATCGCGAGAACAAGAGCTCTGGTCATGTTGTTTTTGTGGTAAGTTTTGAACTTTTTGTGTTTGTACTTAATAGAAATCACACAAAACTTTGCAAGCGCAGTTGTCGAACTTTCAGGTCACGAAACATTTTTAGGTCACTGGGATTGCTTTGAGATGATGGATCTTCAGTGGAATTGTTTTTCTTTTTCAGGCAAAATCATTGAAATACTCCACTTCCCGTTCAAAACCTTAAATAATCTACATGTTGGTATTTTGTCAAAAATGTGACATTATACATTGTTGGTTGTTGCGGAGTCCTGTCTAATGATGAAATTCCGTTTGCTGGTGTTACGCGGTCATCAATTCTGATTGTATGGAGCAGTTGTCGTGTTTCAGTGTTTCATTGCATCGTTTCATAAAGCCGAAAAACATGCATCGAGACTCCTGGTCCAACCCTACATGGTTTAAAAAAGCGGAAGCTGAATTTTAGCAAAATGGACTTTAAGCGCCATTGCAACTATAACTTCATTTTACTTTATAACGATAGGCCGGAGTCTGAAGAATGCGCTCATCCTGTAAAGTCAGATAATCGAAAATAAATATTACGATAAAATAAGATGCGTAAAATCTCGAGAAAAAAGAAGATATAGATCCCAATAGTTTGTCTGAATACTCTGGCAATTTTTAAAAATTACAATCAAACTTATATAATCCTGCCTTAAATCAGACATACGTTTTCCGTCTTTCTGTGAAACAATAAAATACAGTCTAGTTGAAGTATATAACAACTGCTTTGAAGGTTATGGCTTGTGCAGATCGGATTTCTCGCCAACGTTGCGTTTTCTGTACAGGCCAGAAACTAGCGATATCGGTCGTTAGCATAGTTTCATTACAAAAAGCTTTACTTGGGCTACGATAAACAGAAAGTCAATTGAGTACAGAACCACACAAGTTTGTTGTCCTGTAATTTCGCTACTGTTGACTACTTGGGGATGGTAATTGATGTACCAGGTTATGCAGGCCAGACGTCTCTTTGGTGTCCATGGCGACTTTCTGCGGCATCTCCATATGGAGAGACTGTTCTCCACCGTACCCGGGATCCTTGCAACGTGCTGTCTTGTTCGTTTCATATTGCCTTAGAGGCTTTCGCTACTTTCTGGTTTTCTTAAGCTTGTAGCAGCGTTGTATGGTCTCGTTTTCAGAGATTGTTTCTTACGCTTACCAGTGAGTGCCTTGGTGCGGCCTAGGTGTTTATAGTTAATCGAGATCTTCGTTAAGTTGGCGAATTCAGTTACGTCCCAAGTCCCGGTTTGTAGTATAAACCAAGCTTGCTGAGAAATCATTCCACTTCTGGCAGGAAGCTTAACTGATGTTCCGTCGTAATTCCTTGCCCCAATACCCACTCGCTGTGGATTTTCAGGTTGTGCGGTAAATTAAATACTTACGCGGTGTGCTTTTGTTCTAGCTAGCTCATCGTGAACTTTGCATGAAGTCACTGTGTTGCATTTGGTCTTTCCTGATTTGCGTTCCTTTTATCATTTGCAGGTTCGTCAGCAGCTTCGTTTATTATGCTTTGACGCTGGCAGCTGGAGATTTAAGTGTTAATTTGTACCTCAGTACAGTTTTGCAGGCGTTGGTTGAATATCCGGCTCTACTATGTTGTTCGGCGGTGCTCAATAAAGTGTGGTAATGTATTTTTTACATTTTCGGCTGTTTTTGCACTTTTATAATTTGTCTATTTCGCCCTATCCGAAGGTTGTAGATCAGAGGTGGGAAATCTTTTCCTAGTCGAAGGTCGTGCATTTCAGTTAACTGGATGTCAGTTAGGCCTTGAATTGAAAAGCACGCATAAACAACACGTTACAAAGCTTGTGTGCGACTTTAGGTCTTCATACTCATCCTTCGGTGACGGTATAAGTTTTGGGTTCGGACGCTTGCGCTGGGCGGACGATTCTGCACTAGACCTGCATATTTATCGTGACAAAAATGGTAAGAACCAGCAACCAAAACAAATACATTTGTAAGCGAGCAGATGGTAAAAAGTCGCACAAACTTCTTGAAAAGGCCGCACTTTCTATATCCCTGTTCTAGACGACATTGTTTACACTGGCATGTCAAAAATTGTAACTGTGTGGTACCGGCTTAGGCCCGAAAGTCTATGCTGCTATATGCAGGAACTTCTACAACGTGTCATGCGTGAGCAACGGCCATAGATAAGAACCGAACTGTTGGTTTAGAAACTTGGCAAACGTATCTGTTTTTAGAGATAATGTGAATCAGTAGATGTTGATTGGTTTCATATTTGAACTTTTTTTTGCATGGATCTGCACTTGGAAGGTCGATTTATGTAAAAACCTGAAACTATTGTGTCATCGTAGAAGTAAAACAAGAGAACGTAAGCAATAGCGTCAATCGGCGCACCGTTGTTGTGACGTGTTAGATCAGTATGAACAAAATTGCGCCGAGTTCATTCTGTCGGGTTTGGAAAACTTTACTTTCAAAATTCGAATTAAATTTCCCAGTAATAGTTGTCCTGTTTCTTTCGCAACGTGGTCTTTTCAAATGGTCTGTCCGATCCAAAGCGCAGTCTGCAATTGACTTCCTTCAACTTTTCTTTACAGGTGCGGCAGAAGGCGAGCATTAGTTGCCGAGTATTTGATGAGCGGAATAGCTTGCCTCGTTTTGACAGGTTTTGGCGCGATAGGTGTGTTTTTGTTGTTTGCGGCGAACGCATGTTTAAGCTTGGCTGTGCTTCTGTTATTTGTTTTTTCCTCTTTTGGCAAAAGTTGACTTGTTTTGGGTAGCGAAAACAGAGGCGACATTTGGTTAAGTACCTTGCAAAATTTGATTGCGATATTGCGTTGGTATTTTATGACTTCTCGACCATGTTGCATTACTGAATAGTTGCATTTTGTTTGCAGATAAAAGCAATGCCAAACTGGCAATAGGCTTGTTCGGAAAAATGGCGATTGCTGGATCCTTTTCCACCATCTATTTATACTCACCCGAACTCTTCCCTACATGTATAAGAAACGTTGCCATGGGGACTTTGTCGTTCTCAGCCAGGATCGGTGGCATCGCCGCTTCTTTTTCAAAATCATTGGTAAGCAAAGCAAATATCATTATTTTTGCGCTAGTCCTTGCCTTCAGTGTACAAACTGCGTAAATTTCTAAGACGGGAATATTGGAAACTAAAGTTTTGTTTGCTGCAACTGGTTGGAAACAGCGTACGTGTTTAAAGTGGTGGTTCTTGTTTTTAAGTTGCGCCCGACGTTTCGGTCCATTGTTCTGCTTGTCAGATGTCAGGCCGTCCGCAGTCGCCACCAGTGTTCCCTTCTGAGGTGCGCAAACGCGCAGTGCCACCAGGCCATTTGCGCAGTGAAATATCGTTCTTGCGCACTTGCGACATTGCAAATTTACTATCGTATATATATCGCATAGCCCTTTTAACGCTTGAAACGCTTCCCTAGTTGTGTGTCCACATGGTTGTGCATTTGCATGCGCACTGAAACAAACATTTGCGCAGTGTAAAATTTTCTTGGATGAAGCATTGGTCGTCACCATCGTTGTATTTCTGCCACAGATTTCTTCCAGTCATGCATTTTCCTATCTTGTGTTTGGTATTTTCGGAATCACTGCAGGTGTGCTTGCTCTGATTTTGCCCGAAACGCTTGGCGAAAAGCCTCCAGATACCTTTGAAGATCTTTCGACGCACGCCCCCCGGAACGCTTTTCATGAATTGAAAAGCAGTTGTCCGTTTTCCTGGAATGCTAAAAGGACTTTTCAATCGGAGCAGGAGGTGATTGCTTGTTTGAAGTTAGGTTTCTTAATCGAACCTTGTTGAAAAATCGATTTTACGAAAATAAACAAGTTTGGAAAATGTAAATCTGACTTTGAAAACAGAAGACCAGGTTTAAGTTCTGTGAATGCGTTCAAAAATAGACTCTAACATTCACATTCTAATACCGGTTTCATAGTTGGCTGGAGAGTTTTGGTGGAAAACGTGGTAATGTTTTCGTAAGGGAAAAAGGAAACTGAAGACAAGCAATGGTAAATACACGATTGGAAATTATTTGGTGCAGTAATTGTTGCCCACACGTTTACGGCAGACTGAGAAAATGCCGTCCACATTAAAAACTTCTGCCGTAGTTGTTCAAGGCGTGAAGATATGTGTGGCTTCGCGAGTAGAACTTTCAACTTGACGGATGTGCTTGCTTTCTCGCTCTTCGTATTTACTTTTTGGCAGTTTTTATGTGTCGTTGAAACCAGTGCTAAGGAGTAATGTACTATTGATCCTTTGCTAGCTGAACATTTGAAAAATTATTCCAGTCTTGTCCATGTGAATGGGAAACCTATGGGACGGGACGGCACAGTGGACTTGATATTTGTCCCATGTCCCATTGAGAGGTAGCCATAGGATTTAGATCTACCTGACAAGATGTGATGTTTTTTGTCTTCCACTAGGGTCCTGCGCGGGTTAATTTTTTTGTCCGTTTCCGCCCCGCACCCGCAGACTTCTAACTTCACCTGTCCCGCACTGTTTCCGTCCCGAACCTACCCTGTCACTATGTGTCTGAAAACCAATAAAAACTCATGGAATGCGTTTCATCGCAAGTGGCAATTTATTCAGTGGTTCAATTCAAAGCCAACGGAAGGTCGTGAAAAACGTTTTAAGGTAAAAATGTAAAACCTAGTCAGACTTCAGCGCTACTTTTTCAAAGCACTGTTGAAAAAGAGTAAGTCGTTCACTGAAGAAATCTTTTAAATTTGCTCTTTTACTATCCACGACATGATCATCGATACTAAACACTCGTTCACTAGAATTAGCAGCGCTGGTTGCCGTCACGTAGAACATATTTCCTGCAAGATTTACTAAGACCTGTAAACTTGAATCTGTGGTCTCGCCACCACTGCAGAGTGTCTCTACACCAGTTACTTCGTATGTTAAGGCTGAGGCCCGAATGCGGCCTAGAAAGCTTTTCATTATTGTGTGTGCACAATTCATTATTTTTATAATATGAATTATGACATTTTCGTTGCAATGGCCTTTAGTGCCTGTTCTTCTTTTGAGCTAATTGTTCAAACCACTTCTTGGCCGCACTAGATCTCAGGGCAGGTGTTGAGCAGCCATTCGGTTGTCTCATCGTCCAGAACCGTCAGGCCATGCAGTCCATGGAAAAGTCGATGGATTGGACATAGGAGGACAACATGGTCGACGGTTTGTTCTTCTGCGCCACACTCACAGGCCGCAGAGGAGACCATACCCCATTTGTACAAGCAAGAGCGGAAACGTCCGACACAGGTGCGGAGGCGGATAAGGCGGACCCGGGGTGGGTGTCGGTGTCGGGGATGAAAATGCGGAGTCTTGTGGGGTTGTCCGCCCACTCCGCATTCCATTGGCGGTCCGTCCACTGCGCCCCACCACGTATGTTGTTGTTGTCAGATGAACTGATGAGATATCAACCATGTTGTCCTCCAGTGTCCAATCCATCGACCTTTCCCATGGACTGCGTGGCCTGACGGTTCTGGACGATGAGACAATCGAATGGCTGCTCAACATCTGCCCCGAGATCTAGTGCGGCCAAGCACTGGTTTGAACAACTCGCTCTAAAGAAGAAGAAAGTTACCATTGCAGTCAGTAATCAAATGCTCTCAGCAGCTTTAAATTAAAATTTTGGTTTGCTAACATTGAAGTAAGCCATTCAGTGTGCGGCCCTCTTGACACAATTTTGTCCCGGTAAGGCATTTCGGTTGGCGTAGCTGCTCTACGCCTTTGTAGCTCAAGCTGAATGTAGCAATAGGTTTTTGATCATGTCATTTTCACATGCGTTGAGTCAACATTCAGTAACCTGCACAAAGAATTTCTTATCCCACTTCCGCCCCACACACATAACTCTGCGGGTTTCCGCACCCACCCCGCAAATGAGGGTACCCGTATCCCGCGCGGGTTAACCCACCCCGAGCAGGACTCTATCTTCCACCTGCTTACAATACACGGCAAGTTATAATGTTTCAAAGTTTTTTTGGAACCACTGCATGTGGACCCGTCCTTCCATTTCTCTACACTCTGAAGTGGGCTGATATCTCTTATTGCGATGAAGAAGCCTTTTTTTCTTTATGCTAGTATGTAAATAATTCTAACATCATACAGTAGGAATATTCTGAAGTATAATGCCATCATCATACGCTCACAGCACAGTAAGTATCAGACATAGAGGCTCAATGCCATGGCGTGGTAATGCGAGGCTCCGAAAATATAGTTGTTGGGGTCTTTTTTAGGTGACAACTCTGCAAAGGGTCCATCAACTTTCATTGTTCCTCCAAACAGCCGCAACACTCCTATTGAGGTTTTGAATTTTGAAAAGCAGCCTTTGTGATGTTCGCTTGTTAACCAACTACGCATTCTTTTCAGGAGATATCTCTTGTTTCCGCCGATGAAGACAACGTGCTTTCAGCAAGCACTTGACTTTTTATCGTCAGTTGTGGATACGTATACCGCATAATTTTGAGAATGATATTAAGCCTTTCGTTTACTTTGCTTCTTGTTGAGCACTGGCTGGGTTGCGACATTGTGCCATGAAATATGACTAGTCAGCTGGAATTGATTTAACGGTGATCTTAAACTCTACTGCGTTAAATTGTAAGTTATGTGTAAGCATTTTTGTGAAGACCTGAAATATGTTTGGAAATCTCGTGGTTTCTCTGAACGTTTTCAATATACTGACACTGAGACGCTTGTTTTTCAGAAACGTGCATTGTTCGTCTGAGTTTGTAGAAACTACTGTGTTTGTAATGCTTTTAAATACGCGCTTTATTGAAATTATGTTATAAAACTGTACCTACGTAGTTCAATTTTATAAATGCTTGGTACGATTTTTCGTACCTAGAACTTTCTTATGTTTTCTGTAAGGCCAATCAGTTAGCAAAGCTGTCGTCTAATCAGTTGACTCTACAAGTTCGCCGCTTGAGGTTGAACCAGCGGCGTTATTTTAGCATCTTGGCCGAAGGTTATAACTTCGTTTTCTGGCCATCCCTGCAAGGACAGTTGCTGGATCGAATTAATGGCAACGAGGCTTTCCTCTGCGCAACGCACTTTTACTACTTTGAAGTGAAATATGCGATGAAGCGATACAAAGCTACAACTGAAAACATTTCTGTGCGAATCTCCGTTTCATACGATGAACCGCAAAATTTTCTTCACGTGCGAATGGTTTTAGTTTGGGATTCCAGAATCGTATGCGATAAAACGGTTCATGCGTTTAACCGATATGCACTTCGGAATGGGACAGTTCGGCGCGCCGTTTCGGCGATGGACCTTTCGACGATAAATCAGTTAATAAGACGTGGCCCTTGTGATGGAAGCGTTTTTTATGTACTTTTTAAAAAAATTTTGGGTTTAGGTTTAAGGTAAGCAAACATTCTTTGTAGATTAACCTTTGTAGTATTTCAAAAACACACTCGTTTTCGTATTAAACATTCGCGACCGCCATCGCAAAAACGTCCCGTCGCCCAACTGTCCTAGATCGTATGCAATTAACCGGAGTTGTCTGTATTTTTGTATTGTCAGTATGATCACTTAAAGTAACGACAATACGCAATATGAACGAAATTGCACCTTTGCGCATACACTTGTGTTTGACATCTCGTTTACTTACCTTTTTTGTCGTTTCATATGGTACCTAGCAAATTCCATTCTACTGCCACATTCAAGTGTCTGCCCATCTGACATGCACCAGAAGTTTAATTTCTTTCTCGAAACGATTTTTTCACTTTGCTAACCCTTGTTGATGCAGTGTACTTGCGCTTTTAAACAAACGCGACCTAAGCTTGGACGAACAGCCTGAAAAACTAAAAGCGTCAGCTTTGAAATAAAATGTTTAGTGAGATGTTTTAACCATGGAAAGTTACACAAATAAAAATTATGTTGAACTCTCTGTGAAAAACGTCGACTTTGAATCTATACGCATTTGTCTTGAACTTACGATTTTCCATTGTCTTTCAAAGTCTGAACACCGGTTCGGATGTAGTAACAGTCAGGGCTGTGGAGCCAAATCTCAAATTTCAGTCTCCAACTTTAGGCATCCGGAATTTTTGGTTCCAGTTCCGGCTCCAGCATCTAGAAGTTTATGGCTCCTGCTCCAGAATGATTTGGTCCATTGGAAACGGAAAACTATTGTATTATTTGTACAACTCTCTTGCCCTACAAACTAGGCTGTGGAACCGGAACCGAAATTTCAGGCTCCGGCTTCGGCTCCACCATCTAAAATTTATTGGCTCCGGCTTCAGCCATCCAAAATTGCTCCGGACCCACAGCCCTGGTTGCAGTAGTTTATTGCAGCGAAACACGTGGGTGCCACCACACTTTCCAGACCTGTTTCATGTTTGGACGTGAAGCCAAAACCTGTCGAGGGTGAAATAAACAACGTCTCAGATATATTGGTAGCGTGAAGTAAATTTTGCCATGAACTGTTGTTGTGGATACGTGCATTGCGGTTATATGTGTCCGAGATAACTGCTATGTATTATTTGTTGTCAGAAGACCTTTGACAACAATTTCTTTGACGAAATTTTCATTTGTTGAAAGAATTTTCTATCAGCATGTGCAAAACCTTTTTCCTCAAGTTTAACATGTATGATTCTTTCTTCCTTTTGATATAGTTTTGTAATCTCCTTTGAAAAACGCATCCTAAAACATTTTTGTTCGGGTTTCAAAATGTCAATAGTATGAGAACTACCAATGGCCGAAGTTATAAGTAGCATTGTTGCGGGAGACAAACCTTTTAAGTTCACCAAGACTCTACAATCACTACAAATTTTTGCCCTGATTTCGGTGTTTTACTAATTTCGGGAGCTCAGGCACTTGCCCTGGTTGCTCTTGCCTGTTGACAGTTGCACGTGCAGTTCGCACAAACGATGCTGATGTTGTACAATTTGCACACCGCCTTTAATGCGCGCCACATAATGGCAGATCTGTTCAACCAAACTTCTGTAGCATTTTTTCACTGTTCCTTCATCTTACAAAAAGTATGAAAATAACCTTTCGTGTTCTGGACTGTGCAGTAAACGCTTTGCACGCGTATGTCGACTGGACGTTACTGAAGTTTTCCGTGAAAATCTTAAACAAGCCTTGCAGACCTAACCGCTATTATGAGGTCATCAACGGCACTGAGTGCAATGTTTGCAGAAGTGTTGGGAGATCAAGTCCTGCTATACTAGTTCTGTGCTTTTTCCTCTGTGTATCTTGAAAGCTGTCGCTCTATATTTTCTTTAACATACTAGTTCACAGTTCCGTGTGTTTTCTTGTTGGTTGCTCTTTTGATTTCTAAACTGACTGCTATTTTCGGAATGCTAGCCCACTTTGTTTGAATAATAAACAAATGAACAGTGCCTTTCAATAAAACAGTTGCTTTCAAAAGGAGGTCGTCTTTTTGTCTTATCTGAAATGATTCACAGTTGCGTCAGAATGCGTAGCATCGTTTGTGAAAATCAGGGTTCACCTTTTTTCATAATAAACTTACGCTGGCTGCACTGTTGGTAAAAATCTTGCAAAAACGTTTGCCACTGTTTTGTTTCCGAGGCCGTTTAACTGATATAGATCTGCAGAACCATTTGTACAAATCAGTTTATTCTGATAAGTTCATACCTACAAAATTTGTCCTAACATTTGTGACGCGTTGTTAGCGTTTTTTAAAATATCCTGACTAATCTCAGTTCTAACTTGTCTAAAAGCTCAGTGCACATTGATTGTTATGGCGATGCCGTGCGAGGCATTCGTTTGCTTTTGGAACAATTCCGCGAATATGTGTCAGGAAAGTTGTTCAGTCCGATGTGCAAAGAATGCATGGCAATATGTTAATATTTTCGTAGTTTTTGAAAACCAGTGTATCGCAACGTGGTGAAGCCTACATCTTTTTTAGCACATATCTCGCCTTATTGTTGTTACTTTGGCGCCAGGGACGCCGGAGAGCGGGTATTACGGGGGCATTGCCCCCTGACTTTTCAAAAGGGCGGCAATGAAACGGAAGTTCCTTTTTCATACCGTTATCACAGGTAATTTCATCTTTTATCAAGATCGAATTAAAAAAATTTTTTGCAGTTAATCGCGCATCCAGGAAATTCAAAATGGTTTTCTATACTCTCTTATTATTTCAGAGGTCAACATGGTTGTTGAACAGAAACCACCATGTTGGTGACGATTTTTTTGTTTTTTATAAGTTTCGATTGCCCTCAACTTTTTTATTGCCCCCCCCCCTGTCCTACCGTTGCTCCGGCGTCTCTGTTGTGCGCGTGAATCTATCAAGTGCCAAACGCTTTATCTGTGTGTTTCAGGAAAAGGGTGTTGTTGGTATATTTTGTTGAGGCATTTCGTAAAAGTTTTTCGCCCAACTTGTGCTTCTCTTGATGTTCAAGAGAGCTTGTGGACACCCTTTCATGCATGCACCGTTTTCGTCGGAATCTCTAACAATAACTTTAAAAAAAGTTGACCTGAAAGAAGAAATATAAAAGCACCGCAAAAATGATTCTGCCAACTACAAACAAGTTTGCTGGTCCTGCGACCGTGTCTTGCAATGCGTCAACCCTCGAAGATAACATCAAATAAATAGGTGAGCCATTGATCAATTTATTGCAGCGTTTGTTATAAACTACTGTAGATTGCTACTCCAACTCTGACCGACTGGACAACTGTGTTTGTTGCGTTTTCGACGAATGGACAGTTTGGTTTCTGTAACCACTGAAGGTGGTTCTGCGGTGATCTGATCAAATATCGTAATGGATTTTTATTGGCGACCAAACTAAGAGTTTGTCAAGGAACTTCTGAAAACCCTGCGAAACTGTAGAGGTTGGTTTCGATTGCCTGTTGATAAGTGCAACCGGTATGGTTGCCAGGTATGCTGCAAAATAACTTGTATGACTTTTGTTTGCAGACAAAAGCAACTTGGACAAGCAGGCTAGAACCTTGTCCGAAGATATAAGGATTGTCGTTGTTTCCATCTTCTACCTGTCAACTGACCTGAATTTTTCCCCGGTGCACACGAAGCGTCACTGTGGCAACTTGATATTTTCAAACGAGATCGGCCGCATTGCAAGATTACCCTTACATAGGTATGTACGGCTAAGTACGGTACTGAGTGGTTTCCCACATCGATTTTATACTGCGAAGAGCGTATATTTTTGTCACGTTCGAAATCGACGCGGGTCAACTTGCCATCCATGGCTACGCAGTCACTCGATACGACTGTTGCAATTTCTTTGCACGAAGAAATCGTGCTTGAGGTCTGCTGCACGCGGATAATTTCATCACTGTTACGTTAAACCGGAGCCATCATGCCTGACAATGTGGTATGAACAAAGTGCTCTTAAAAATTGTTTTGATTATGTTTCTTGCTGTGACGAATGCAATTTTAGAGAAGCAAAACTACTAACTGTGAAAAAAACTTTAAAAGTTTTATAAAAGTTTTAGTAGATTGCAGAAATCGACCGACCGCACGGAGCAGCCAGCAATGATCCGAGCACGTTGTTAAAGTTGTTCCTAATGCTAATATCACTGACATTGAGCAATATGAGTTGTAGCAGGACGAGTATACGTGTGCATTTGTCGTAGAATATGTCTTAGAAAAAGAGCAGAATTCGTGTTTCTTGAAAAAGAGGGCTGCGATTAATTAAGACGGAAGTTTCATTTAAGAAGCTCTTGCGTTGCCCGAGGCAGTTGCGTTGCTACCAGGTACATAATTCAACAGCGTTTTGCTGTTTTCTGGCTAGAACTTGGCCGTCACTGAGAAACGGTTACGTGGTTTTCCTACTTTGTTTGATCTGATATACGAATGTGTGTCGTTTTCTTAAAACAGTGCACAGGAGTAGGGATTATGTGTGAAGCAGGGAACTATTGCCTTGAGTTGAGTTGAGTTGATTTTATTTGGCGATAATTAATATTCAGCTAGAAAAAACACAAATTAGTGCAAGGACGCCAGGGCATTGAAGGAACCGG
>JGI24158J21664_10007627_pt1 | contig 14382 bp, 8 predicted proteins | sample Ectturendosymbi3_FD_21664 | JGI IMG/M metagenome (IMG submission 21664) | reverse complement strand
TATTTCGTAACAACGTTCTGTGACGCCTGACATGGAGCCTCTCACCAATCTTCGAACTAAGCAATGTCAGGTGTACTTTTGGATTTTTTCCTGCAACTAACAAGCCTAATAATCTAGTTTATAACATTTTGTAAATTTCTAAACGTTCACGTTTGTTATGATTCAGTAAATTAACGCCTTCGCAAAGTGAAATTTACCCCTTGGGGTAAATTTACCCCAGGTTAAGAACCACTGAGCTAGACCGACCGCGCTTCACTTTTAAGCTGAAGAACTTACATTGTGCAATATTCTCTACATACAGCCTAAGTGATGATAGGGGCTGAAGTAAAATCTGTTTATTGCATAAAATAAACTAAGCATCATTTTCAGGAATTGGGCAGTTTAAAGTGTGGTACATGGAGTGTGTTGAAGACGACACCGGACGTCATGATTTAACACCTGATGTCAGGAGCATGATAATGTTTCCTGCACAGTCACACCCAACAATTCCAAACATCTTTTAACGTTCGTTCATACCCTAGTAAAGTAAAAGCAGGTGGCAGAAAACAGGGAATCTGCAGCTCATGCCCAGCATCTCACAAATGGTTGAAATGAGCTTCTGCAAATGAACACAAACAGAAAACAGTTTTGAAGTTCTTTATGTTTTATTATAACGCACGTGCGAGACTTTTTGAGGAAACACGAGGTAAATAAAATATTAAAGAACTTGCACAACGATCGTTAGTAGTAAAAAAAATAAATAGACATCAACACGGAAGGTCGACGATCGCATGAAGAGCTGCCGAAAGTTACCTTGAAACCAAATACGGTAAGGACAAGAAACCATACACGGTAAGGACAAGCATGAAACGTATTAAACAGCAACTGTAATGTATTTTGGTCTTATGTGCCAACTTATTTTTGAAGGTATGTTAAATTGCAGTGTTGTAGGTCTTGGATTACCATAACATCAAAATAGCAGCCAGAATAAACATATATCCACCGCAACAAATAAATCGCTTTAAATTTTATCGAGAGTTACGGCAAACGGCTGAAATGAAACAAATCCCAATCAAACCAATTACAAATGTTCTCACAGGCCACAAGAGAAAAGAACGCAAATTGAGCTGCTTATAATGTACCTTTAAAGTAATGCCAGATTGCAAACGCAGTTTTTCTTTGAAAAGTTTATTGAAATAGAAAAGCTATCATTTATTGGAGTGCAATCGCAAAGTGTAATGGTGCCTTGTAGTTGGTCGGTCAAAAAACACCGATCTTTTGGTCAAGAATTGTTACTGTGTTTGGAGTGATGAAGTGACCAGCTGATACAAGCGTTGCAAGTTTTTACATTGATGAAGCGAATCCATAAAGTCGGGCAGTATTTCGAACTACGTTATGATCACTATGCTCCAGACCTACCACAAAAACGCTGTTGCCAGAGCAGCACGAGGAAACTCTATTTACTGTATCTCGCGTTGCATTAAAATGCTTGATATGAAAAGCCTTTGCGACACAGGAGATTAGGAATAAAAGTAGCAGTCTGTTCATTTATAAACGACGCAACAACTTTGTAAAAAGTTCAAAATGTTTTATCCACACCATTCGTCACGTGAAAAAATGTATGAAACCACAAAACAAAGAGGTTTTTACGTGGTTACTGCGCTTTGTGAAAAAGATAGAATGAAAACGTCCCTCAAAGCAGTTGTCCTGGTGTTTTTTTAGATAGCTGCTTAAGCAAACAGGCTCCAAAATGTTTCTGAAATCAAACGTTCAGATTCTGGAAGGACTTTTTCTCTGCTTGTCAAGGCAGCATATTTATAATTTTACGCTGTTGCACCATCAACATTACATCAACCTTTTTCTATAAATTTACTGAAGGTTTGTGTAATCATCTATAAGAATCAAGCACAGGGAATTTAGTTTCCACTTCCCTGAAGAGAACGTATCAACTGTTGTTGGAGGGATGCTGTCTATGGCTACTATTTCGCCAACGCTAATGTATGGGAAAATATCACTTTTTCACAACATTCTATTCCTGCAATAACTACAATCGTGCAATGACGTCATATTTAGACATAACTTTGCAGGAAATGACAGCAAACATGTCAAGCGTTGCGTCAAACACGTCAAGTGTTAGGAAAAAAAAGATAGAAAAGGAAAACTCCTGATTCCTATGTTTAGATATCCTTGTGCACATCAACCCAAAAGTAAAGAAAAAATTAAATATATACTGTTGAAATCAACACATGTATAAAACACTCACCTTTCCAGAAATAACAAGTTTGTGTTTTTGAGAGACAAAAAATCAATCAAAAGATAATGCGCTGCGGAAAGAATTGAACGATACATCAGCTCCAAAGCCAGCAATCGCTTTCTCTACCTGGACTGTTGTCACGACAGTGGCCCCCTGATTTTATCCACTGCCCGGCATCAGCTTGCTGGGCGCCAGCAGCTGGCTCATTTAAGCTCACAAGCACGTGTGGATAAGTTTCTTCTCAGTGCATACTTCGCATTGGACTTTGCAGCACCAATGAACCTTACAATTGCATGATTTTCTCAAAATGCGAACATGGGTGTTGTAGCCGTGACCGCAACAAAGTTTATCACATTTTTTTTTATTGTCACATACGCGACCCTTCACTCCGGAAGAGAATCTGTTTTTAGAGCAATATGATGGAGAGTTTTCAATGAAAACCATCTCCTTATGTTTCGGAGGTTCACCAGAAGGCCTGGCAATCCTTCCACCTCTTTTTGTTGTTCTCCCTTGTAACGCAACATTGTGCAAACTGGGCTTCCTCGCAAGGTTACTTTGTCCTCGTTTTTCAAGCATCGGTCCTTGTGACAGGATGTCAACTTGGTGGGGCTTTGTTTTACTTCTTCTGAGGCGGATCAAGTGGCTCTTCCCATTTGCATTGTTCACACTCCTCACCTGAATGTGGAAATGCTGTTAAAAGTATTTTTTTCTTGATGAAGGTGCTAAAGAGTTGGAATTTTATGTCATCAATCATTTTACTCTTATTATGGTTGCTTTTTCTTTAGATTTATCATTTGCTTTATTCTCCTTCTGTTACCACCTATGCGTTGACAATCACTGTAGAGTTGATGACACTTTGGCTGGTACGCCTAGTTTTGTTAAACAACCTCATTCGCAAGATGATTTTTATGAATGCAAAAACTATAATTGTGATATAGGGGTTGAATTTTTATCACGGCCAAAGCTTTCACAAAACCACCAGCAAGTGATTTTTCAGCAGCAAGCTTAATATTCATTCTTTAATTTGATTTATTTAACTGAGTTAATGACAATCGTTGAAAGAACTGAAATAAAACACGAAAAATCTTAGCATTTTTATAACAGAGGCCATGAGCAGTGGCATAGCCAGCCCAAATTTCGGGAGGGAGCAAATATTTTGATTTTAGGCGAGAAACAGTATTTTGTTTGGGACACAGCCTCTCAAAGCACAACATGAAAAGATATGTTAAAAATTTGGGGGCATGCCCCCATTGGTTCCCACATGGCTACGCCTATGGCCATGAGTTTCCTTCAAAATGCACATCTTACCAATTTTAGAATAATTTACAGGTTTGTTAGTTTTGTTTAAAAATCAAAAGCTGGTAGTACTTTTTCTTAGAAATAAGGAAAAAACTTAAAATATATGTTTAGGGGAAAACTTCTCAATTAGGAAAGAGAAACGCTCTGATTTTCATAACCTGAAGCTGAAATTGAACGAATCGGCTACCCAGCTTATATGAAAAAATGCTATATTTCAATTATCTAAGACAATAAAACTAACACGTGCGTAGCAGTCAATTGCAGTTCATCTGATAAGTTTCTACATTTGTATAAGGAATTGAAAAGTCACGTCAAATGAATTCACAGAAAAACTGCTAAACTATTTAGAAATAGTTCTCCAATCTCTTTCAGCGAACGTGTCTATAAAATCCCGATCATCTAGAAAACCTTACAGATAACCCTAATTTTTAATGTTCGCATGATTGCAAATCTGTAGCGAATCACACAGTTAACGAGTTTCCATCACTTACCTTCACCGCTTTGTCGTAAGCTCTTTTGATTTTCTTTCCTATAACTTCGAAAGGCGCCATCTTACGCCAACATGATTTCGTGGTGCAGGACCCGGACACACCATGACACTTGCACGGCCGTTCAACGTTGCTCTTCACGAACTGCGCCATAAAATAGTCACGAGAATGAATTTTTAGAAATATGCTTTGATTAGTACAATTTTAAATCATGATACTTTGAGTGGTTGGAAGAAAGCTTTTGACTATTTCAGCTTGTTAAGCAGTGTTTTAGCAACGTCAGAATTCGCCCGAATGTTCAGATTATTGCAACCTTAAACACAAATTTTTTCTGTATGAAGTAGCGGTGGTGCAGTCGACAGAAGTCTTTTCTGAATCTGATTGTGACATGCTGATTGTGACATAGTATAAGATTTTTCTGCATAGCATTCCTTAGAAAAAAAGATTAGTAAAGTAGCTCCAATCTCACTGGCCATTATAATGCCTGTTGCCTTACCTTGAAAAAATGTGCAGCTAGTTAACGCTCTCCTGCTATTCGTCACTACGTACAATTATGACAAACTCTCAAGTGCCAGCAGTCGAAACAGAACCTGAGACTAACATTACTTGTTGATAACGCAACGTTGAAATCCACCAGAGCAAATACATATTGCCTTAAACAACATTAAACTTAGTATAGTCAACGTTCAAGAGGGTGTGGTTTTTGTCTACGTATGACCTAAAATCTGCAGTTCTGTTAGTCAAGGTACTTCTTAAGATATCATAGAATGATGTAATCAACTTGCGTCTTCTGCCAAAAATTTCATGAAACATGCTTGTATCTCGGAGGTCGGGCTTGTCCACAGTGAGTCACAGTTTGTTCGACTCATAAACCTTCGAAATGTCCAAAGACACGCATGACTGGTTTGTGAGTGCGAGTCTTCCACGTCACGGCATGGACGTCACAACGAATGGCAGACCCAAACACCAAGAAGCCTTTCACCTCCTCACAGAGCATAAGTCTCAGGTCTTATTGACAAAAATCTTGGCCAATACGGCAGACTTTGTTGTTATGGCAACGCGATGTTCATCTATTCATCGCCCCCACGCACGAGCGAGTCAGTGAGTGGAATGGAGCGCCGAAAAAGACTTTTAGCTTCGATTCAAATCCCAGTAAGCCCGAACATTCCCATTAGCTCTCGGATTGATAACATCGCTTTGAAAGTTTTGCTTGAAATTTGTCTGGCAACCTCAATGGGAACCCACTGACTTACTGACGGTTTCCTTATTAGCATTACTAGAGTTCCAACAAAATTTGTAAGCACTGTTGCTTTCACGCTTTTTTAGGAAACGAAGAGTCATTAACGTTTGGAATGATGGAATTGATTACATAGTTTGAGACATGCTTAAGTCTTAGCTATAAAATAGCGATTTGTTTATTCCAAGGGTAGAATAACTTGACCCTGAACTCTGTGCTGACTGAAGCTTTGTGTTGCCGGGAATTTGATATGTTGGTAAAAAGTGGTGGTTACTCTAACGACACCATCAACGTTGTAAGAAGTACAACGATTATTCAATAAGTTAATAAAAGGTTGCAAAATTGTATTAGGTGTGAGCCAAAAACAATTGATCAGCTTTAAATATTCATCACATACTTTGATACCCAGATTGCTGTTATGTTTATCCATCTCCGCTCTGACGTCATGGCTTCTCGATCGTGATCTCAAGAACCGCCTGGCAAACTTGGCCGCATAAAGTAGGTTGTCCCCGCAACTGTGAGAATGTTGAAAGTAATTACTTGCTAATAAATGGAAAAAATAGGTTTCAGTAGTGCAAGCAACTGGAAAGCCAGTGAGAATCTGCAACTGTTTGTGCTGGGATACCACTATAATCCTTCGCCTAATCACAGTGTTATAAATGTTATTGAAAGCAAAGACTTCTCAAATATCACAATTTTTGTGCAAAATGCTGAAGCAAATGTTGAAGAAGTATGAAAAAGTGTCAGTCTTGACGAAAACACAGTTGCTCTGATTAAGTTTGACATCATCACTGCTTCTGGGATGCGGTCATAGCATACGGTAAAATTTAGTGCTTAACTGATAAAATCAAAATGAATGAAACGATGGCGACAAGAGCCTGAACAAGAAAGCTTGATGGTTGCAATAGAAGCACTTTATCTTCAAAATGTCACGCTGTACCAAAGAACTGGTGACGTGCTCACTGCTTCAGCAGTTCAAAGCTTCAAGTATTCCGCGGCCTGACGTGAAGCGGTCACCGCGAACAACCGATGTTTTAAGCACTAGTTGAAGTAAATGGCTGAAGCGTAAATTAGCTTAAAGCTAACAAGAAAAAAATTCTAATCGATCTAACGCACAAGCAACTGCAAAAGCAAAGAAGAGCGGCTGTGTGCGAAATAACCTCTACGACAGAGGATGATCGCTTTGATAAACCTCCAAAGCGATCCCAGGTAAGTGTTAGGGTCTTTGAGGTGCACAGTTATCAGTAGACTCCACTTCGTATTCGTCATAGACTTTTTAAGGAAAAGCCTGGCCAGTACGTTGGGGTGGGTTCAGCTGCAGGGGCAGGTTTCCAAAGCGGGTTAATATTTCCCACCTGCATATTGGTTCTTCTTTATCCAAACTGTTTGCCTTGCATGGCTGAAGAGCTTAGTCTGCTTCTTTCAATAAGATTATTTGATTCATAGCTGGAGCCCAGTCAGCTGTCACCACACCGTGCCAGAATGGATCTGGTAAAGATGGCTAAAGGGTATTGCAGTTTCCTCAAACCTATCTAACATCCGAACTGTAGCCTTATCACCGATTGCGGAATAGCGTAATACCCAGGAAAGCAACGAATAGAGTGTTGAAAAATTTTTGTAAGCATTATGTGAAAAACAGTTTTTTTAAAAATTTTTGTAAGCATTATGTGAAAAAAAAACAGTTCAATGTTAAAAGTGTTTTTATCAAATAGAGATGTCGAAAATCTACGTTGAAAATAAAACATGTATTGCAGATATAACGCCCAAGACTCGGCGGCCGAGTTTTCTAGATAACTTTAGGTGGACAAAGTTTGTGTGATGTGCATGTTATGGTGCATATCACACAAATATAATATTATGCACCATGTTAACTCAATGGTATTACGACCTGTTTGTAATTATATTTTGGGACCATGACTTAAGTGTCCCCCTGGCTACGCCCATGGTGATTTGGCAGTTGAATATTATCCATATATCCATTTTTCTTATTTATTCCCCGGCTTTATGCTGAGGTTTTCATTTTTGCAACTGCATTATTTTTGATAACAAAATATTGGGGGACAAAACATATTGTGTCTCTCCGCCCCCCTGAAACTCGGTCCCCTGCCAATAATCATGTGATAGACCGAAATACCCCGTGTCAATAGAAGAAAAACGCTTTTAGCGTGATAATCATCTCAAATAAATAATAGATGTCGAAGAAAACTTCAAACATAGTTAAATCCCAAAGAAAAGTTCTTCCTGAAAGGTAAACAAACTAAACATAATAATTGGCAAACAACGCAGATTAGCAACTATAGAACACAATTTTCCGTCATTCTCTTCATCTGCTCTGTACTTGCTTAGTTTATGCAAAAGATATAACATTTACAGTACATATCTTCCAAAATCCACTCTTACCCTCCCCACATCCACTCTTCTGAAGCTTCTTTCAGGGACCCCTCACAAGAGCATCTCTCCAAATGACCACTAGAGCAAGCTCGAGAAACCGAATAAGCGAGGCCAGCGGAAGAGATGGCGAAAAGAAAAGCTGTTTCCTTGTTTCCTGCAATTTTAAACATCCCCTTAGCAAAACTAAAAGTCACTGATGGAGCCAAACCAATGAAAAAGAGGTGTTACTGATGATCTCTAATTTCGTGAGAGAGAAAAGCTTGTGAAGAAAACAATTCTCGGCCTTAGGTAACATTTTATAAAAATTACAAATCAAAACTAACTTATTTTTGTCCAATGCGGACAATTTTAACAGATGATGATTTAATGGAGAAAACATGATAAACTGCAAAAGAGACGACAAGAAAACTTTGAATGTCAATTTTGCTTTTCGCCATCTTGGTGCATTATTCTGTTTCAAAAAGTATTTCTAAAACAAATATAGTTTTTGATCCTTGTCTTTTCAGCCGACATGAACGAAACTTAATGGTTAAGATCCTGTTTGTACAAAAGTTCCAGGTAAATTATAAGAAGCTATAACTGGTCTGTAATATTTGAAGAAAATTTTTTCTTTGAAAACGCTTTAAAATTTGCTTTTACAAAAACACGTTTGATTAACGTGCACAATAAAAACTATTAGTATGAAAGAAGATTTAACTGTAATTTCCAATAAGTTTGCACTGCTTTGACACGAAGCAAGTTGAAGTAAGCAAAACATTGGTTTATTCTGGGGAACTCGCCAAAGTTAAGTCCTAAATCACGGGAAAATTTTAAGGAAAATTTACCTTTATCCAAAAGTCTGATCCTCGAAGTTCCAAGAGAGCAATTCCACCTCTCATAGCGAAATTGATACTGACATTCTGCAGCTGCGATCTGTGTTGCTTCTGCAAGAACTTGAGGCAAACCAGCGTCACGCCTGCATTTCTTTCGTTGTAAGGATGTTAATTTAAAATTATCACACCACTTTTTTGCGGCCTTTGTATCGATGTCTTTAGGCTCTCGCATGGGTTGCATGTTGTACTTAGAGTTCATGAATGCTGCGTAAGACGTCCTTTCAGAATCTTCAATACCAAAAAATTTAGACCTCGAATGAGGTTCATTTCCTTCGCTTGAATGATTCTGTAAGTCAATTCGTTGATGTTTTATCAAGTGACCTGTTTTATGATTCGAGTAGCTCACGCCAGAAATCAATTGCGTTTGAGACAAACTAGGATGGAAAACGTAAAATCGATCTCCGAAAAATAGTCTCCTCCTCCCACTTTCTCTTTCCTTTCGCTGCAGGGTTGAATTCTTTGCCTTTATAGTTTTGTATAACTTATTCAAACTGTCGCTGCTGTTTGATGATGTGTTTATGTTAGCAAAAGAATAACTTAAAGATTGAGCAGATTTTCTTTGATTTTGATAATTTTGCGGCCGCTTCTGATTCAAACGTCGATTGAAATAACGGTTCCTGGAGCTCTTCTGTCCATTCAACTGCAAACGAATCCATCATAACATCAGTTCGGTTCAACCCAGTAAATCGTTTGTCAGGATTTTACGATTAATAATTGCGAAATCCATAAAGATTAGACAAAGAACATTTCTGTTACGAGTGTCTGCGTTCCATAGAACCCCACTGGTACAGAAAACAAATCTAAATTATTAGAGCTGAGTTAACTTCCGTTCCCTATCATCAAAAATAGATAGAACTTAAAATTGGTTTGTGCAACATTACACGAACAACCAAAAACAATTTTTTACGTTTTGGAACCCACACATATAAAAACTTTATTTGCGCACCAACAAATCTTTTAAATTATTTAAATAAACCTCACACGCATTTTGTACTTTCAAAACTTTCGATGAAAATCATGATGAAAACTGTCTGTTCGGTATCTCAGCAGATTAAGAACGCAGTGATTTAAAGTTTTCGCTCTATCAAAACGTTTTTTACTAATTTAACCTATCTTACCTTCTTCTTGAGTCTAGGTTGCCTGGCAACGTCTTTGAAGATAATAGAATTGGCGTTTCCTGCCGGAAAAAAGAAATTTTATTATATCGCAATTATTTTATTATACAAAAAAATAATTTCTCTAGGCAAACAGCTTGTAGAGATTTGCCGTTTCATAAAACTATTAGCGTAGCTACTTCAAGAAATTCGTTATCAAAAACATCAAGGCCATTTCAATTCGTATATTGTTAATACTTTTTCCTGAGCACAAAGCATGTAATGAAAAACGATTTCTTTTCCCTTGTTCAACACATTTTTGTTGATTATATGTTGGTTCCTGCATGTTTATAACCGGCTTCACCAGTCTATCAAGCACCGTTCTGCTAAACACTGCGTTATCTTTAGCTCTTTTGACAACGGTTATATTTTCGACACAAGTTACTTTCACGTCTTTCGTGTTTTAGGAATTTCGAAAAGATGCTGATTCTCTTGAAGATTTGGGTCACGAAACATGTGGACACTCTTTAGCAAGCAGGACAATCTTGGCAAGGATTTATCCCCGGTGTTTTCCATGAAGCTAAAGCAAACACACCAGAAAATCTGGAGTGGGTCCAAGATCATTACCCAATGTTAAAATAAACACAGCTTTCGCAATACACGTTACTCAGATGAGGAAACGTTCCTTGGAAACGCGTTCCTTTAAAATTAACCAGGTACTACAACTGGATTCAATTTTTTTGTCTTCGGAGGAAAATTTGTCGTACTGCTTTTAGGTAGATTTGTTAAAGACCAGTCATTTGTGACATTAGTTGTGTGAAGATGATTTGCGCGGTAAGCTAAAAAGCTTACAGTGAGACTTATTTCCATAACATTCTGAAATACTTGGTTTTGAGCAATGTTTTAAAGTGTACAACTGTTTATAAGCACATCTTGTGTGTGTTTATGTCTAGAACAGGGGTTCTTAATCTGGCGTTGCTGGACCCCTCAGGGGTCCATGAATGTGTTTAAGAGGTCCGTAAACCAAAATCCAATCAAGAAAATTCCCTGTTTTTTTATCAGGGTTACGGAGTCAGAGGTAAAATGTCCGACTCCAACCTTTCCAAAGTTTCCGAAACCGACTCCCATTTCACAAAATTTCCGGATCCGACTCCCGATTCCGACTCCATAACATAACATGAGTAAAGTTGCGCTGTCAACGATTTTGTAGCAACTAGCAATTTATAGAAATTATGGTACACAGCAAGAATTCAATGCATCAATGGAAGTTTCAAAAGAAATTGTGCCACTTCAACAGGCACGAGTTAGAACTCCTAACTTAGGAGTGCGATGTAAAAAATGATTTAATTGGACTTCCTGAGTCGGAGTCGGATAAAAAATCCGACTCCCACACCCATTCCGACTCTTAGTTTTCTTAGGAATCCGATTCCAACTCCACCCAAAAAATACGCGACTCCTTGCGCCTCCGACACCGACTCCGCAACCTGGTTTTATCCGCCCATTTATCCGCCCATTTGGGCCATTATTCACCTTTAACCGCACCACAACTGTAGATGACATGTTCATGTTGCAAGTCGACTGACCTTTTTTATTTGATTTTTGTGACTGTAATTGGTGGCAGGCCAAAGCTTGAAATTTGCTTCTTGCCTGGGCGGTAGAGGTGCTCACCATAAGAAGCGAACAAATCTAATTTCTCAATAATATAAAACACGTTGACAAAACGCAGGGGTCCGCAGGGGTTATGGGTGCAGCGAAAGGGGTCCGCAGGGGTTATGGGTGCAGCGAAAGGGGTCCGCAGTGGAAAAACGTTTGAGAACCAAGAAATTGTCTAAAATAATGAATTGGTGTACTTAAGCAATGCTTAAGAAAGGTGTATCAACGAATATAAATCCACCCATTTCACACTTTGGAAATAACGTTTAACTTTGAATTAGATTTTCTCTGCTCTTATACAGTTTCTTCTATCATAGCAACAAACTTTATGCAACGCATAATTTTTTTTAGCAGTCAAGCTAATTTTATCTACAAGATGTGTTTAGCCATCTTAAGTGCAGACAGAGAACCGATTGAAATATTTTCCAATCTTTCTGATCTTTTATAATGGGATCAAAGTGAGGGTAGACCAGTGGCGGATCCAGGAGCAACTCGGTGTCACTGCCCTCTTGAAACGACCACGGCGCTCTTTAAAGTGGCACCTTTTTGGGAAATATGTCGCTCAAGGTCACATCAGTATATTTGTCATTTTGCAGAACTCGGGACAAATGCTAAAGTGTTTGGTGAAAAATTCTAGTTAGAAAATCAAACAAACGATTTTGCTCTTGACCTGTTTTCTAAACGCTAGTAATGGAAAGTACTTTCTCCTCTGGTGACTTGTTCAAATCATGAAATAGATTTGTTTGGACTTTGAGTAGCTCACTATGTCACTACAACAATGTGATAAATAGTTCAAGTTCGGTGGTGTATGCGGCCGCCAACTTTTTCGGCAAAACCCGGAAACGCCGTAGGCTCTAGTGCTACTAGCCCGAGTTAAGACTTCAAGACATAAAGCTCTATCAGTTTAGCCAGTAGTACAACCTCTAGTTAAATCTTTAATTTCTAACGTTCTTCAAAGCATTAATTTTTACTAATCCTCTTGGGAACGCCCAGTAAGTATTTCGGGGACTACAGGCTGAAACCCTCATTGCTGGTCAAGTAGATTTAGGTTTTCGTGTAAAATGCGTGAATTGAAAACTCACCCTCTTGAATACAAAAGTAAATTGTAGAAACTAAATTCGCGTTTTTTCGATTCATAAGCATCTGGCAATTTTTTAGAACCAGGAAACAAACAAATTTTTTGTTACACAATGTTGATAGATAACCATTTAAAAAGATTCGACTACAGGATTGAATGCGTAAAATTTCAAACTATTTTGTCTCAAATTTGCCCTTGCTTACAACATATCTACAATCTTTAGAAATCATAACCCATGTTTGGCGCGACTTCAAGTTTCGCACACGTAAATCAAAATAACTCAAAGTGTAGTATCTGACATTTCCTAACCTGCCTTACGTAAAGTTGAAGCGGGGAGAGGTTCAGGCCCCAAATTAACAGGCTTGTAATCTGTTGAAGGTTCTGGTTCACTGGACATCAGATCTCGAGCTTCTGAGTCCATAATGACGGAAGCGAGAGACGATGATCGCAAATTCCATACATCTCGAAGCTGGCCTTTCCCCGTCAACCTGAAGTAGGAGAAAAGCATTAGTGTTGTCTACTTTTGTGTTTAGCAAAAGATCACGGTTAAAGAAATTTTGGCATTATTGGGATTAAATTGTAAGTGAAGCTTTAACAGACATTTAAGCTTTCTGTCAGACTGCAAATTTTTCATCAAAAACTCAGAAGATTGATTATGTATCTTGGAAAGTAAATCAGAAAGGAAACCACCGTTTATCACATTGCAAAAAATTAAAACCGTTCTATTCTGAAAAACAAACGTTTTTCCAAATTGTTGTTATCGGCCATCTACAGGTAGTTTTCATGTAACCAGTAAACGAAACCAAAACAATTGCGACATAATTAAATTTTCTTGCCATTTCAGAACAATCGTGTTCGAAATTACAGGAGCAAATGCAAAAGCATCAATCCAAGCAACTCTGGTCGCGTTGCGTGAAAAAAACTGCAAAGAAAATCCGAGTTAACTGCACTTTCATTCTTTTCTGATCGTTTTGTCAATTGTATTATATTAGATTATCACAAGTTTCTAACATGACCTCTTTATCAAGCCTGTGCTCCATGCTTAACTTTACTACTTTTGAAAACTGGTTGTTTTTTAAATTAACATTATTTTAAGTTCATCACCGAGGAAATATTCTAAAATGCGAAAAGAAGGATAATACTCAACGGTAAAACGAAAGCCACTGTTGCTTTAGACCAGGGATCACCAACTTACTTGAAGCTGAGAGCTACTTCTTGCGTGCAAATTAATGCGAAGAGCTACCAGTTTGATACACTGTTCTAAAATATAAATGCTGCCCAGTTTTCCTTTATTTTAGTATTAACAATTAAGCTATTCCCGTAATGTGAAGACACTGATGATGCTAATGTTCTTTTTAAAACAGGCCCGCGGGCAGTGGTGCAACTAGCCCGAAATTTTGGGGGAGGCCAAATATTTTGACTTTAAGCGAGCAGCAGCATTTTGTTAGAGACAACGCCTCTCAAAGCACAAAACGACAAGAAATGCTAAAAATTTGGAGGGCCATGACCCCTTAGCTGCGTCTATGCCCGCGGGCGACCTGCGACCTGCTTAGTCCTTGCGGGTGACCTGCTGCCGGCGGGCACCACGTTGGTGCCACCTGCTTTATAGGTACAAGCAACTGTGCTAACAACAAAATCGTCTAAATTGAAAGCACAAAAAACACAAAGTGCTGGTTATTCAGAAGACTTCATAAAAATTAATATTTGGTCATATTTGCACTTGGATATTTTTGTAAATTTCTGTCAGCAATACTTCAATTTTGTTATTTGATTAGGTCATATGTGTCTTACGGCAGAAACTGCAACTTTCCTTTTTAAGCAGATAAATTAGATCTTCTGGTGATTTTTATTATTAGCCAACGTTTCGCCTACCTTTTCAAGTGGGCTTCCTCAGGGCAATGTTTTTTAACCACGTATAACATGCAACTTACTAATATCAAGAAACAATGAGCAGTATGACGTACAAAGACAAAAAACGCAAAACTGACCATCACGTTATAGGAATGGCTGACAGCATGCCACAGAAAAGTCGTAGAA
>JGI24158J21664_10007625_pt1 | contig 14382 bp, 10 predicted proteins | sample Ectturendosymbi3_FD_21664 | JGI IMG/M metagenome (IMG submission 21664) | reverse complement strand
CCCCCTCGGAAATTTTCTGCGTACGCCACTGAGTACAGCCATCCACACCCGGATTCACCATTGTTTCTCAAGTATTTTTTTTCCAAGTGGTGACTTGTAGGTCACCTAGAGAGGCCAGTTGGCCTCTTTCAGCTAGCTCAAACCTCTAGTTACGCCACTGGTTTGTTGACCGCAAGAACATCTCATTAAACAATTGTTGTAATTTTTTTCCGGTGCTTGATCCTTACAGATTAGTGATTTCGTCGTACGTTGTCTGAAAATATGCTTATATCAAACCATGCAAATGGGGTTTGTTTTCGTTCTGAAGATATTTCAAGACGACTGTAATCGTGATGACTTTAACTGCTATGTGATTACCATTGTACTTTCAAATCAATCAAGACAGAGCAACTCTTCTTTAACTGCTGCAAAGAAGTTTGCTCAACTCACAATTTAAACCACAATGCTACACAGAAAATGTTGTATGCCTTCATGATGCTTACATTTGTGGAGCGAACACAGTAATCACACTTGCTGATGCTTATGAGATAACAATCTATTGCACTTGAATGTATATAGATGGTGGCAGCAGGGTAGTACTGTGCTACTGGTTACAACTAGCATGTCTTACCACTATGGTCTAAATAAAAGTGACCTGTTCATACTTATTAGTTCACTGACATAGGATTTGGAAACATTTTAGTGTGAAAAATTTGAAGCAGTTTCTCATTTTCATTTGTAGAACGTATTTGCCTAATGCTAACGTTTCTAAACCAGTTTAGGAAATAGAACAGACACACAATGAGTGGCTTTTTCAATTTTGGACACAAAGCAAAATTCAATAGACAATATTTATTCACACAAGAAGGGTACCTTCTCAAAATTTTTTATGTTAATAAACAAAGTTGCTTTCAAGCAAAATTTAAAACAACTGAGCTCATACTTGGACTCAAACAATTTATGTTTAAAAAATAAGTCCAGATATCATAAAAGCTGTAGGTTTTACAACAAAAATAACTGCAGTTTTGAAATCCTTGCCATCAAAAACATAAGAATCAAGTGTTTGCATGGTTCTTTGTTATTTCCGGAACAGAAAAACTTCATTTTTATTTTCAGCACACTGATCGTCACCTAGTGATAAGCAAAATTTAAAATGCCTATATTTTGCGAACCGCTTGACCAATTTCAAAATTTTTTTGTTGAGCATAGAACGAAAATCTTCACAGCATATCTGTGAATTGAAAAAAATCCAAGAACATGAGTTACAAAATCCCTGAATTTAGGTTGAAATATAATGGAATGACCCTAAAAGCTTCTAAGATACAGTTAATCCGGATTCGATTTGACCGACGATTTTATCCGGATGGTTGTTTCTAGCCTGACGTCATCTAAATACTGCGATATCGGTGAAAAATCACTGGAATTGAACACATTTACGACCCAACAGCAAACTTTTGCTGAGGCAAAACGAATTTGATATACATAGGTGCTGTATTTACATAGGACATCAGACTAGTAACAGCTATACTCAGGCAGTTATGAACAAATTTTAAGTTCAAAATTCAAGATTACTTGGCTGCGAAGAAATCTGGGATTTTTGACGGACGCAGTGATTTATACGACTGGTCCACGAACATTTGGAATGTAATGCCAATGTCCTCCTGACATTATACCGTGTACAATACACTCATTGATAATGCTCTACACACGCACACTCAACACTGGTCAATAGACTAAAACCGTGGTGCGGCAGCGAGATATTCAATGTGATAAGCTATGCCCGTGTGTGACGTAATAATCGTTTCTACGATAAGCTAATGTTGCGTGCATTCTAAACGTTCGTTGGTGATCGTGAGCACGCTTGTGTTGCGTCTGAAAGCTGCCGAATCTTTCCTAGAGACCGGTCAGTATGCTTGAGAACACAACAGCATGGAAGTGCAGAAAAACCGGATTACGAGATGAAAAGAGCAGATTTTATCCGGTATTGGCGAAGATCCGGACAAACCAGATTTTTATGAAGAATAACGTTAGAAATCATTCGTACCACCATTTTTATCCGGTTTTGGCGAAGATCCGGATTAACCGAGGCTTACTGTATCTATCACATAAAAATTGCATCATGGCTCTTGATTTCGTGAGAGCTTTGCAGACCAACAACTTTCCTTAGATATTCTTATTTAGCATTATGCAGCTACGGTGCAAACGGTTTACTGACATTTCGAACGATGCACACCACACTGCAATCAACACAATTTCTTTCCATGGCCAATGGGAATAAGAAGCAAAATTAACCTTTGCCGGGTCATGTCATAGTGCCAGATTTCACCCATCAGAAACGACGTGAAAGACGCATGAAACATGTCGCATTACCCAGCGTGTATCCAGGATATGCACCCTTAAAGTCGGTCATTAAAACTTGTGTTGGTGGCAAATTAAGTACTGATTACCAGCCACTTTTCGTAAATGCTTGTCGCCGTGTTGTATAAGTGAGTACCATTCTATCAGCATTCGGATTCAAATAAAAGTTTGAATCTCTAGAATTTGGCTCGTCATTGGACAGGCAAAATAAAAACTACAGCCATTCTATCCATGGGCGTACCGAGGGGGGCAAAGGAGGCGCCAACAAGCACTTTTTTCAATACTGTACGTAAAAGATTTTAGGTTCAAACCTGGGAGCGCCAAACTTGTTTCTTGCATCGGGCGCCATCTAACCTAGGTACGCCCCGGATTCCATCACGTTTCTCGTTCGGTATTGTTATCTGCGCTATGACCCTTAAGCGTGTCCTGACCAATCACCTTGTTCAAGGGCATGGGCGTCGGAAGCATATTTTCCAGGGGGTGCAGTAGTGGTGAAATTCCATTTTACCAATTTTGAAACTAAGAGAAAAACATTTTTCTACTAAAAAGTCAATAGCCAATTTCAAAAGCCATTGGGAGCTAAGGCTCCCCCATTCCGACGCCCATATTCAAGGGCACTCAGCCACATTAGCATGTCACAAGTCTTTATGCAAAATCATAAGTCACACTCAAATCATTTAACTTTACAAAATAAACACACAGGTTATGAACTCGTTATCAGCAACTCACCATAGGACGAATAAATCTTTCATACTTTGGAGGTTTTCTTGTAAAATTTTCTGGCACGTAACAAACTTTCGTGCACAGCCGCTTCCAAGCTTTTTCTGCAAGATACCAACCGTTATGGTAGGTACCAGCAAACAACAAACTTAGTGATGGTCGCAAATCGCTTACTTTTTCTTTTGCCTGTGGTTATCACTCGAAAAACTTCAGCGTCACTTTGGGCTTTGACCTTCGGCAAAGGAACTTCCCATTTTCCCTGTTTCGAACAAAAGTAGAAATATTTGGGATTTTCACCCTCAGGAGTAAAACTGCACTTAGGTTTAGTTGAAAAAAACGGTGATTTTACATGAGAAAGCACATTTTGGAACCAAACTTAGTTTCCAGTAGAGCCTTTCAAATAACGGCTGTATATACCGTTACTCTGTAATTACATCAGGACGAGATGACACATGGGTCAGGTTAGTGAAATTCATGCAGCACTGCATCATTAGTATTCGTTTTAGGGCGTAATTAGCTAAAGGCCAGCAAATTATAGTGAGGCACATGCTGGCAAAACTTCTGCCTGTGTGTTAGTTACTGTATGATCTAAAACAAGGGTCTCAAATTCAAATTGCAGCGNGGACCAAATGAAGATTATAAAGTAACCCGANGGCCGCNTTATGACGCTGATGCAACAATGGCGGTACCTGAACCTTACTAGAAACAGCTTTTACATATTACTACAGGCAAATCATTTTTAGCCCACTCTACGTTCGCTTAAAAGGAAGTTGTTTACTCGCTGGCCGAGCACTTTTAAACACGGCGAATAAACTAATTACCAAAAAGCGTTGCGGGCCGCACAAAATACCCTCGCGGGTCGCATGTGGAGACCCCTGATCTAAAAAAACAAAATTCTGTTTGTGGTTCGAAATTTGATTTTATACGCTTTCCCAGCTGCCGAGTTCTACCATCAGTCACTATCGCAGGTATTACATGAAAATTTTTCTAAATGTAACTACAGTATAAAGCATTTGCATTAGTTTTGGTATAAATGTTTTCTAAACAATCTAGGCAAATATTGTATTGTGTCTACTTATACTGTAGCTGCCCACACTGCAACCCACGCCGTCCTTGTCTCAAAAAAGTAAGAATATCATGATTCTAGTATTCCGGTTGCACAAAGGCATTTTGCATGACCACTGTACACACTGTCATTTTCACTCACAGCTTTTTCTTTTCGCTTCTGTTTAATCATGTTCGATAAAACTTTCGCACGACTTTGGCCTTCTCGATCTAGAAGATATGCAGGTACAGCTCCCTCCGGTGTTTTCTCGTCATCTTTCTGCTTAGTGTTGCGTTTCTCGTGCATCTGCAACAAACGTGTTAAACACAAAAGTCCAATGAAAAGGGAACTCAATACGAAAACAGAATCTAACACAGTGGTTCTCAACCATTTTTGCCCATGCCCTACCTAATGACTTCTAAAATCCTGATTGGCCTCCATGTGGTGATGTATAAATTCTAAGATTTTAAAACTGAATTCCGTTTCAGCTAAGAAGCATAAAACGCAAATACCTTGGTTTAAACAAGCTTCCAAATAACATAGTATCCATGAAAACGAATAATATAAAAAACTGAATTCGAAAATTTGGACCCAGACCTCATATTTTGGCCTTAGTGCCCCCTGTGGGGCATACGTCCCATGCCGGGAACCACTGGTCTCACACCTTTAGAGTTTTCTTCATTTGAATCTTTTCATGATGTCGCTGTTTGTTGTACAACTTGGCCCTAAGTCCAATAAGCTTCTTCGCTCGCTTCGCTCTGATATGAGCAGCGCGTCCTTCTTTTTTCCTCCTGAAAATTTTCAAACCACACATCTGACGGTTTGACACTGGGGAAACCAAAACGTTTCGGTGAATTTCAAGAAAAAGCAATGACTTTCAACGTTAAAATAAATTGTCGCAAATCACACTGACTATTCCACGGGAAAAACAAACTGCGCCCAAGCAAACACGAGCATACAAAAAAACAACCATTGTGAGAAATCTTTGTAATTACCCTACGGGTTTCTGCGCAATAATCATTGGATCTTGGTTTTGGGAATAGGACAAATGTATTAAAATTTTTTCAAATAAAAATTTCACATGTCTTATCTGTTTGCAGTATGTTTTCTTTAAAATTACTTTTGGGGTTCTGCCAGTAACTCTGCATGGGTTGAGTTCCTTGCTTAAAATCCCTGTTTTGGAAATCTGTATAAGAAATCAAACAAATTTGTCCAGTAAGAAGCAGAAAATGCCATTTGTACGTTTCGCATGAAAAATTGTATACAAAAAGGCGTTGATCGCCAACCACGTAAACAACGACACCACAAGACTGGTTAGGTAGCTTAGATCGCTTACTTAGACTGTTCCAAACATTTGGTTGGGTACTTTAGATTCTTGTGCAAAGCTGTACCAGTCTGCGATGATAAGCTTGGGTATTTTAAAAGACACACTGATATTACCATTGTTTTATTACTTTCATCTGTTGGGTATAGCAGTAGCTGTTTTGATATGCATTTAATATTATGTGAGGTGAAAAATACCACCAGACAAAACTTACTCAGCGATGGAGTATCCTTAGGTCATTCACTGACGCCTCAGTAGAGTATAAAGAATGAAAATTTTGGCTTTTCCCAAATTATATCTTTATTCAAAATCCAAGAAAATCCTGCCTTGGTTTAAAAGGTTCATTCATGGCGAATAGCTCCTACAGTACATTACGCGCCTGACCAGTTCCAACCAGGGCTGTGGAGCCGGAGCCAAAAATTTTTTGGATGATGGAGCCGGAGCCTGAAATTTGGGTTCCCGTTCAAGCGATTTATGCAAATAATACCATGTTTTTTCTTTTTTTGGACCAAATTGTTCTGGAGCCGGAGCCAAAAAAGTTAGATTGCTGTAGCCGGAGCCTGAAATTTGAGTACCGACTCCACAGCTCTGGTTCCAACCAATTCGAATGATCGCAACGCGTGCGACTCATCTCGGTGAACGCTTTGACGAAATTCAACAAACAAAGAACAGAGGAAAAGGAGGTAGCACAGTAACAAGTGGTTTTACAAATTAAAATGACAAGACGTTCACCAGCCTATGATGAACGCCAATCTGACATAATAACCAACTTGCTCATACAAACGAAGTTACTCAGTAGTCAGTACCACGACCACTTCCAAAGCTAGAGAGCAGAGGAATGGCTACTGGAGTTGTTGTAAGTGATGTACAGTATTAAGAGTTTGAGGTAAGTGTAACTCCACAACAAATATTGAACATGTTATGTTATCACACTCTCTGCCAAAAGGTTGGTTTGGAAATATGAATGAAATGTCATAGCATGTCACGAACAGTCAGGCCCGTAACCAGCTTGGGACACCAGAAGGGTCAAAGAGTTTTCCAGGAGAGACCCAAATTTTTTAAACTATGTCCAACACATTTTTTCAGGGGAGGAAAAAAGTTTTTAGGGGGGGGTGAGCTCCCCCAGCTACGGGCCTGCGAACAGTCCACACCAAGTAAAAATAACCACCATAAGCCACCTATTGAACAAACAGTGAACACCCAACCAGAAAGGTCACTGTACACCACTGGTTACACCATTATATAAAACCATGATACACAACTTACTTTCGTTCATGATAATCTAGCCTGTACCCGTGACGCTTTCTATGAAGCTCAATGTGTTCATTCTGGGGCTGAAAAAATTAAACAGCAGAAAATTTTCACTTTTGTCATAGATTCGTAAATAATTTTTCAGTGAAGACAGTGCAGTTCATGCCACAGGGAAAAGGATATTTGTTTATATCGTTGAAGATCAACAACCATGTATTTTGTTACCTACAAAAATCTTCTTTTTCTTAATGATGTCTAAACTTAAAGCATCAGCTCTGCAGCTTACTACAACAGGTTAACTTTCTCCTTACCCAAAAAACAAGAAACGTCACATGTACTTGATCGATTTTAAAATAATTTGAGTCATACAGTTTTTGCAATCAGTGCAAAAATGTTTAGCATAAAATGTTGTATGGCACTGTCCATCCATATCCTACACATTTAGAAGTTCCTACTTAGAACAGCACAAGGCACACAAGCCTTCTCCTGAATAAAAATGGACCACATAACTTTAAAGTTAACTGCTATTTAATCTAACATATCACACAAAATATTGTGATTACTACATGATACTGAGTTTGAAATCAGTGTGACTGCTTTTGCTACAGCTACTGCAGTGGAAGCAGTAGGATGCTTTTGCTAAACATTTGATCTTGATCAATAAGTTCATAGCAAAAGTCACTAATTCATTGCTATCTTTAAGTTGGTTGGCTGTGTGTAGCCAATGGTCACCAATGTACAAAAGCATATATCCTAGGTTACTGCTCTAAAAATAGACAACTAGGTTGTTGATGACATAAATATGTTGGAGAATTAAGCTTTCTGCATGAAAGATGTTTTCTTCTTGCATGTAGTAATTTTGCATTCACAAGAACATTTTCCTGCACGTAGCAATATTGCATTTGCCTTGATAGTAAAGACAAGTCTTGTCTTCCACAAAACTTTCAAAAGTGGCACACAAATGGATATGATTTGTTATTGTTATGCACCAAATATTTGCCTGTCACACATGGGTATTTGCTAAAAAATGCCTTAATTCCAGTAAGGCATGTATCCAGGCCAAGAAGGATCAATTTTGACATTCCATTAAAATTACAAGTGCTTTTCAACTGAGTGCTATGTCATTGTACTGTGTTATAAACAACTAAATATTTGATAATTGTATTTGCATATAAAAAACAACATGCATACGCACACTTACCATTTCAGAGTTTTTTTGCTTCTAGTACATCAACAACAGCAATAGCACATTTCAAAATATAATATTGAGCTTTTGAATTTATATTGTGGCCAACAATTAATAGATTATGCAACAATTTCAAATCAGTTAAACAACCTATAAAAAATTGTTAAGTTTAACATTAAAACAATGTAACTTTCAAATGACTACTCCCTACATGTGAGACAAGCAGGGAATCTATCTGCAAATTTCTAGTAGGGAATCAAATTCACATAACACTATGCATCATCAGTACTGGAATCAAATTCGAATACAGTCAGACCTTGTTTATTCGGACTGCTTTGTTTCATCAAATAATGTTGGTTTAGCAAGGTATCTGGATAATCAGAATGGAAAATATAAAGAGTAGAATTCTTTCCAGAGAAAATGCCAACAATGTAAACAAAGGTGATGATGTGCAGTAGAACTGGCCTAAGCGGATGCTCAAAGGGGAACAGAAGAAAACTGTCAACTTAATCAAATAGGTAGACTGCATGTGGAACATGACTAAATGTAACACTAATATATTTTTGGTTATTAGCTGATCTATCAATATATGGAAGCTAGTGTGCATTCAGAATGAAATTAAACATGAAAAAGAACTGTACAAGAGACCTAACTGCGTCCCGCAAATTTTGTCACTGGTACATTCATTGTGCATAGAAAATTGACTTCCACGCTTCCATTGTGAGTTAATAAACAAATAAGTAACAGTTGGCACAATCCGATTTAGTGGATTTTTCTCTGCTGATTTGGCATATGCATTCCTAAATTTCCAGGTCAGAGTCAGACAGTGATGTTTCTGGATTAATGGGTGAAATGCATTGGAAGAAATCCGTTCCAACCAGTTTTGTGTCGGATAGCGGGAATTCTGTTTTTTTTGGAGCTCAGATAAACAAGACCTGACTGTAGAACAATCCAACATTGTTTCTAACATTTCCAAATGTGAGCTGCTCATCATTAATCCCCAAATAGTAACAAACATGCAAACAAGCTGTTCCAGCAAACTTTTCCCTCAATCCCAGAGCCCAAACATTGGCAGTTATTGGGATGGCATAAACAGTCAACCCCCTTGCAAATGAAAGCCAAAATGAAAATCCTTTGCAACATCACAGAAAACCATGAGCTATTTGAGCCATACCAAGTGTTCATCTTGAAAAACTGCCGGTCAATCCCAAACCCCACGTATTTCTTGCAAAGTGCACCATAATGAGTTCACTGACTACCGGGAAGCTTTTGGTAATACTGCAAAAATCAACAAGGAAAAAAACCTGTAATGTGACTTCTAAAAAATGCTGGTAATCACAAGCCTCTTTAGTTATCTGACATGGAGGCTTTGGCATATATTCTGCTACAGCAATGATGCCCAACATTTTTTGACCCAAGATCTACTTTTCAAATAGCCACCTTCCCAAGATCTACCATTCTCATGGCAACATCGCAAACCTGCACATATTGTTTCCAGCCTGCAGTGATGAACTTCACAACACTTTTTCATGATGTCACACAACCACTAAACCTGATATCACAAACCCTTCCCCTCTCAAACACGTACATACACACTCACCAATCTGTTTGATAAGAAATGACCTTCAACATGAACCAAACAGAAAAATAAACCAGATACAAAACACGTGGATCTGTAAGTTTGAAAAAGGGAATACACTTCCAACCTTAGTGGGAGACCTGGCACTGGGCTGAGGCTAGCTTCTCGTAATCAGGAGTGTAGCTGGTTGCAAAGCGTAGGCAGGCTGCAAGGCATTTATCAGACACTGTTGATCTGTACTTGTACTTGATGAATGATGACTTTCATGTGTGAGGAAGCATACTTGCACAAAGAAGTTGGTCCAAAGAATTGTCAGTTTCATGGCACATCTGAGATTTGGAATGCATCTTGTGAGATTGGGTAGAATAATTTTCCTCCAATTCGTGGTGGATATGGTAGTAGTAGAGCTTGGCTTGTTTCACCTCAGCCATGCTAATGTTCAAGAACAGGTAACCTCCCTGATCACTAGATTTTTCAGGAAGCACACAATTTAAAACCGAGAAGCACTCAGTTGTTTTGAAGGTAATAGCCTACTGTGGTGCCTAGACCACAAATAGCCAATTCTTATGAAAATACAGCTTGTCATTAGTTAAGAACACACCCAAAACACATGCAAAAACAGACAAAAATCATTGTTGGTTTCCTGAGCACACATAGGCTGCTACACACCTCCTCGGGCTTAGCACCTGTAACCATGTGTGTCAACTTCCTATGAAGCAGTCATACAGAAATATTTTAAACTGATTGTGTTGACAACCTCCTAACTGAAGCAAGTGCCACCATCCAATCAACACACTAAATTGAGAACACATGCTCGCAGACACACTGTTCTAAAATGTGATGGTCTTAGTGCTCACTGGCTTAACACATTTAAACTAACAGCTTTTCTTAGTCTTAGTAGCCTGCACATCACTTTATCCTGCCATCACCACACGTGACCAGCAACTGCAAGATACCTCTCTCCATTTTTAGGGGTTATGGAAACGTCACAATACCAGTTACTGGGTCACACTGCCTCAAAGAGAAAATCTTTACAATCATTATAAGGAAGCTACTTCAATTAAACCACATCCATCTTCACATTGAAAAAATGCACCTGCACACAAGAAGTCTCCTATTATGGGCTTTCAATAAAAATTATTATCAGGCATGCTTCACATACAATAGTTCATCGCATCTAGGATTGACACAGAGCTCAAATTCTTGTTCTTCTTTTGAGCCAGTTGTTCAAACCACTGCTTGGACGCACTAAATTCGGGGCACATGTTGAGCAGCCATTCAGCTGTCTCATTGTCCAGTACTGTCAGGCCATGCAGTCCATGGGGAGGTCGATGGATTGGACATTGGAGGACAACATGGTTGACGGTTTGTTCTTCTACGCCACACTCACAGGCCGCAGAGGAGGCCACACCCCATTTGTACAAGCAGAAGCGGAAACGTCTGACACCGATGGGAGCTGGTATCGGGGATGAAAATGCGGAGTCATGTGGGGTTGTCGAACCACTTTGCATTCCATTGGTGATTCGCCCACTGGGCCGCATGTATGTTGTTGTTGTCAGATGAACTGATGAGATGTTGTGTGGCAGGTACAAATGGGTGTCTCGACTTGAGGCACCGTGTGTTTGCACTCGATGGACAGGTAAGCACTGAGTGGAGCAGATGTCCAGGCTCCACGGCACGGCGTGCTAGAAACAGTGTGGCTCCATTGCGACAAAGCTCAGCAGGATGAATGCCTGCCAAGGATAGGAAGGTTGTCCACTGATGTAGGATGCAGGCATCCAGTCACAATTCGCAAGACGTAATTGATGACGGGGTCAATGAGGCAGGTATGAGCACTGGAATGCACCATGTGGCTATTCGCAGAGTTGTTGCTCCAGCACCCCAACTGGAGCCAACAAGCCACCTCAGGAGTGCAGCACGTCATGTCAGCTTCTTGCGAAGTGACTCAAGGTGTCGGTGATACATGAGCAACCTGTCCAACATTACTCCGAGATATTTGGGCTTGGAGCAAAAGGGCAGGTTTCATTGTTATATTTGACTTTAAGCTCACCTTTAGCTTCCTTGTTATGATGGAAGGCTGCTGACACCATTTTTGTACTGCTGAGCTTCAGCTTCCAAGTCTGGAGGTATTCACCTGCAGTTGCCAAGTCCTTGGTCAGCACCCTTTCCGCTGCCTGCCAGTCTCCATCAGCATGCATGATTGCTAGATTGTCAACATATTATCATATGCATACTTTCTGGAGACAGTGGTTGGTAGGTTAGAGATGTATATGTTGTAGAGAAGGAGCACCAGGACAGATCCCTGTGGGACGTTTTTCTTGGGGCATCGTAACCTGCTTCTTTTACCGTTTCCTGTGGTGAGGGTGAAGCTGCGATTGTAAACCATCTCCATGATCATGTGGACGATGTGTCTGTCAGGCAGCAAGTGCAGCAGCTTGCAGGTAAGGCCATGGTGCCAGACAGTGTCGTAGGCTGCTGTGAGGTTGACAAACACAGCTCCGGCCTTCTTTTTAGTCGAAAAGCTATCCTCGATGTCTCATGTCAGCAGGGTGGCCTGGTCTACAGTTGACCTCCCGTGTTCAAATTCCGCCTGCCCCCGAGGGAGCAATGGGTTGATCACTGGATCGACATGAGCGTAGGTGAGTCTCTCGAGGATTTTAAAGGGGACACACAGCAGAGATGTGGGATGGTAGCTCTTTGGGTCCCCCAATGTATTTTCTGGCTTAGGGATTGCAACTGTCAGTGCTCTTCTCCAGATCTTTGGAATTTTGAGTTGGCATATGCAGGAAGTGGGGAAGTCGCAAAACAAAGATTTGAGAGCTAACCCAGCATGGAGTATGAACTCCGGGAAGATGGAATCAAGTCCTGGAGACTTTCCTGGCTTCAGGCGTCTGAGGGCAGCAGCAAGCTCCTCTGGTTTAAGGGTTCAGAGATACTGTGACCCTCAGGTGTTAGAATCTTCCATAGGCGGAAAGCTCCTTGTTGACGAGCCTGGTGGACTCAAGAGCTCAAGTGATCGTGAGCTATAGAACTCAACGTCTGAAGAAAATTAAGATTTTGACATTTTAAATCAAGATTTTGACATTTTAAATCATCACATTTTGTGATAATACTGAAAGACTACTGAGTACCACACAAAGGGTGCTTAGGAGCAAACCACCTTATGTGATTGTGAAAGCTATGGAACAGCTGAAAACTTCTTTTTTTTCGCTGAGACATTTCAGTCCTTTGTCCATAATAGTAAAACTTGCCATAGCAGTATTCACTAGCCTACCTTTTCAGACATTCTGACTGAATGGCAAATTGACTCAACACATTTGGTCTTTTTTTTTTAATTCGGTCTATGACCAAAAAAATATATCTAGGCTACAAATATAAAGAACTATGGAATATCTGAAATTTTTTTTTGTTTATTTAGAGATGCCATCTGCATGAAATAGGAATGGAAGATAGACAGCATACCTACTTATTGTGCTTGTGGAGAAAAAAAACAGCCTCAAATGGGTGAATACACATCAATGAGACACAATTCACTGAACAGTGAGACTCCTTAAGCACAGTTAATGAGAGAGATTTTTCAAGATGTTCAAATAGATCTTGCACTTCTTCAAATTTCAGAAAATGAGTTAGAGAAATGAGTTAACACTGCTGACAGTCCAAGGAAGATTGGAAATTTTTGCTAGAGGGCTTTGAACAGTTGTAGAATACAGTTTGTGATATTCCGTGATATAAGAAGCGCACATCCTACCTCACAGCCCTACGTCAGAATGACCTTTCCAAAGATCTACCAACAACATCAACATGAAAAAGACAAGGATCGATATAACAAAAGAATCAATGACATTGAGGAATCATTAAATCCCCTTGTTTTCAAAGGTGAAAAGGCACCAGAATGCGCCAAACTCAACAGATGACTAGCCAAAAAATGCAGTGCCTTATGCATCTGTCATGGACTACATCAGAGCAAAGCTGAGGTTTGCACTGTTTAAGGGGCACCCTTGTTGCAATACAAGGTTTTAGAGGAAAAGGAACTGACGCTAACCTCAAGATCTCACAGATATTGACTTAAGTCCAGGTTTTTTTTTAAGGTTTGTTTTGAACACCAAAAACTTTTTGAGGCCACATTTTTTAGCAAAACATTCAAAATAATTCCTAAACGTATTACAGTATTAAACATATTTCAGTAGCCTATATTGGCAGTCACAGTGCACAAGTAATACTACTGTAGTTACAAAAATTATAACACAAATTTTTCAATTTTAACTTCATTAAACAGCTCTTGTTCATCAGTAAAAGCATCAGTTTCTTACTCGTCATCTGCAGATTCTAGGGTCTTTAGTGCTCGCCATGTCACTCTTCATTTATTATATGCTTTTATCCATTTCAATCACAAATTTCATGAGCAATCTCAAGCGCACCCTCATTGAGCTGCTCTGGATCCAGTTTCGTCACCACGGGAAGCTTTGGTGTAGTTAGCCCCCCAAATGGAAATATGAAATACTATAAATCAGTGGAGTTTTTGTCAATTTTCAGAATGTGAAGCCCTGCTGCACAAATGTAAGCCCCTCTACTGAAGACTTTCTGGACCGTTCATTGAAGCATGAGAGTATTCAAAGTTACATCAAACAACTGGTTTCGTTGCTTGGTTTTAACATGGCACAGAGTTGAAAATCTTCGCTCTGGCTAGGTTGTGGCAAGTGGAATGGACAGCACATTATTGTAGCAATATTGGTTGTCTCGTCGACCATACTAGCCCAGCATGGGCTCTGTTTGACATCAGAAACAATGCGATTACTCAAATGTTCCGAGATAAAAATAAACTCGGTTACTGCCACAGAACTGTTATGGTGAAAGTCGCAAAGCCGATCATTTTGGCCAACATGGTCCATCAAGGTTTGCAAGGAAGCTATTTTTGATTCGTTATCTCTTTTTTCAAAACC
>JGI24158J21664_10007623_pt1 | contig 14384 bp, 5 predicted proteins | sample Ectturendosymbi3_FD_21664 | JGI IMG/M metagenome (IMG submission 21664) | reverse complement strand
GTTTTGTTACAGCAGTATTGTGAAAGATACTTCATCCCTCTTACAGTAGCGAAGCTTTTATGAGACTTGACTACAAAATATTACTGAAATCGCCTCGCCCCCCCTAAGCTTACTGGCTGGATCCGACCCTGTCTGCACTGCACGGCAGTAGGTGATGCTGTGCCTCAGTTCTAACTTCTAACTGAGGTATGGGTATAGCACGTTAGAAAAGGAAAGTTGACTTTAGTGAACTCCTTTTCCAAAGAAAGTAGACTTAACACTATTTTGTTTAGGCTACAGAAAACCCAGACAAAGATGTTTTTTGTTTCAATTACTAAATAGCAACATCGCGCAGGGCAGTTTTCATGCCGCGCGCGTCTTTTTTGCTCGAAACAATAGCAGTAAAGGTTTTTGGCCCTTTGGTAAATGCAAAATCTTTCCGCTTCTGAAAAACATTTTGCAAAACTCTGAATAAGAACATATATTTACACCGTTATGCAGAGTCACAATTTCACAATTCTTACAGTGCATAACTTGTTATATGCTGGATAGCCGTATGTCTCAAGCATTTGTTAGTTTCTGTCCAGATAAAATTATTTTTTATTTTACACAAAACAGACAAGGGTAATCTTGAAAATAACACTAAATTCATACATTTTACAGAACAAAATCAGTTCGTTATGGAAATGGAAGCAACTCCAACTCAACTGACACCGGTACGCTTTTGAAATAAGTTCAAGTCAGAAAGTTGTTACGGGAGTTAAAACTGTTAGACAGGTCCAGACTTGTTGCTCGCGTTTTCAAACAACAGTTTCAAGCAAATTTAAATTTGTGGTAAGGTACATTGTACTGTTGCTAAGGGGTGAAATTTTTGAATTTTCTTGGAAGGGGTTTTTGTGCAGTACGTCGCAAGGCACTCAAGACGCCACGTTCATCGAATAAAGTTTCCATAGTTAACTTACAACATAATGTAATTCTTTTCATATTGTTGCTTGAATCTAAGTTAAAGATTTTCATTGGCTCTAAAAGGGTATTTCCACCGAGGCAAACCTGCTTTTTTACGTTCTCACGTAACATACAGAAGCCTCATTGTATTTTTAGGGAAATGTATGGCTGTCACTTAAAAATTTACCTATATGAAAGCAAGACCAAAACAAATGATTGCATCCTCGAACGACAAGACGTTTAAATCAAAATTCGGCCAAAGATCTGTACAAAAACGCATGGCTACGCACAGTGATGGACTTAGGGCTGGGGGGGCCGAGGCAAGGCTGAAGAGGGGGTCATCCGATGATGTCATCACAGCCAGCCAACCGTGATAAGACCTTTTGATCAAGCTTAGGGTCTTAGGGCAGGGGCGTAATGAGGGGGACAAGAGGGGCACAATGCCCCGGGCGCCAAATCACTGAAGCGCCGAAAAGTCCCAATAATGTCGCAAGTACATTCTTTAATACAGTATATTTACTCCCAAAAGACCTCAGGTTCGAACATGGGGACGCCAAACTTGTTTCTTGCCCCGGGCCCCATCTAACCTCGGTACTGCAGCATGACTGACATTACAGAAAATGTACAAGGGTATTCATGATAAACAACTTCAAAAACACTGACAGTTGGGAAGACAAAGCTAGCTACACATAATATTGAGCGATAGCAAGTTGGTATCGCCCCCACTTCTCTAGTTTTGCATTCCATTTCTCTGCATTCACCGTCAATAAACCAGAAACCATAACACACTTTCTCCCTGAAAAATGTCTGGTTTCCTGAATTTGTTCACAGCCATGTCCTTTAAGGGACTCCATGACACCGTAGGCAACAACCAAGCAGATTCCAAATACTAATTTTGTTTTAAATTTCATCCTTTCAACATTCAGGAACATGGCATACATACAAAAACATCCAACCTGAGACTTGTTTTGAAAATCTTTGAGGCTGGATCAATCAAAGCTGCCCTCGTCTTCCATTGACACTAGTTGTTTGAAAAATGTGCAAAAGTAGCAAATAATTTATCATATACCTTTCTGCAAACATTGCTACCCTATATTATGAGAAGCTTCATTCACTGACAGTGAAAAAATTATCGTTTGGTATAAATTTTTGCTCTTACTTGATAGGGTCTTTTCAGAATTTTCTGAACAAATTTTAACCCACACTTTAAGACATCGAACTTGGTTTGAAGCTTTTCCTTATTTACACATTAGAAGTGCTGGTGGGGGCCTTTTGAAAGAACACTTACACGTTACATTTGCTACTGGGGGGGCCTTTGAAAGTAGAGTACTTACACACTGCAATTGCTATTGGGCGCCCTTCAAAAGCAGAGTAGCCTTCTTACGCATTACAAGGGCTGTTGGGGGCCCCTTTCAAAGCAAAGTACCTACACATTGCAGTTGTTGTTGGGGGCTCGTTTGAAAGCAGAATACCTGCACATTACAGTTGCTATTGGGGGCCCCTTTGAAAGCATAGTACATATATATGATCTGCTTCGGACTATATTATATGAATAGATAATACGTTGTCACCAAAACTGGGGAAAATTTACTCACGAAGCACCTCGAGGTGGCGCCTATAAAGGGGGCCCGAGGTAACCGCCTCGCTTGCCTCCCCTTAAACACACCACTGGCTACGCATACCATTTCTTCCATTGACTACTTGTGCTTCTTAGGTTGCTGCACCAAGAAGAGCAGTGTCTGCAGATATTGAGAAGGAAGAAGACATCTGCACCGATACCAGCTTCGAAAGCAATGAAGAATCAGAGACAACGTCACAAAATAAAGATACTGACGAAAAAACTCCTGATGGCGAGGACCATTCTCCGATGAATACCGGGTGTGATTCCCAGGAAGTCCTCGCTGATTCACCTGGTGTTGAAGAAATCATACAAAGCACAGAAGCAGTGCCGATCGAAGAGACTTATCCTGCGCTTTCCAGACAATCCAGCCAATCCCGAGACAGCAGTTCCGTTAAGTATATGTCGTCAAGGCAATCTAGCAGATTGTCAGATACTTCCTCTTTGCCTTCCAAAATAGGTCTAGCTGGCTGTCTAGAGGACAGTGTAATCTCAAGCGATTCAAATGAAGAGGACGAAGTTGAAGACAGCAGCTTTCATTTATCTACTCAAAGTGAACCAAAGTCAATCAAGGAGGAGAAAGAAGTTGTTTATGTTAATATTGGTAAATATTATAAACTTATAGTTAACACTTGATTGCAACGTATGTTATTTTTTTATAAGATCTACTTTAGCTGTGTGGGCTCACACGGTTTTTTCCCGTGAAACTATTTTGGTGCAGGGCATTTTTACCAGACTGTTACACGAGATGAACGAGCGTTTCTACTTAGAAAAAAACCTTACGGGTTCCTGTGTGCTAGTTACTTATCTTGCCTTGGCATTAGAATATGCTAGTTGCAGATGACATTTCACGAAACATGAAATAGTTTTAGCTGGGAAAGTGAGTTAGCTTGCGGGAAATAGATGTAAATTGACGGTAGACAATTTGGGCTGCTAAATGAGCTTTCAGAATTTGTAATGAGAAACTCGAATTTGATGTAACATTAGTTGGCAGAATTTTAGACCGACACTCTAAATGAAAATGACATCGCTACCCTGCGCTATAGCCACTGCTTTCACCCCAAGTTACCGCGAAATAAGGAATTACTTTTTAGCATGAAGGTCTTGACTGGGGTTTGACTAACCAGGTTGACGAATTCAAGCTTGTTACAACATCACAATTTTCTGAAAATTCGCTTCGCATCAAGTGCCAGCAAATATTAGTCAATTTGGATTGGTAACCTGAAGTTTTACAACATGTTGTACCTCTGATGATGATGCTGTTTTCAAACTATCTCAGTATGCCTGATTGGCTCAATATTTTATCTTCCAACTGCTGCTAATATCAAAGCAGCTTTTCTACACTTCGGATTCTATGAATCTATCACCTGTGATGAAACTGCCTAATGACTAATGAGAAAAAGGAACGGCATCAAGCAAAATTTTGCAAAGCGAGGTGCACTAACGTGAGAAGATTAGAGCTGAAAGGATGCAAGACTCAATTTCTAGCAAACATGCGTGTAACAGTTCAAACCCGTTTGCTGCGAGCAAATAATAAATCGGTTTAATTCTGTTGTGTTTATTATTTTGATTACAAAATTAAAGCATTTTTACTTTTCCAGTAACATACGTTTGATTGAATATAAAACTGATCTTTTGCACAGACAAAAAGACATCCCGAACTTCAAACGCGCCAGTTGTTGAACCGGAAGGTATCACGCTTTCACTCAGAATTGAGCACGGTTTGGACAAAGCAACCCCTTCTCTTGTTGTTAATGGAAAACCGATCACCCGCGATGACTCTTTCAGTAGTTCGACAGTGACGGACTCCAGTAGCGCAAGATGTGATAAGTCCCTCAAAAGCCACGGCACTGTTCCATGCAGTGGCATTGAAGTGATCAGAAAATTTGACTCTTTTCCAATAAATAAAGAGTATGACCCCAACCGAGTGGATGATGTTTCACCTCTTACAAAGGTAAGGATAACCGATATTTTAAAACGTTAATAGAACCTTCTAAAACCATTGATAAAGCTAGTGACTTTAGAGAAAAATCTGTTTGCCATAGGTTGAAAGTAAGGAATCAAGATTTGCGAAGGTGATTAGTTTGGATAGAGTAAGCTTTTTTTCGGGGTTGAGTTCAATCTTGAAATTTCTGGTCATTGCTTCCGTTTAACATATATTACAAGCTGTTTTTGTGTTGTGTTGTGTTCAGTAGCAGATGCAGTTTAAACCGCAGCCTAAACCTTCTACACGTATTTTTTTCAATTTTTTTCTTAATACTATTTTTGAGGGGTGATTTAATGATATCCTTGTACGATGCAGTGACGCCTTAGAGAACCCACACGCTGACAAGATTGCTCCAGAGGCGTTGCGGTTCATCAAATCTTTTGTTTTCGCAACAGCGGCAATCTTACGTCCGGTTTTGCTTCAATGTGTCATAGATGGCCACGGATATCGGAGTCTGAAAATGTGACTCCGGTGACCTCTGCAGTGTATAACATCTTTTCTTCCCGAAGCTTGCCTGATACCAGCAAAGTGTGTTTGTTCTGTTAATACTACCACTCAAAATTAGGCAAAAATTAAAAACCTAATTTTAGCATCGAGGGCTGTAAACAGCTGATTCTTGCCGCTTTAGTGGTTAAGATGCGAAAGTACGAGCAATTGTCCGTACGACCAACACCAAACCTTGCCTACTTTGTCAACGTTTCATTTACCCTGTTGAGGAATTTTCTCCAGCTGGTAATATTATTTGTAGAAAGTCGTTTTTCACTAAAAGATCCCCAAAAATGTACAAAGACCATGCAAGTAAATGTTAAGATCTGTGATCTGCGCAGGTATTCTTAGCACGAATGCTGGCTTCATTAACAGCAATGACTTATCAGCTATCTTTGGTTGAGTATGTGTTATGTTTAATGAATATCAACAGCTGTTTTGAATGAAGGTAGCGGTAACAGTCACAAAAACCGAAAAAGAGAATCGGTTTTGGTGAAAAAGTTGGTTTTGTTGGGAAAAATCGGTTTGAGTGAAAAAAAACACAAACCGATAAACGACTCGGTTTTGATGGCAAAATTAGCATCTCCTCAGAACTGGTGACCTACAAAGTTGCAAACCAAATATTGGATGTTGCAGCATTGTAACAAACTGGGATAAACCGCAGCTTATACTCCTAGGTAAATCAAATTTACTTCTTTGTTTCAGTTGAGCAGAAGCGATAGCGGAACGCATTCCATTGAGGACGAAATACAACAGGAAAACTACGAAGAGGTGGTGGCAGGCGTCATAAACGTCACGTCAGGAGAAAAACTAACTATTTGTGAAGCCGTAAACAAGGGTCTGATTCCCAGGAAAACGGCTTTAATGCTGCTTGAAGCTCAAGCAGCGACCGGTTGTGTCGTAAATCCGAGAAACGGGGTAAAGTTTTCTGTACAAAGCGCGATCGACCTGGGCTTCATCGATGAGAGTTACAGGAAAACTTTAATCGCAGCCGAGGGAGCGTACTACGGCTATCTTGACCCAAGGACTTCTGAAACTGTGAGCCTTTTCGAAGCAGTAAATCGAGACATCTTTCCTCGTGAGCAAGGCATGAGATTGCTGGAAGCCCAGGTGGCTACTGGCGGAATAATTGACCCTTGGACTGGGAAGAGACACGGCTTAGACTCGGCTGTTCGTAGAAACTTGGTTGACAGAGAAATGGCAGAACAACTAAGACAGCACGGCGAATTGATGGACTTCTACGATCCAACCACCCAAACAAAACTTGGCTACGGTGACGTGCTCAGTAAATGCATCCGCGACCTCGACACCGGTCTGAAGTTTCTCTATGTTGAAGAAAAAGCCAATGTTAGAAACAACCGCTACCGACCTGAGCTCTTGACCTTTCGCAGCGCTTTTCGGCGGAAAGTCACCCTGCAAGACCTCATGGACGCTGGTCTTGTGGAGCAAGAGGTACTGGATTCTTTCCAATCGGGAAGAATGACAAAAGAGGACCTTCGAGATGTTTTCCAGCCTTTCCTTGTTGGCGACGAGGCGATAGCTGGAATATTTAACTCTACCACCAAGGAAGTCCTCACAATTTGCCAGGCAGTGTCAGCTGGGCTACTGCGGCGCAACACTGCTGTAGAATTGCTCGAAGCGCAAGCTGCCACAGGAAGTATGATTGACCCAATTTCCGGGAAGAAGATGTCGGTGAGCAGAGCAGTCAGAGTCGGGCTGGTCGATCGTAAGTTTGCCAGGGCTTTGCGCAAAGCTGAGCAAGCGGTCCATGGGTACAGCGAACCAGGAACAAAGCGCACGATTTCACTCTTTGAGGCAATGAAAAAGGGAATCGTGATCGAAATACAAGGTATCAGGATGCTGGAGGCCCAGCTCGCGACCGGGGGAATAATAGATCCTGAGGCGGGTTACCGACTACCTGCACTAGTGGCGCTAGAGAGAGGATTATTCGATCACCGTATGGCAGACATTCTGACCAACAATCCTCGCGATTTGAAAGGATACTTTGATCCAATTACAGGTAAGATTACAAATGTTAAACCAGCTATGTCCAACCCAAATGGCTTACTGAGCCAAAAAGTATGTGACTATCTTGACCAGGGCCGCACATTGAATGACATGTTAGTGCTGGCTGCACATTGGTTGGCTTGCTTTGATCTTAGCAAATTAAATTTAACTTAAGCTAATGTACTGAAAGTGTGCGAATCCTAAATGCAATGGTAACAGACGGGATAAAGTGGCACTGAGGACCACCTGCATCAAAATGTCAAGTTCAAGATTATCAAAACAAGGACAGGTTGTCAGTATGTGGGATACTTTTATTGCAGCCAAAACCAAAACTGGGCCACACAAAACCTACGACTGGGCCGCATGCGACCCGCGGGTTGCGTTAAACCAACAGATTATACATTAATTTTCTTTTCCTACGAGCGGAGACGGAACATGACGTCACGGTACACCTTCATGCTATTTCGAGAAAGTGTTTCCACAGCTTTCCGGTGCAGTGGGCCTTTTTCACTAGAGCTTATTTCACTTTTTTACTTTTCACTTTTTTCAATATTTTAACTAATGACTGGTAAGCTTGTTTTGCCAAATTAAGTGTATTTCAGTTCCCGTATGATTTTCAGTCTGTCTTGGAAAATCATGACTGTTTCAGCCTTAAAAATGTTTAATCGAACATTGCTATGAAAAATGCACAATATTTTCATAATTTTTCTATGACCGTTTAGACTGATTTTACTTTCACTCTTAAGCAATTTTACAACCCAGAAAAAGTGTAAGTGCAGATAGATTTGCTTTAAAAAAGAAAATAAGGAAAGTCACAGTCATAAGGCAAATTCTGTTTTAACCACTGTTATTGCATAACCTTGTGGCATAGCCCACAGCACAGAATGCAGTCGAGAGCCCAATACTTAACGCTGCAACCAAGACAGCTAGGTTTTCTCATCTGAGACCAATAATGAAAACAGAGTGTCCCAGTGTGTAAAACCGGGGTTGCCAGGTTGGCATTTTTAATGCCAAATTCCAGAAGTTTGGCCTTTTGAAACAGGTTTGGCAAATAAAATGTTCTTTAACATGTACGTCATAGTTTGGTATGTTTTTGGCCTTTTTTAGTGTTGTTGGTAGATAAAAATGTCATTTCCATTTTTTTGAAACCTGTCTACTTTGAGCTTAAACTTTAGATATTTTTTAGCCTGTTTGGCATTTATTGAAGCTGTTTCGCATATTTTGCCCACCGATTTGGCGTGTTTGGTCCATCTGAACACTTCAAGACTCATATTTCTGTGGATTCTCCATGACTGCATTCTGTAATAGAGACTTTGTGGAATTGTGACATATCTAACATATTAGACGTTTGTGTACCAGATTCAAAGTAATTAAAAAATCTGGCATGGTGCATGTTTGTTTTTTAATAACCTGTCTCATATTTTTTCAAAAATTTATAGGTATTTTTTATTAAACATTTTTTATGAGAGGAGATGTTAGAAACTTTGCATTTTGCCGTTACTCATACGGGTAGTTCAAAACAGACAGCCATCTGCCTGTTGCGGTGTGTTTGGCATGTTTTGATGCTATTTGTCATATTTGACGAACGATTTGGCTTTTTGTTCCATCAGTGCCTGGCAACCCTGTCAAAAACCAGTATAGAACTGAGGGTTTTAAAGCAATTCAATTGATTTTGGAAGAAAATTACAGAACTTGCGTGGAATACCCCAGCCAGCATTTTACTGTTTTACTGTTAGCCTTTTGCTTTTGCAGGAGAAAATACCACTTACGCAGAATTGCTACGCCGCTGCATCCGAAGCAAAAAAGTAAAGCGAAACACTTTGCTTCTTCCTCTGAGGGACAGCACGCCAATGGCTGACGCTTTGCAGAACCCACCTTACAGACACCGCGAAGTAGTGATCATGGATCCTTCCACAAAAAAGCAGCTTTCCGTCGAACAAGCACTGTCTGCGTCAGTTATTGACAAAAACACTGCTGAAAATCTAGCAAGACACAAGGTGGCTGGATTGAAACAAACCACAAATAATTTAATATTTAGTGCAGTGGGTCTTGACCTTTTTTCTTCCACGTTAAGTAGTTTTCCTTTGTTTGAAGACCCCTGACTTTAAATAAGCTGTAAAAACAAGTGTATTCATTGGTAAATTTATTGCTCGAACTTTGTAGGGCGCGTAAGGTCTTGCGCCCCTCTGGAAATTTATTGGCGCCCCATGGGGGCGCGCCTCCGCGGTTACGACCCATTGACTTAGTGCAAGACAACCTTAGTTTGTTTTGACAACGTTGTGCTAAAAACTGTTGTGTTGGAAGCCACCTGAGTTTGTTTTCATTTCTTTATGCAGTTCCATGTTGTTGTTTGAAAAACGTTTGACGAATAAGAGGGCAAACCAACTCACATTTCTGCTCAAATCCTTTGTAACGGCACTTCACTTCATGCGTAGACTTGTACAAAGTTATTTTCCATTGTGCTGGCAAAGTAAACGCAAGTTTGTTTTCAAATTCTATTGAGTATATTTTTTATTGCATTAAAAACAACTGAAGCCAGGATTTCGAAGTCTGCAGTAAAGTTAATTGGTATTTCTTGGCCAGAGCACTTCGCAATAGATATTGTTTCTTTTATGGCAGCGATTCCCAAAGTGGGTTCCGCGGAACGGAACCCTATGACTCCATAGACAAATCTAACGGGTTTCACGAGCTATACTTTCCAGTTTTAAACAAAAACTGCTGATGTGCCATTTAACCCTTTGGGCGTGTGGCAGCCGCTATATCGTTTGATCTAGATTATTTTTTTCTCCGTTTTGCTCATTGGTGATGCCAGAAAGAATCTGGAGAAGACTTGCCAAATATGATTGCCAGTGACATTCAGAGGCATCTCAGCTGCTTGACTGAATCGTTAACTGAGTACTTTTCCAGTTTGCAGCGCAAGAATAATTTCTAGGTACGGAATCCGTTTAAGATTACAGAAATGCCAACAGAGTTGACAGCAGCAGCAGACTATTAACGTTTAATAGAATTTACATTTGACTGTTACTTGAAAGATAACTTTGAAGAACTTCCTATCGCTATTTTCTGGGGAAGTTTAATTGAACAATATGACAAATTAGCAAAACAAGATATGTAGCAGCTCTTGCCGTTTGAATCAATGTACCTATGTGAATAAGGTTTTTCCTGGTATGCGCAAACGAAGACCAATTATCGCGCAAGATTGGCCGCTACATCAGATATAAGAATTCAACTATCAGCTATTAAGCCGAACTTTTCAGAATTGTTGTAGTCCAGAAAACAAATACATTGCTCTCACGAAGACGTGCTTGTTGTTGAATTGTTTGTGCTTTATGGTTACTGTTATTGTGCATAATTTTGTTTACTTAACGGCAATTTGGGTTAAAAAAGCGTTTGTGTTTACTTGGCAGTTCTGGCGGGGGTTCCTTGTCCACTTATAGCAACTTTGCAGGGTTCCGCGGACAAAAAAGTTGGGGAACCACCGTTTTCTGGGGAACTTGTCAAAAATTCTGCATGATCAAAAACTGAATTTATATCGACTGCAGGTCAGTCAGAACGTGTCGTCAATAGCACGATAATGCCAACATTCACCAATGTTTAGACTGTGAATCACAGATGCACATACAACACATATGTTGTACGTACAATCTGCTGTACGTCTCTGATGCTTTGCATAACAAGAATAATTTTTCTACCACAAATATTCCAGGCGACACATCAATTCAAAGTAGCAAACAAACATATTTTGCACAAACCAAGTACATTTTTTCTGTTACATTACCAAAACAACATTGCTGGTAACTAGCGGATTTGGTTAAACTTGCTTCCGCAACGGTTTCTGTTAAAATTGGTAATAATTCCAAAGAGTACTGGACGTTGCGAGGAAGCATGGCACCTGTTTTTGTGCATGTTGAACTTTTCTTTAAGCTGAGCGATTGCAACTTGTTTCAAAAAGTGTGGGCTTAATTTTCTGCAGCCAAATCCTTGCGACTATACTGTTACATCTGCAGAAGCGTGCAACTGCTGACATTAAGCCACTGCAGCACACTCAGAAAAATTGAAAATAAGAGAAGTGTTGGTCAGTGAAACACCAAGACAAGTACTGTAAATTGTTGTTCACAGTTACCCGCGTGTCTGGTCATAACTGTGACTACTTTACTTCCCTCTTCGGAACAAAAGTTTTTTGCAGCATCAATTTTATCACCGTTCAACATCATTTTAAATAGCTTGACAATTAGAATTCATTAATCTCCATTGCCTGATTATTTTATCACGTTCTGAATAAGCTTCAGGTTATTCCGCAGTCTCTTAGCAAAGCTACGAAAAATGAAAGCATGCGAAAGTGACTTATGAAGAGAAACACTAAATGTTCCGAAATGCATAGTGACAAGTTTCAACTCTGTTGAGGCATTTGGGCAACGCGTATCGTAATGTCAGATAAAAAAACTTCAACACATTCAAGAAAGTCAAATAGAACAATGCAAATAATCTTTAAATAGCATGAATAAGGAATTTAGGAAGAATACTGAGAATATTTACATTTGAACGAGAGCTGGAGGGTTGACGAAAAACGAAGCAGTCGGCATTAGCGAAAGAATCCATGTTGCAAGATACACAAGTTTTTGTCAGTGAAAATCAACAAAATGCCGATGTTTATCGATTAAATTATAAAGTATAGTTTATCAAATCGAGAAGATTCCATTAGAAATGAGTGATAAGTGAGAAAATTTAACAGACTATAACAGTGTTGCAACTGCCCCATAGCACCACAGAAACCAGCATGCGCGCTTTGCTGGAGCGAACCGTTAAAAGTAGATTTCACACGTTACTTATCGCAAAAAGCAGAGTAAAATTCGCACCTATTCTAGCAAATTAGGTGCCATCTTAGGCTTAGCTATGCAAATGCAAGAAACTAAAATCAAGGAAATCCTATTTATACAAAAGCTCATTTCATTGTACTGTAGATTATAAAGTTGACAGTGTTGAAGGCGTGCACGAATCGCTTGCAAATGTGGCAATGAGTGTATTTTGCTGCTGCGTTCGTTTTTAAACTTAGCTTATATTTAATTTCGGGAAGTTCACGGAGGCATTAGTTCTAGGAGGTCCCAAAGCATCTCAGGGTTTTCAACAATCTCTAACGATTTTGAAGGCTCCACACCAAGGCATGGCCAATCCAGATCGGGTATATAGCCAACCTACCTGGCCATCCGCGGGCCTTTGCATTGTTCAAAAGGGGGTGTGGCGCAATTTTGTACTTTTAGCAATAAATAGTAGGATTACAACAAATTAAAAAGAAAAAGATTTTGAATCAAAAAAGAAAAGCAGAAAATAAATAGGTACGTTAGGTGGAGATTTGTTAAATTTCATGTATTTGCCCATCAAGCATGGCGTAATCGTAGACATCTCTATTTTTATGTAGATTTTTTGGGAAGACAGGTATATTGTCTGTTTCCATTGTTTGTTCTTGGCAAACCTGAACTTGATCCGTGAGTGTGAGTTTTCAGTCAAGTGCTGTTGATGCTACATGCGCAGCCGCATGATGCTACATGCGCAGCCAAAAACAATTTACGAATACAAAAACAGATGAAACGGTTGAACAATGTTCCACAGTTCACAGTGAGTACAAACATAAGTTTTGTAGTTTTCTCACTGTGGAGTTAAACTTTAAGATCAGAGTTAGCTACGACTACAATTTGGCTAGGAAATGTTAACAGCGTTCGCAGCACCTGAAGACGACATTTTGGGACTGCTCTTGGAAAATCTTCCAGGATGCAGTTTTGGTAATATTAGGATTTTGTACCCAAAGCGTTGCATCCCTTCTGTTGACGACCATTTTATTTTATTTTTTTGTGCAAATCAGTTCAACAGAGCAATCCTAGGAATCACTGAGGGGATAACGCTGGATTTAAAATGTTTAGCGTGCTTCCTTAGCAACAGCGTGCGTTGTGCGCTTTCGCACATGGCTACGTGGTTACATAGCGCAGGTATGCAACGCCTGTCCTCCAAGCCAGCTTAACCGGTCTCGCCGCACCCAGTGCGTCGGAATTTATCTGACGTACACGCAGATACCCGCAGATAAGCGCTTCGGAACTTTGTTGAAGTTAGACCAAAGCCTCCTAGAAAAGAGAGAGGCCTTGGTCCAACTTCAACAAAATCTATTTCTAGGAGGCCTTGGCTGGACGCACTTACCGCTTTGAACCGCGATGTGTCGGCGGCAAAAAAGACATACGAGTGATGATAATCGGTGGGATAACTGANAGGTTATGCATNATTTTGCCAAGTTGGTCTGGCCGACACTGCAACCGGTAGCGAACGAACATAATCGAATGCATCTCCGTTTTTGCCGTTTCCAACGCATGAATGCTCACGCGTACTTGCGCTAACGCGTAACTTCTTTCGTCTTCAACATTTTTCACGCATGGGTGTCGGAAGTGGGGCAACCCCCCTGGATTTTGAAATTTGACATTTNCCTGATAACTTTTTAGTGGAAAAAATTTCTTCTAAAATGAAATTTCACCCGTATTGGCCGTCCCTTGGAAAAAATCGTTTGGCNCCTTTCACATACACTGNAAAAAACACTGTATTGCTTACCTCAAATTAGCAATGCGATAGNTTAAAAGTGGTGTGTTTGAAGCTTTTTTCTCACAGTTCAACCTTTCATAGTCGATTTTCCCTGAGCGCTATTCAGTTCACATTATGTAGCTTGTCAACAAGCGCGGATTTACCGTTAGGCTGAAAAGGCTTAAGCCTAGGATCCCCGATGTCGGGGGGCCCCAAAATTTTGGGAGTAAGGACTATTTCTAGCATTTCTATAAGCATTTCTATTTCTATTTTTGTTTGGGTTCAACGCACATTTTTTACTATGCCACAAATAAAATATCTCTAGAAGAATGAGGGCGAAAGATTGAAGTGAATGACGATGAATATTCTCTTTTTATGGCGTTGAGAATTGGTTATTGTTACGTATAACCTGTGGAACAAAATACCTGAATCCATTTTTCAGATTGCACGAGGCCAGTGAGGACTCAATTAATATATAATGTGAGTGTGGCCGGATAACTTCACTGGTGCCTTTACCGCTAGTTTCATTGTGACTGTTGTTGTTCCTAATATGGTATCTAGGGAATTCAGAATGAAGTAATATGTTTATGAAGTGGAACAACTTATTCAATGAATGTAACGACCACGTGTAGTGATAATTTGCATGACATCATTCGTCGCAAACCTTCCAGATGGGCCCCCAATTTAAGATAGCCGAAGTACCCGAAAATGAAAATTCGCCTCTGGTTGTCCAAGTTGTTGCACAAGTTGTTGACCAAGCTGTTGCACAAATTGTATCTCTATCAGATCTATAAAGAAAAATAG
>JGI24158J21664_10007622_pt1 | contig 14385 bp, 8 predicted proteins | sample Ectturendosymbi3_FD_21664 | JGI IMG/M metagenome (IMG submission 21664) | reverse complement strand
CGTTTTGTGAATATCCATTTGCAGTGCATCGTCAGCAACCTGAAAAGGATAAGCAAAATTTCGACGTTGCCCCTCCCTGGAACAATTTCTACGGACGTCCGTGGATGAACTGATTTCGATCTAATTCTTGGGTAATAAAGCGTGATTCTGTTTGGTTCAATTCTTGTAAGTCACTCAAAAACGATAAATGCCAAATTTGTCAGACTCCTTAACCGATGATAAACGCAATAATCAAAGAGCTCTACAATTTGGAGGCGTGGTGAACAGCCTAAAAACATGAAGATCCAGTAAAGGAGCGTTTTGATATTCAAGCGCGAGGCCCCAGGCATTTGCCCGGTTTGCCCAATGGTTACTCCGGCCCTGCCTATAACATAGGGACTTGACTCGGAAATAAGGATAAAATATACATTTGTCCTTACTTCTTGTAATGTCGTGACAATGGTGACCAACAAATCCAGAAGATATTTTTTCCTTGACTGTTACAATTTGTGCTTGTGCTGAATGCATTGGTTCGTAAGTCATCTGATTTGCTTAAGTTTAGCCAAACCCACGGTGCAGCAATGTTTTCATCCAAATGCGAAACATTTGCTTTACAGATACATCACACCTAATTTGTTGGATATTCTTTTCGTGTTGAAGGTGAGACTTGGTGCTTTTTGCCAATTCACCGTTGGGCACTTTGATTTAATCTCAAATATATTTTTGTGTCGTTATGCAAGTAGAACTCTTAGAATCAAACTTTTGACATAGTGCAGAGTTATAAGTCTGGCCGGGCTTTTCGGGTCGGGCTCGGGCTTAAGTTTGTCAAAATATTTCGGGCCTGCATACAAAACTTTTTCACAACATCAAGAGTAACGACTATTTTCTTTCGTGACGTACATTTGTTGTGCTCACTGCGGTAACTTCTGTGAGTGAAGTGATTATGATTTTTCATCAGCTGATTCTGTTTGCAAACACAGCTGCGTTCTTTTATTCTCTGCTGGGATTAGTTTCACACAATTTTTGAGAAGGCGACAGTGGTGAGGAAATTATCACGCGATGGCGTTGCGTCGAAAAGATCAATCACTCACGCGATTCTTGGCTGGTTTTAAGAAGCCTACAAGCCGGCTTTTCATATCTATGAAGCTATCCTAGAAAGTTTCTTTTATGCCTATAGCGCATCGTAGATAGTTTCGTGATTGTTTTTCTTTGAGAAACAGTATATTCCGCAGTATTATCATTGACTAACATGATACGTTTGTGCCAGATTATGCCAACGTTTTGGTCAAGGTGGTTGCTATTTTGGGTGTGATAAACCGTGTACCTGCAATTACACCTACACATAACGTTTTTTGTTTCTCCGCAGTTTCGCATATCTGAACTCCCTCGGTAAATTTGGCTTTCAGGCCTAAATCGGGCTTCAAAAATAAATGTCAGGCTCGAGCCGGGTTCGGGCTTGTGATTTCGGTCTCGGGCAGGGTTCAGGCTTCAAAATGAGGCCCATTTACAACTCTGTGTGGTTATGTAGGCAGGGGCCAACAAGGGGAGATTGAAAGGATACGTCTTCCACCCACCAACAGTAAAAATAGATTGAAACCATTTTGTGAAGTAGGCTACGCTAATTTTAGGCCAAATGTTTTTGGTACAGGTAAGAGGATATCAATGGAGATTTTGGTAGGGGTGGAGGTGCATGCATGCTGCCCAGTAGCGTTAAAAACATTTGTAGCTTTTTGAAAAAACGGAAATGTGCAAGAAAAATATTTATCGTCTTTGCCACGTTAAGCGACTTGAACAAGACATCAAATCGCGCTGTAACCCACACTTGTAAAATGCATGAAAACGGAAGTGTTCTACTGTAAGAGTGGTGTGCACGTGCGACCAATGCGATTCAGCATTTTCTGCACTCCAACTGACAGCTCTGATAAAACCCAATTGATGTGTTCTACTATATTGCTGTGCTTTACATCCAAACACGATATTAATGGAAACAGGCTGAACTACAGTACCGTGTCCAGCAACAAATTTAAGTATTTTAAGTATGTAAGTCATCTGCAAGGACAAAGCAAAGCGTGATTAGTGTTGCTCTCAAAACACATCTAGAAATAAGATTGAGAATCTGTATATATAAAACGTCACTTCTGCATAGACCCGATGACTATATTGGTTTCACACCAAGCTGCCCCCCCCCACATTTTGCTACAAAATTGCGCCCATGCTGGCGAAGTTACTCAACTGCAACAACTTCATTTATTTTAAGTCCGTAACAGCTTTATGGTGTTTAGTGATGTTGGCAAAGTACCGGTTTTATTACACATACTGGCATCAACTGGGGCATTCAGACAATTTGATATGAAAGACAAAAGGAGAGTAAACGCTTGTAAGGAGGAAAAAATATTTCTGTAAGCGCTCATAAACGCAACCTTACTTCATTCCAGTTGGGTCTATCTAGACAGGAAATTTTTGGGAACATACGTTTCGCTCGCTTTGTAGAAAATACGGTACTGCTACTGCCAATATGATCAAGATAATGACTTTAGGTCCAAAGTCTATAAAATGCTCCTGTCTCCCATTGTAATTTTTTGTACATATAGAACTTTTCTACTTGAGGTTTCTGTTACAAATCGCTCAATTCACTATAGCATGAACAGTAGATCGAAACTAACACTTGGTGCAAATTTTTTGTTTATCATAAAAGCGTTAAGCTGCTCATTACTGAATATCTGACATAAAAATGTAAAACTTATTTAATTTTGCTTTTTTTGTGGAAAATGTACGTGAAAGCAATTTACATTATTCCAGCATAACTTTCCTTGAACCTGCAAGCTTTCATGATAATAATGGGTGTTTTTTGAAAATATGATATTATTTGCATGGAGTAACCAAACAATAATTTCTGTCAATTGTTGTTAACTAACTTCTCTGAGACCAACGTCAATTGTTGCAAGCTGAACCATTCCTTCTGTAATAGATGAATATAGCATAAGTGGAAAAAGAAAATATTTTTGTTTGCGTAAAGATACCGGAGATTTGTCTTAACAATCAGCAGGAGTGTCGTCCATGGAGATCAGTAGTGACAGGAGCCTCATTTTGAGTTGGCACCCCGTACTTTAAATGAGAGATGACCGTTTTAGTCTTTCACTGATACTGGCCATTCCAACTGTTTTTTAACCCATCCATTCAACAGTCTTGGGCGACGAGTCTGACAGTCAGGTGTAGCTTTGTGCATTATGTATTATTAAATTGTTGATCTTGATTTATACACGAAGTTATCAAACGCGCAGCGGATACTCAAAAGAAACAAAATAGCTTCAATTTGCTTCAAACAACAGTTTTTATGAACCAGATTTTTTTACAAACTAACCACTTTGAAACTTGTGTCAAGCAGAGAGAAACTTCGTCATGGAATGAGCATTAAACTTGCTGGTGGCACTAAATTTTATATTTTTATTTATTACGGGTATCTATTGGGCACAGGGTCAACATCACATTAGTTGAAAGAACGCAAGGGTACAGAAATGCTTATACACAACTTTGCACGGTGTAGAAGTTGGTACGCGCAGTTAATGCTGAAGAAGAACGAACACCGCAACGAAGTACCAGTAATGATTGCGTTCGGTCATCGTCAAACAGAAGCGTAACATAATGGGAGAAAAATGGAGATTTGCAAAAAAATGCGTAAGACAATTTAAAATGAGCGGATAGAAAAGTTGGATGAAAATGCCAATCGTTTAAAGGCGTATCAATTGTTTCAAATCGAAGCATGAAATGTTCTGACGAAATGGGTAATTTGGTGTGACGAACACTTACGTTCCCTGGAATGTAATGCAAAAATCGATAGGCATTGTTACTGTACAGGCAACGCCGAGGCGTTTTGTACTAGATTGTTTATATTTGCACCGCAATTGGCAGGCAATACGCACGAAATGCGGAGTGCGTTTTGAACTGCAGCAGAGCACTGAGCAAAGGTGGACTTGAGCTTGTTTGCTGCACAATAAAGTGATTTTCACTTGCCTCAGCGTGCCATTGTAGTGATGCATGAAGTAAACCACCGAGATATTTAACTTGGTCGGAAAACTTAACACTTTCGCCAGTTATGTAAACAACCTGTGTGACCCAGCAGTTTAAAAGTTTCAGGAAGAAAAAAACTATACCTACTGTCTCGTTACAGTTAAAACAAGTTCATGATCAGCTGCATAATCACAACCAATATTTAGATGGCGTTGAAGACCACTGAGACTGGAACCAAACACACATAAATCAACAACAAATAAATAAGTGATTCGCAACCACACTGCTCACGGTACATCCCGCTCTGGCTTTGTTCAGTTGGACTTGAAACTCATCAAGGTCCGAATGGGACTATTAGGCGCCACCGTTTTGGCGACGACTATTTGGCGCCAGGCTATTTTGGCGCTACCGCTTAAATGGTTGATTACTATTACGCACACGTCGTTATCTCTAAAATTGTGTGTTTTCCATCTTGCTCGGATGTTTTTCAACAAGGCAACTGTTTTCTTAAAGATGGCAACAAACGTTGTGCGCTTGTCTTGAGATGAGATTGAGCGCATTTTTGTATTTTAGGACTTTAACGAAATGCATTAAAGAATATTCCTTTCATTTACGCGTATAGCCAATAACATTGCTGAGAATCTTAGCAAGAGAGATAAACCAAAATTTTCCCACGATGGGTATCTATACGCTTTTGATAAACGCGGCAAAAATGATCCATTGTTTCTGTTTTGAAGATGCGAACTAAAAAACGAATGTAAATTCTAATTATCGCAAAACACTTTGACTCACGGGCACCACTTGAATATTTGCGAGGTGTGGCTTACAATTACGATATAAATTAAAGTTTTATCATGTTTTTATCCAATTCCATTACACATACTCAGGGGCGTAACGAGGGGGCCAAAGGGGGGACGATTCCCCTGGCGCCAAATCACTATGAGGACGCCGAATCACTGCGGAGACGCCGAATGACTGCGCAGGGCGCCGAAAAGACCCAACAATGTCACAAGTACTTTCTTCAATGTAGTACATTTGCTTCCAAAAGACCTCAGGTTCGAACAGGGGCGCCAAACTTGTTTTTTGCCCCGGACGCCATCTAACCTCGTTACGACCCTGTACACACTTGTCAGTTTCTGCACTGGCGCCAAAACAGCTCGGTACAAAATAGTCGTCGCCAAAACGGCGGCGCCAAATAGTCGTCGCCAAAACGGCAGCGCCAAAAATACCCGACTCCATCAAGGCAAACAACACACAAATGCGGACTCAAAACTCCACTAGTCTTGCCCTATTTATTTAGGTGNAGGGTTCTGAAACATGTGTGTATTTTTACTCAAACAAATTATATCATGTCATATGAACAAAGGCACCATTACTTTTACTGTTTTCATCGTTTCCAGATGCATCCGAGGCATTTTATAGAACTAATCACAACTTATTGTTTACAAAGCTAGTTGTGCGCATTTATACGTACATAGTAAGTCTGCCGGGGTTTCCTTTCAAAACAGACCTGTTCATAACAGATCACCACCACTCACAATAGACCATTCGAAACACCACGTTCATAACAGACCTGTGCATAACAGACCCGTTCATAGCAGACCACGTTCGTAACAGACCAGCTTATAACAGACCACGTTCATAACAGACGACGTTCATAACAGACCAGAACCGTCGCCAGGAAGTATTCAATAGGGGTCTTTACGTTTGTTCAGGGGGGGCTTGTCATTCTAAAATTCGATACAAATTTCACCGATTTATATGCTTCATAATTCAATTCGGGGGGCTTGGAACAATGTTTGGGGGGCTAAGCCCCCAAAAGCTCCCCCTTGGCGACGGGACTGTAACAGACCCGTTCATAACAGACAACCTTCATAATGGGTCTGTTATTAATGTGGTGGTCTGTTATGAATGGTCTGTTTTGAACGGACACCGTTCATTCCCTGTTTGGCTAAAAGCCAAACCATGTATCAGTGGTGGCAATAAATGGTGAAATGCGGGATAAAATTTAATGTTCAAATAGTTTTGAGATAAGTGTTGTGCGTGAAGCAGGCCCGTATTGACCAGCATCACTTATATCACTGTTCCTATTTGTGCATACAGGCACAATAACAGTTTTCATGCATCGTTGTGGAATTTTTCCATGCATTAAACACACGTTGAATAGGTTACTGAGATAAACATACACATTGGGATCAGCACAGGTGATGTGCTCGGCAAAAATTTCATTTTTACCAGCAATACGGTTTAGGGGGAGTTGGTGAATTAGGGATGCAAACTTGTAACTGCCGCACTTAAGATTACTAAAATACGTGACATTTTCATAATTTCTTAGATTTTGGTTTACAAACGATGTGGAAAACACACTTGAACCATTATTGAATTCATCATAAACCAACATATGATGAATTCAATAATGCCTAAAAGCGTGTTTTCCACACCGTTGCGATAGCTTTATTTCCGGTTGCCCCCCACCATGGATGGGAGCATGGCTCTCCCCTTTCCTTTTCTGATATTTTGCGATAATTCTGGGATATTGGTCCTGTAGGTAACTTGCAAGTGCGTCTGTCTTGTACTTTTTCAAACTTATTTCAAGTGTCATGCACGAACAACTGAACTTAATTTGAAACAATAGCAGCTCATTTGTCCACCCAAGAAGTGCCTTTCAAAGTATAACCCAATTTATTAACATACTTCAAAAATATATTCGACAACCAGCTTCAAACTGATAGTGGAAGGACTGCATCAAATCATTAAATCCAACTTAAATGAACAATGTGCAAGATCCTTAATTTCGCTAAAAGTACGCTTGGAGTTGGTCCATTGTACAATGTGCAAGGTCTGTTGTGCGCTACAGATTTCCGCAAAAACATATTGTGTGCTGCAACTTGATTTACTAGCCGTTTTACCATCGCTAAGTTTTTTACAATAAATTGAATTCTAAATGTATGCTTAATGTCAAGTTTTTGCCTTTTTGCCCATCTCTAAAACATGTAGGTCACCGATTTTATACTTCTGAAGCGGTGTGTGCTGCATCATTCAAATTCAAGACCTATTTTGAGCAGTTGAAGACGTCTGCACTGCTGGGATTGCAACCCCCTGAATTAATCACTACATTAGTTTTTATTCCAAACCCTTTTTCTGTCCATTGACTTATGATGTGCATTTGTAGTAGTGGTTAGGGCAAATCTTAGTTTTGAAAGTTGCCACAGAGAAACGAGAGAAAAAATATTGAGAAATCCTGCTTTAAAATTGCTTTCTAATCACAAAATATCATTGGTTTCATGAGCTGATAGGGAGGTGTCTAATGATATTTGATTCAGAAGGGAAAAGTGAGGAAAACATTGCCGTCTTATATTCGCAATACAGCAGTGTTTTTCTACCGGGGTTCCGCAGAACCTTAGGATTCCGCGAGTGGCTGCCAGGGGTTCGGCCGAAACAGACTGAAATTGCCTGGGACGAAATTCGCAACCACAGTTCTACGCGGTTATAGCAATACCACTGCTTCCCAGTATCCTTGCCACTATGAATCGTATTGAAATGCAATTGAAAAATCTGTTTCAATGCAACTCCGAGATCGCCCGTCATATTTGTACCCGGTGCAAACATTACGGATGATCCCAACTCCTATTGCTGATTTAGCGTAACTTTTAATTTCTTGTAAAATGTACGTGATTTTTAAAGTTAATAACAATAAATGACACCTGAACGAAATCAACGAATTTTGATGATTTTGTGATAAAACATAGATGTGACATTTCAACCATCTGGTTTGTTACAGAAAATAGGATAGACACTTGGATCATTGCATAGGGTTCCATGAGCAACGCAAACATTTGTGGAAGGTTCTGCTGCAGCAGAAAGGTTGAAAAACACTGCTATAGAGGAACGATGTATGTAGGTTCTTTGCTGGTGCTACTTGTGAAAAAATAGATGCTTTTTGTGTTTACAGTGCTGAAGGATATGAAGACACGGGGTCATTTCATAAACAGCAACTTCTGTTTTGTAATATTGGTTCGTTAGGGAGATAAAGAGCACACGCACGACTTCAGTGCCGAATTTGGAGGAAATAGTGAAGAAAAAACTATTGGTGATGTTATTCTGTTTTTATTTGCTTAGATGACGCTCGCATTTTTATTCAAGTAATTTGAAATGGTATCTGCACACCAACATAGGCAAAAGAACCTTTTTTCTTGATTTTCGTGGTGTCGTTTCTGAAACTGTAGTGAAAATTTAAATTGTGTTTTGATCTGCTATTCTAGGAATAAGCATAGTTGTTTGTTTACTTGCTAAGGGCATAGGGGCCAATTATATATACTCAAACCTTGCATGCCAGCTTTATGTACTGTAGCTTCGTCTACCTTTCTGTGGGGTAGGAAATAAACTTTATATTAGACTAACACCTCCCTCTAACAAAATACGACAAGCATTTTTCTCAGGCACGAACCTGATTCCTTTCGTCGCAAATAGACAAACTGATGCTAAGGGTAGAAGACTTTTCCTAAAGCATTTTGAATGTGTTTGGGTTCTAATCTGATGTTACACACTGAAAAGGCAATCATTCTGCGTTCTTGTGCCGTGTGTTTTTATTCCGATATTTCGTCAAACTTGCTGCATTCATTCATTCCTTATTTGCCAACTAAAAGATGCATTTGTGGTGCCTAATCTACACAAATTTTCTTTAACATCCTCTTTTTGTTTGCACGTGCAACGATGCGTTCAGAACGGTGTGCACAGAAGTTCTACCAAGTGCTGTGCTGATGTGGAAATGTATGAGAACGTTGTTCCTATATATTTGTTTACTGAGGGCGTTTGAGAGCGATATAGAACTTGGTAGCAGGGACGTAACGAGGAGGTGTAAAAGGGAAACAATTGCCCAGGAACCGAATCACTGGCGGGCGCCGAAAAGTGCTAAATTTTCCCAAGTACTTTCTTCAACAAAGTACATTTGCTCCCACAAGACCTTAGTTTCCAACATGGGGGCGCCAAACTTGTTTCCTGCCCAGGGCGCCATCTACACTCGGTAGGCCTCTGCTTGATATAATAAATATCAGAGGTGCGATGACAAACGAATTGCTGTCTCGCAAGTGAGAAACAACAATTTTAAAAAAATTATTTTTGATGAGATAACCCATCCTATTGGAAAAAATGCTAGAAAGCATAAAAATGGTTTCGATTGTTGCCTGGAAGCTTGTGATCCGCTATTGAGCCCAACTTGACATNAAACAAACATTTAAGATTATACTTTACAGCACANAGTTTCGAAAGCGCATGGACGATGGACGATGAAGCAGTTGATTGGACTTGGCCAATCCAGTCTTTTACTTGAAGGGTTTCGCGAAGTTTACGCTACCAATATGTTTCATCAGTTGAGTCATCCGTTTTTTTCTACAGCAGGGGTTCCCGACCTGGGATACAAGTACCCCCAGGGGTACATTTGCTTATTCAACGGGGTACATTTAAGGTTAGCAATAGAAGAGAAAATATATTTACATACGATTTGTTTCCAAATATTTGTACATATATCAGTGAATTTTATTCTCAGAAGCCGTTATATGCATATTGTTAAATATACCTATGATTAATCCTGATGAAATATTTTGTCATAAGAAATTTTAGTGGTACATGTTCATCTGTCGAAATGCTGAAGGGGTACATGCTAATCTGTTGAAATGCTGAAGGCGTACATGCTCACCTGATGCAATGTTGAAGGGGTGCATGATAAGAGAAAGTTTGGGAACCCTTGTTCTACAGTTACCTTAAAAATCAACTAAAACCTGTGGAGAACCAATTAGGTGAAAGCTTCTGAGCAAAATGTAAGCTTTTTCTCTATGTTTTACTAAAAATGGGCAGATTAAGACTTTAGCACCCTGATATATCTGATGGATTTGAAAAACTGTTTTTGACCAAAACCGATGCGGTTGATGATATTTCTGCAAAAGAACAGGAAAATCGTTTTGGAAGCACTGAAGTGACACAGAATGATTTGCGATTGTCTACGATGTCAATCGCATCAATTTTTTGTGCTTCATCAACTTTTTCAATGCAAAAGGAGTTTTGTTCATTATCTCTAATTAGCAATTTATGCTTCACAACTTGATTTTCAGGAAATCTTTTCTGTTAAATCTTTAAAAAAACATGGTAGACGAACAATCAACAATGTTTCTACGAAAACATTCTTTCAAAGCATTTTTGTTGAGTTTACCCTTTGTAGGAACAGCAAACAGTGAAATATTTCCGCGTACGTTTTGCTAAAAGCAATCGCTTCAACAATGAAAAAAACTCAAATCAGCAATTATGCTATCAAACATCCTCTAAAGCAGGGGTCACCAACCTTTTTGAAACTGCGAGCTACTTCTTGTGTATCGACTAATGCGAAGGGCTACTAGTTTGATACACACTTCTGAAATAAAAGTTATGCTCGATTTACCTTCAATTATTTTAGTATTGATATTCGTTTAATGTGAAGACATTGATCATGCTAATGTTATTTTTAGAACAGGCCTGCGGGCGACCCACGTGGTCCTTGCGGGCGACCTGGTGCCCGCGGACACCGCGTTGGTGACACCTGCTCTAAAGCAATTTAAACCACTGAGTGGAGCCGTTGTCTCTCGAACTGCAATATTTTTGAAACAATAGCATTGACAAAAATACGACCGACAAAGGCACCAAGCTGCATTTATGTGCTTTAGTGAATGTTTATCCACACCCAGATACTCACATGGAGTTGTGTAGCGTTTGGGAGATAATGATGAAAATCTCCGAATTTTTTCGGAGATTCTCGGAGGTTGCAATATTATTTGAAGTTTATCATGATTTTTTTATTTGCACTTTTTCAGAAATGATTGGCAGAACTCTTTATTTTCTGTACCAAATATTTCTATGTTTTGTCTATATACTATGAGAAAAAATTGCCAACTGCCAACGGCATGTTTTTGCAATGTTTCTTCTGCAAAGCTCACCTGTACACTTTCCTTTCCACAACAGCAACAAGAACACAAACGTTGTCACAATCTGTGCAGGATTCATACTTTAAACTTCTTTTACTGACATTTCAACAATCGTTACCCAACACAAGCAGATACGAAAGATTTGATAAATCCCTTGGTTTTGTTATTGTCAAGCTCTGCCTAAAAGTGAAGCAAAAACTTCGTTGGTGATAAATGGAATTTCACAGCTATTTGAACGAACTGCAAGCAATTCAGCAAACTAAAGGCTGTTACATTTGCAAACCGTAAAGTCATTGCATCTGCATCCAAGCTGAAGTTAAACGTTAGTATCCTTTAGTTAAAACATTGGGCATGGAAGTTATAATTAGGCTTTTATATGATAATCCAACAGTTTTCTCAAAAAACTCCAAATAAAATGAACAAAGATAAATACTAGTTAATAGTACAATTTTCACTGAAAGTGATCATTAAATGTCACTACACATAGCTTCATAAAAATGTGCCTGGTTACGAAAACCCCATTTTGCTTGTTGCTTTATTAAACTAGTGCAGCAATCGCAACTTGTTTTCCCGAAATGTGTTACTTCTACGTTAATAAATGGCAGATATGCGTGCTGGAACTTTTGGTTCTGTTCATAGGGATTTTCAAAATATGCGCACATGGTAGTGAGAACTTTTATATCGCAAAGACACCGACATATTAATGCATAGCTCAAGTGGTGTAGCAAGGGGAAACCCGGAGCCTTCGCCGAAGGCGTACGGGAAGGCATTTTACTGGGGGGCGGAAAAAATTTGCCCTNAAAATAACAATTTGCCCTGAAAGTAACTTTTTTAGTTTAATCCTTTTTTAGTTTAATCCGAAAAATCCGAAAAATGGTAGTTAAAAAATATTNGAAGAAAAGTTACCTTGAAACAAACCCGTTTCAGATTTTTAACCAATCGATATTGTGAATGGCAGTATCTAGTCAGCAACATTTCGTTTGCTGACATTACCTAAGACTAGACAAAGATTAAGACTATTCTTAAGGCAAAATTTACACTATAGAAATCTTTTTCCGTAAGCTAATTAGGCTGCTATCGACCACCTTCTTTCCCTGCGTATCTCTGCTCTACACCCTGGCTACCCACATATCAAAGACTATTACCTTTGTTACGCTGCAACATGTTCTAGGCCCTAGCTAGGGTAAGGGTCGGCAACTCATTGTCTATTTGTCTGAATCTGTTTACGTTTAGAGTTAGTGCGTTTTTCGCTTATAACAAGACAGTCATAAATCAACGCAGGGTTGAAAAGTCATCTTTTGAGGATCAGTCAAAGGAAAATTCAATGTGAATATTAAAACGAACGACTTTTTGGGAATATTCTGCAAAATAATTTTACGCCTGCTGCTACATCTTGCTATCAGATACACACGCCCTAAACGCCGATGCACACCTATCTGCGACGCGGCTCTGCTGCTCAGGTGCAACTGGTGCCGATACCTCGCTGCTGTTAAACTGCATACTGCGTTGAATAGCCTTCACCCCATCCACGCTGCATATGGGCATTACACTCGTAATAGTACTTGCATGACATTGTTATGGTTACACCACAGTCACAAAATGTCCATAAGCTACCACAAAAACGGATTAGTCGGTATTCGCCAATCGGCTGGCAGATGGTTTATTTTTTGTGTGCTTTGTAGTAAGAATATTTTGATGAAACTAGTTGGCTATCAACAGCCTACTTGTCTCTGTGCCAATATGGAATTTGTGGTTGGAACAATTTCGCTTTGATGTGAATTACATTCACTTTCATGCAGCTGTTTCCGTTCATGTGGGGTCAGCACAATTGTGTAGGAAAACGGTGTTTCGTTTCACATGTGCAGTGCTGTAGAAGTCACATAGTTGGCACAGTAGCGGCACACGTGTGTTATTGCATTAACAGTGGCGTTTAGGTGTCTCTAGTGAATATTAACGCTAGTTCATATTTAACGATATTCACAAGCCTATGTTGGGTTTGATAGGGTTAATCAGAACAACTTAATCTTCAAAACAACGAAAAATTATCATGCAGGATAGATATTTATGTTGGCCCCCCTACTTTTTCCCTGGCCCTACAGTGTCCCCCTCACTTTTTAAATTCTAGAATCGCCAATGCCTATGAAGTGGCATGAAAAATGAAATGATGTCAACGTTTTGTGGCTCTTCACCGGTCGTCCTAGATGCTGGAAGACGAAGCAGAACGGCTCTTTCGTTAAAAAAAGTTTCCGACCCCTGGTCTAGGGACTCGTTCACAGATTGACGAAATGATTAAATGGAAAACCTTATTGCCACTGTCACAGGGCAAATATATCAGCAAACAAAAAAGCAAAACTATCAAGTGGAAACGTTTGACTCAGCAACCTTCCGTACTGGATCTTATATCGCATCAAAAGTCTTTACTAAACTGTTCGGCAGCTGGAACATGTATTATACATGATAGTGTCATACATGTTAAGAAGGTTGAGGATTAAAGTAATCTTTTATGTAAGAAATCGGCAAGTCAGTTAATAAAATTTTGTCTTTTCTTTTACACTACGAACCAACTTTTGTCAGTGGTGCTATAGCCACTGACGCTGTCATGTTTAGAGGCTTTTTGAAATAGAAAAATCTGTTGTCGTTAAACTATATTTGACTTACGGGTTATTTCGACAAAGCTTTGCTGCACCTTTTTCATCTAAAGACGATGTCAAGTTGTGTTTTGACAAGCTTTGTGCTACCACATAACGGCATTTCCGGCCTCTATTTTGCAGTACCTTCGGTTTAGACATTTTGAGCATGAAAAACTCGTAAAGCAGCATCATAAAAATTTGCCTTTCCTCTATTTTGTGATACTTTTTCATTGAATGGGTAAGCTTTTGTTGCCAACAGGACGCTTGTGATAACCCGGCGACGTGACCAAAAAGTTTTAATGACTTTCATTGTTTCATAAGTAGGCCTACAGCACGTGCACCTCAAGAAAAGATATGTATTCATATCCTGTGCTGCCATAGAAAAAAGCAGTAGTGCAGTAGATTGTGTATTTGCAGTGTGTGAATGCTCTTTTATTCAATCACACAAATAAAACTTGATTGCTGTGGAAATAAAGTCGACGTCATTACAAGCATACAAGAATTTCCAGGTATGAAGAAATGTTGAAATTTTTAAAAAGCCGTAAATGGGATAAATTAGAAAAATGTTTGAAAATCATGCGCTACAAGCAGTGTTCCCGCTAAGGTGCGCAACTGCGCGATTGCGCAGTACCACCAGACAATTTGCGCAGTGAAGTTTCATTCTCGCGCACTTCCAACATTCTAAATTTAATACGATATATACAAATCGCATAGCCTGTTAACGTTGGGAACGCTTCACTGTTTGTGTGTCTGCATGGTTGCGCAATTGCATGCGCTTCGTGCTCAACAAAACAAACATTTGCTCAGTGTAGAATTTT
>JGI24158J21664_10007618_pt1 | contig 14388 bp, 8 predicted proteins | sample Ectturendosymbi3_FD_21664 | JGI IMG/M metagenome (IMG submission 21664) | reverse complement strand
GGTTCCATAAACAAGGCCAGCTCATCTAATGAAACGAAGAAGCGTTTTTGACTAATTGTTAGCATAAGTTAAATTTTAGCATCTTTAGCAAGTAATGTGCAGTACAAAAGTATTTTGGAGATAATTTTTAATGAAATCAAGTTTCATGTCAACACCTCTTTAGGTCTGGTGGGGGGGATACATCCCCTGCATCCCCCCTGTGTCCGCCCCTGTTTAAGTGTTTCACTCTTTGTATTCAGTAGTGTTCGACCCTAAGTATTGTTGCTTGCGCGGATATGAATTTGTTTATAAACGTACATTTTCTTTTTACTGCTCCCACTCGCGTGCTATCCTATGCTTGCAGTGGTTGGTGGGTGTTCGTTAAATTCTTAGAACCAATAATTTCCTTTGCTTGCTTTCAACGTTTCTTTAATAAACAGAGTTCATTGCAACACTATGGGCGCTTTTCTACTTGTTAGACTTTTCACAAAATTATTGCCGGATCCTGCGCTTACCACGAAGAAAGTAATGGGGACGTAAAGCAAGCATGAGCTTGACCTTTTCCGCCCAATGTTTTATTCGTTAGCATAAGTCATGACCTTCTAACGTAGGTGTACGAGAGTGCCTATTTTTGGGGATGCAAAATATTTTAGCCCAAATTTGATCTTGTTTTTCCCAAATAACGTACAAGCAGCAAGTCTTAACCTTAAGACTAAAACGTACCATTCTACATAAATCAAGGTGTCTGCATGCCTAATTACCAATTACCGGGGTTCAAAGCTGTACGCCCTTAACTAGCAATCAATATTCTACACAGCCACATGTGAACAATGGTAATACTGTATTATTGGTTGAAAAAGGTTAGTCAATTACAATAAAACCCCTCCCAAAATTTCTGATCATGTCACCACATGTGGTAGGTGTTGTTCAGCATCTTCATTTTCAAGTTTTGATATACGTTCTATGCTTATTCTTTTAACACGATCATCCTAATAGCCAAGATCTGTGCTTTTCTAGCATAGATGTGTGCGTTTATGTTAGCCACAATTGCAATCAATCTGGGAAAGGAGTAAAATATATCAGGTTACGATCTGAAGTAGGCCTATTACATTGCTGCAAATAGGTCAAGTCTCAAGCAAGGAGAGGGAAAGGAGGCAGTTTAATACATAACATATAACTTAGCCTTCGACATTAGGCTATCTTCACTGCAATGTGCTGTACTTAAAATATTACAACTTACTTAAACGTTACGGCTTCTAAAGTCACATTATGAAAACCAAAAATCCACTCCAGTTTAGATAGTTAAATGTGCACTGAACACAGCACGCTAAGAAAAAATAGCAATATGGAGCTGATACAGACAAATACTGCAGCCTGTATGATCAACTACCAAGGAATGTGTAAAAATGCACATTTCCAATGGCAAATGACTTATAACCTCAATAAGAATATTTTAGAAAAATACCAGTGCTTCACTGGACTGCATTAGCATCAGTGAATCACACAGCGCAATAAACAGTAAAGTTGCTACTGTTCATGAAAACCTCACTTCACAGCCTTAAATCAAAGCATTAAAATTTGGCAGGATGCAACACATGAAATTCATTGCATGAAACAAACGAAAAATATGAAAACCTAAACAGTATGAAATCACAGCTACATCACCATCACACAACACATTACCGCTGCAGTTACGTAGTTAATTCTGTTCATGAATACTTCGCGGTAACAGATTCACACTTGCAAATCTCACAACATCAAGCAAGTTTGAAACATGAAAACTTCACAGAATCATATCACAGCTACACCGCATTACTACCACAAACCATTTTGCAGGTACAGTTACATTTTAGTTGTACACTTTATAGCATCAACAATTTGAGGTTTACAAAAATTAGGGTTAATTGGAATGGTGGGTTATCACTACATGTTCCTAACTTTTAAATGTTTCTTAGTTTACCCAAATTTGAATGAGGTTGTTTCAGTTGGCTCAAATTTGATTTGGACTGTCATAATTTGGCCAGATATTTATAATATATCTCGTATGCAAATCTGAAAGACATTTCAAATTTGCCCAGATGGTTCCAATTGTACCCATGTTTGAATGAAGCTGTTTCAATTACCCAAATATGATTGAAGCTTCTGGAATCTGCCCAAATGTTTGTAATTGTACGTAAATTTAAATGAAGGTTTTGTATATTACCCAAATTGAAATGAAGCTGTTTGAAGTTTCCGAAGTTATCCAAAATTGAACGAAGATGTTCCACTTGCCCAAATTTGAATGGAGCTATTACCATTTGGCCAGAGATGACGAAGTCTGTGGGAATTTAGTCCCACCCAAATTTTTCCAAATTATGGAAATATTTCTAACTTCAGCCAAATTTGAACGAAGTTGTCCCAATTTACTCAAATTTCACTGAAATTGTTAAAATTTACCCAAATGATTTCGATTTCATCCAACTTTGGATAAAGCTCTTATAGTTCACCTAAACATTTCAAAATGTACTAAAATTTCAATGGAGCTATTCTATCCAGCCCAGCTGTGAACAAGATTGTTTGAAGTTGCCCACAGTTGAATGAAGCTGTTGCAAATTTGCAAATTGCCAAAGTTTGATTTGATTGATCGTCTTCACCGAATTGTTTCCTATTTATCTAAATGTTTTTATTTTCACCCGAATTCGAATGAAGCTTTTCTCATTTGCCCAAATTTAACTGAAGCTATTGGACTGTACCCAAATGCTCCTAATGTACTCAAATGTTTCTAATTTTGCTCAAAACTTGAATGAATTTTCTAGTTGGCCCAAATTTGATGGAATTGCCACATGATTCCAGTTCACTCAAGGGCAGGGTGTAGTGCTAAAATGAGAGGTGTGGGAAAGGCGTTCCCAGGCGCATAGCCAGGGGAAGCAATTGCCCCCCTCCAATTCCGAAAAGTTACATCAAAAATTATGGTTAATCAAGCGTTTGATGTGTAAGCCAAAGAAATACTTCCGTGAAAATCAACGAATTGCTTAAAGGAACCTATCTCACTTCGGCGTTTAGTTGAACCTGATCAAAACAATATGATTTACCACTTGTCCATGATTAATCATATGTTTTGCATGGTGTAAATGCCAGAGAATTCATATCATGGTTGACCTTTACCTGAGGTTTAAGCTCTGTGTGGAAGTTGTTGGTAATGCAATACAAATTTGTATCTAACCGTTTGTAAGCAATAACCGCAAGAAAAAACAAGGAGTAACGCTTAGCGCAGCTGTTTCTGGCGCACCAGCTTGTTGTATCCCACCTGATGGTGATGCACGCTTCATTTCAAGACCATCGCAAAAATTCTTCTCTGGGAACTCTGGTGTGCTACAAATATAACTTCTGTTATCAGCCGTATAAGACTTAAATGAAAACCGTAGATATTTGTTTTTGTAGAGTTTTAAAACTATATGCGTGAATATGGCGGCAACATAAATTTTATACGCCTTGAAGCTCAAACTTTGACTTTTGAAACTGGATTGCTGCTGGGCCAAGAAATTTGTAATGATTAAACATGCATTGTGACGGTTCAATCACAATTATTTGGAACCAATGTTTTCATTTGTGATTTCCCATTAACTTTCTGGCGAGTAAAAAATCAATCTTGTCAAGTAATCAGAGTCCGACCTGTCCATCGTCTCAAAGTGTTTCAACTTTCATCTACCCTTAATTGACACCCTTTCCTACAGTAAATTTGAAAGTATTCAGCTACAGTGGGAAGAGTAAGTAGCATAATCTAAGGATCTACGTCCTATATGCGCGTAAGTTTTGTAAAAGGCCTACTTCGTGAGTCGGTGTCTTAGTGCAAAGTCGCTACCAGTGATGGAGTCTCGAGACTCCGTCTCGGGCTTGAGACTCGTCTCCAGACCCATTTTTGCGAGTCTCGTTCTCGAAAGTTTCAGTCTCGTCTCGGTCTCGAAGGCTGCAGGTTTTGGTCACAAGCCTATTGTTTGAGAATTTTAATACCGCAACGATATGGCATAACAAAATTTCTGTAATTCAATGTGCATTTTGTCTGCTGTATCTGCAGGTGAGAAACGACCAAAGCAGGTAGGAAAAATGCCAGAAATTCGAAAAAAATTCAATTTCGAAGTGGTGATGACATTTTTTGGAAAATTTTAGAAAAATATTAGCATAATCCACAAATTTTCAAGTCGCGGTATCGATCTCGAAACGCACGTCTCGAGTCTCGGATTTTTTATGAAGTCTAGGTCTCGCCGTTTTGACCAGGTCTCGGTCTCGCAGTTTCGGTTTCGACTACATCTTTGGTCGCTACTCGGCTTTGGTTGAACGTATGTGTTGGTGTACATCAAAAGGGTGTAAATATAAAAAGCGCAAGCACAATCTCGGCCACGATGACTTCTTGATCAAGTGCAATATTGGCTGCAAAAAGCATATTGCATACCGTTCACTTACAGCATAGAGATTTTCACAAGCGCTTTTACAGTGAAAGTTTTACGAGCAAATGGTGGCTTTCATCCAAAGTCGAAACTTGAACTTCACTAAATACAAACTTTTCAAACTTGCCAGTTCAATGAAAATGGAATTTATTTTCCGGCTCAAATCTGAACACAATTGTTCAGAAAAAGAACACAAGACAAATGCACGTTTATTGGATGATGCTTTAAAAATAAGGGGCGTTAAATGTTGAAACTTGGTTGTTGTTTGCACCCCATATCAAAATTTCTGGCTACGCGCATGGGCTTTCCACACCAAATATGAAGGAAGACGACAACAAACAAGAATTTTCGCATCGGATCTTCCTGTTTGTAGACTTTTTGGCTAACTGTATACTTTTGTCTAGCAGTGCGAATCTGCGTGTCGCTAGCACATCTGTAAGGATGTAGCCATATTTGAATATAATCGTTTGAATCCCACATCTTCAAGTGATGTTACTAGTGCAAAAAGGTGTGGGAACGCGTTCCCACACTAAAAAAGGTGTAAGAACGCCGTTCCCACGCGTTCCCACTCCACTACAACCCTGCCTAAACCTGAAACACATCGATGTTAACGGAAAACATGATTATACTTTACGCAGTTCGGTAGATTTTTGTCTTCGAAATATCAAGTCATAGGCCCCTGGCTGCGCCTATGCCAAGGGATGACACTGGAAACTTATTTGTTACCCTTCTTGTGGCACACTGCATGAAAATTTTCAAACGATCGCTGCCAGCACACAGTCCATAACGTTCGAGTCTTTCTCTTCAAAGTCGACGATTTTAGTTTCGTATAAGCCTTTCAGTTTCATAACGTTCTCGAAAGAGTCGTAAAAACTATGACTTCGGTTTGGGCTCTGGAAAAATCGGAAGTTTGGTTTTGTAGGATCTGAAAAAGAATTTAAAGCAAGACTCATCTGATTTTTTTTAAATTAATGAAACTAAAGTAATATGAAACTTTATACGCAAAGGTCGAATATGAGCTAGTCTTGCATGCTCATATTATTTGGCGTAGTTTTGAAATTGATACAATGATGATATTTTTCAGAGGAAACCGCAACCAGTTACTTCATGAAATTATTTTTTTCTTGAAAATTTTGCAGTGCTTTAAACCACAACATTTGGCGCAGATTTTTTTGAAGGTATAGTTTTTTTCCTGTTCAGAAATTTTGTTGTGCCATCGACAGCTTGCACATCCTTGAAAGCGATAAGGTGTATGACAATTAGCTTGTGGTCAGTGTGGTAACAGGCTGCTTATTTCACTGTCGGTTTTAAGTGCAATACAAACCGAAGCACCTGCTGATGTGCAAGAGCAAAGCAGTAAGTGGTTGCAGTGTTGCACGATTACTACATTTCGATATTATGAGCCAGATTTCCGGTTTTGAGCTTTGGTCAACAAAAGTGCACACACGTCAGATTAATCCTAAATGGATTTTGTGTTAGTTCCACCTGTTCAATTCACTTAACGAAGCCAGCTTGTTTGCTTGCAGCAACATTTAATTGCCATCCAATTATAAGTGTTTGCTTCGCAAAGCAATTAAGTGGTAATAGCTTGACATTAAAAAAATATGCAGGCTTATCTGCCTAGTGCAAACCCACTAGGCCGATTTCGGGCAGTCCTGACATTACAACTCAAATACAATAACACGTATGAGCGAGTGTTTGCTTTCTTTTTGCTAACATGAGAGCAAGGACACCTCGCCGTTTGCAAGAATATAAAGCATCGCAATCGGCACTGTACTTTGTTAACCCAGCAAGTAAAATATGTGCGGAGCAGAGAGTGAAGAACATATAGTCATTTTAGTTGACTTATGTTTTGCACATATGCTAGTCGGCAAAGCGGGTTCGTTCGGATAAATATCAAGCCAATTAAAATCTTCGCGTAGCGTCGTTCTTTCGTCATACAGCGGCAAATGAAACAGTTCAAAGACAAAACGCATGTTAACTGCAGAACAAAAACTTTTAATTGCCTAAAGGCTTAATGGTCTTCCAAACAAAAGAAGTTAGTCAAACAAAAAGGAAAAGCTTCAGGCGATTTTTTTAGGACTCATCTCTCAAAAACTTTCGATCACTATGGAAGTGCTCGCCAAACCGGTATTGTATTAAGAGTTGAAGAAAGAAACATCCAGATCTTTTGTAATGGCCACAACCCGAGCTGGTAAATGGGCACAGAGCTCTCATAATCGTGGCTGCGNAAGATTCCTAAGACGCAATTTTGGTNGGCTCTGTAGTATGCCTTGTTTACAGGGTCTTGGAAATAGTTTTGTTAATCAGTGGCACTGACTTCAGTTTTAAAACCCGAAGCTCAACATGGTGTAACCCGAAAGGGAATCAGATAAACAAGCGACTAAAATTGCAGATCAAGGCTTTATAGCCTTATGCAAGGGCTTTATTTGGTGTGTGACGGTTCTCACTCACGCAGTTCATTTTAGTGAAGCAGAGATTGCCTCTATTAAAAGATTCCGGCAACAATTATTTTTACACTAAATAGGATATGAATTAAGTTATTATACACAACAAACACCTAGAACATTTTATTCCTGCCACAAGTAAGAACACCAGCTTACTGTCGCATGGTGGACAAACACGGTGAAACTAACATTTTTGCGTGTAATCATTGCCCGAGTGTGGCAAGCTTACGTTTTTCCCTCGTGTATCAAGCAATTTTGCGTGTGAGTTATGCGGCAATAGCCAGAGCGCGAGCACGACAGAGTAAGCGAGGCAGATAATGCTAGCTTCTGTTACAAATTGTTGGTGAGGTCGCACTGTTTGCTTTTTAAAGCCTTATTGCAGTTATGGACGTCCACCTGTTTTTCGGCAAAGCGCTGTTTGAAAGACGCTTTTCGTTACGTGACGGCTAAGCGACGGACTATAAAACCATGCGCGATCAGTCCGCTCCCTTCATTTGTCGGATTGTCTAACAGACGCCGAAGTGGTCTATCCACTGTTAAGCGCCTTCTTTACGCCAAAAGAGGACTGGCGTACATTTTAAAGCGTCAGAGACAGAGAAAAGATAGAATAAGGAAAGCTTTTGCAAGTGGGGTATCTCTGAAAGTATGTCAGCAACAGAGCCATTCTGCGACGCATCATCATCTGTGCTGCATTGCGCTTCATAAAAAATCTTACGAAATATTGTTTGGCGAAAACATGTAACGACAGAAATCAATCTTTGGGAAACTTAACTTTTTAGCTCTTATATGGCGAAATTTTGCAGCAGTAATTTTCCATGAATAACTTTACTGAATTCGTACGTCAGCTTATTAGTTTTTTCCCCATTTGAATAATAAAGAAATGCACAATCCCCTGCCGACTCATAGAACACGATATGTTGCCAGCCAGCTTGCAAGAAATTCCACGGGTTAGACGAAGCTGTTGAGCAGACGTAGAGGTTAGAGATCTTTCCATCTTCCACTCTGTCCAAAAACTATTTGTTTCAACTACTGTGCCTTTTAAAATATCCAAGTTGATTTTAAGTTTTTTGTATTACAGAAAAACTTTATTCGTGAAACCTGGTGTAACGAGAAAGCAGCAACGAGTCATGGTTTCCTACCGTCAATTGCTTTTGTGCCTTGTAACTGGACTTTTCTTGTTTTTCACTACCGCGCAACCTGCGAGATTGAGAAAGCTAAAAAGAACTAACAGCAGCCGCAATCAAATCCAGCCTAGAGTTTCAAACGCTGCTCAGCGGAATTCTTCAAATGCGTTGGCTGTGGCAACACAAAATGCAGCAGCGGAAGTTCCGTCTGGTACTGCTGGTATCGCATCGCGCAATTCCAACGAAGAAACAAACTCTAGGCGAATAGACCGCAACAGGAGGCAAAAATTAAAGAAGAATAAAAAAAGGGGTCGGCATCGCAACAGAAAAAACAAGAAGAGTAACCGGAAGTACGTCACATTAAATGGCGGTGATGGCAAAAGCGAAATGATTTCCACAATGCGAAAAATGTTTGGTTTCGATCACATGGTGCCTACGAGGCGTTTCAGCCCGGCTGATGCTCTACGTCGGGGGTTTGCAGCTGGCCACAGAGTGAAGGACGGATCGAGCGAAGCGAGCAACGGCATTCCAACGCTACAACCTCCGGAGTTCATGGTGGAGTTGTACCGGTCGTTTTCCGCGGACAAAAACCACATGCATTTGCATTTTGGATCGCAAGGAAATACAGTGCGAAGTTTTTTCTCCATAGCAGGTACGTTTTACTAGTGGCTGCTTGCGGCTACGTGGAGCTTCGTATTCCTCAACGAATGTCAAAATTTGACGAAGCGCACACTTGCTGCAGAAGTTTGTTCGAAATACGTGTTAAGGAATAGATTTTGATTCATTGCAAAAGCAGCTTAATTTTGATTGCTGGTTTTCGCCATTATTCGAACAATGTGCAACTGAAATGCGTATTCTCTTAAGGTAACTAAGGAACGTTCATGACATTGTATAACGCATAATACAAAATAGTTAAGTGACGATATTGTAAATACAATGAAAAGCTCCATCACTCGTATGACACAGTCGGGCGACAAAACCTCAAGTCACAATCGATCAATCACTGACACGTTTGCCGCAAATGGTACAGGGCTTAACAAAAGACCGAGGTTCGAAGTAGCGTCTAAATCTTTTTGCGATAAAAATTTATCCGCTATTGAATGTTCGCAACAGTTAAGCCCCTGGAAATTTGAGAACAAAAACAAATCCCCCAAATCAGTTTTTTGCCAACTTGGTTTCCAATCGAGGAGGACAAAAACAAATCCCCCAAATCAGCTTTTTTCCCAACTTGGTTTCCAATCGAGGTACACACACCTGCATAGCTCACCGGAAAGCATCACCTTCTTTGGTAAATGTGTTCGCTAAGCGCAACTACAACCACAAAGCATGTTAGAAAACTTGACAGGCACAGGTCAACACGTAAATATTTCTGCTATGTCCACCTTGAGGGGCTGCTTTGCGACGAAAGCAGAAACGCAGGGTTTGTCCCACAAGTTCGCGTGACATCGATCTCAAGTGTTTTTAAGTATATTTTAGTTACATAGTTTTTCCTGTCATTTTGCCGCATTTTAACAACTCGTCTGGTAGTTTTCATGAAAACAAAAACGTGAGACCCAGCAGAAGGAGCGGTTACCCGAAAGCGGTCCCTTAGGTGCGAGCGTGCAAAATCGGTCACGGCCCATCGAAAGCTGGAGAAAAGATAATAGAGTTGGCGTTGCGGGTCAACATCAGGCAAGTTATTTGGCGAAATGCAAACAAGCTGATGCGAAGGTGCGAATTTCGTCCTCCTGTCGACGACCTACTATGCCCTACGCCTTGACACGCTGATAGATGCTCTGCACCTGTCACGGCCATTTACGAGAATGAGGGCGCATCTTTTCAGTTGACGATGGACCATTTCGAAAGAAAGTCTGCGCAGTCAAATGTAACGTTTTTGTCGTAGTTAAAATTTGTCGCTACAAATCCTACCTTGAAGACGTGGCACTTTTTCTGCTTTCGAGGAGTTTTTTATTTCGGTGCATGAAAAGTAAAGTGAATTTTCTTAGCGCAGCTAGCTTTTATGCAGCGACATGTTGCCTACGGATACCGTGAGATTTACCCTGCGGCAAACATTGATTTTGCAAAAATCTTTTGCGGTACTTGAAACTAGGTACTTACTGGAAAAGTGAAATAGGAGCTACTTTGCAACAGCAATGTCCCTCTGTGAATGCAACATGGGAACATGTTTGTTCGTTCTAACAGCAAAAATGTGCAATATCTATCAAGTTAAAAGCCCGTTCGTTTTAAAGATTAAATACGCGCATGGTGTCTTTTTTGCAGCTTTTCTCTTTAACGGTTAAAATCTGCAACAGTTTAGCGCTCCGTCGCATTTTACTGTCAATCTTTAAAACGTGAAGCAGCCAGCAGAATTTCGTTTTTGTGAAGAGCAGTTAACAGGATCAGCAAGCCATAGCGGTAGTCGAAAATTATATCGGCCTAACAACAGAATTTGCTGCAGAATTTGCTGGCCTAGGCTGTATTTCATTCATAACGTCCAGCGCCGATGCAGATAGGAAGACATCGCTTTCCTCGCCACACACGTGGTCCATTACGGTTTCGCAACAACGCACCTGACTGAAACACATATGCCACAATTTCTCCTGGGTTAAGGCGAAACCTTACCATATGCCATGATGTGAGATCTTAGATTTTACCCTGATATATCAACACACAGCTTCCAAAACACGAGATGGAGTTAAAGAAAGCCTCGACGAGTCATTCAAATTAAACAAAGTGGCTGTTAAAACAGATCTTTGACATGCTGTGTTCATCTATGACACCACCAATTATGCGGAGATGCAGCTGTGTGCGCATAACTATTGGATAAGTGCAGTTGCCTGCCCACCAGCAGAAAAAGAATGTTTGCGCGGGCGCCGCTTGTGAACTGAAGATACACTGATAAAATAGCGATAACAACGAAATAAAAAATGCTTGGCGTAATTTTTGCTAAAAGTCGCCTTATCGAGAAATAAAACCAACTTATCGTTTTCTACTCACTAGCAAGCTCACGTAGCCGTATTTATGCTCCAATTTTACGAAAACAAGTAGTCATAGATGACACAGCAAACCAATTGAAAATCCTGGTATAAACTACACTACGTGGCGCAGTGAGGAAATTGAGACAGTATTGATATAAAAGTCATGATAGCGGCTGAGAGTCGTAACCGTATTCAGTAACACAATCGTCAATGAGCAATTAGATAAAAGGGGATCTATTGTATAGCTACTTTTTCGACACTGATGAAATGCGACATACCAGCTGCCGTCCATCTGCGCCACCAGGTTGTCTTATTCAGCCTGGGTTTGCTTTTCTCTTCATGATGACAAAGTGCAATCATAAACACGAATTAGTAAGAATCACCAAATTTTCATAAACTGTTTTTTTAATGCTTTGCTCGCGCATGCATGCAACATTTCCAATTTTTGCAGGAAACACCGTCAGTGGATTGAGAAATACAGGAAAGCCCATCACGATCGTTCCTTTCGAGCAAGGACAAACTAACAGGAAAACAGTGTCTCCTGGCAGTGCACCACGTCAAATGAAAGTGTTTGCATTCAACGTGACGTCCATACCAGCAAGTGAAACAATCATGGCATGCGAACTGAGGCTTGATGGAGTCAGAAAACAAATGCACAGGGAGGGAACAAACACATCCGACTGGTCAATTGTGGTTGGAGTTTACACAATCAATGAGATGAGGCAGACACAAGGCAGTCTTACACATGTAAGGTCTCATCTGTGCTTCTGTTAATTTGTTGTTAGTACTACACGTTCTGTAACTACTTGCTATCAGAACTATCATGAACTTCAGATTCTTAGCTTTTCTTCAGTTTTTCAAAACTGCGTAATGGCGACAAACAAAGTAGACAGTTAAGACAACTTTGAATAAAGCAACTTGCTCTGCTGATCGATGCAGGTGCCTCAAGCAGCTTTGGTTGAACCTTTCGAAACAGTTAAATTTTCTTCCAGGTGTACACTCGCCTTGGCGACGTAACCGCCATCCGAGCATCTTCTTCATCAGCATGGCAAGGCAGCTCGTTAACCAGCGTTATAACGGAGAGCAGACAGCACGGACGCGTGTTAGTGGTCAAGTTCTTCGATGACTCTCCCACTTTGAGCCGCAACGTTAGAGATGCATCTTCCGCGCCAGAGCAACGGGAAGAAACAAGGGACTCGTCAGCAGATTTGCCGATTTCATTCGTCGTCGTTGAAACTGAAAGACCCAAGCGATATAGCGGAGACAATAGAAATTACCGAAAAAGCCCATCCCAGCTGGCAAACAGTTCTCGCATATTGCACCAACAAGCAATGGGAACCAAGCCAATCTTGATAGTGTACTGCAACGATTCGAGAAGAGCACCCCAGCCAACATCAGCACCCAACGCTGTATGGAAAGGCTTGCTCAACGTTACGCAATCTTTGCTGGGACGCTCTTCACACAGGGTAAGAAATTTGTTTTTGGTATTTGCAGCGATTTAATCATATGACGCACATCAGTTTCTCCGCCATACGACATGAAAACGTTGTTTAAAATCAGTGTGCCTGTCTAAAGTTGCGTTACGAGATACATTCTGAACAAGTTGATTGTACCAAAGTTCGATCAAACCACTGTAAAGGTTATGAGTGTAAAATTCTTTGTATATTTCGAACAGGTACGAAGATCCCCCCGACGACGTCTGCCCCAGATCACCGAGCCATCGTCGTCCACAGCAGCTAATGAGCTTCCCGGGGACGAGCTAGCAGGAAGCCGTTTAGCCAGAACACGAGTACCTTCTCGAACGCAGTCAATTATCGATAACGGCCTGACTGAACCTTCCGAAAATGTTATGGTGAAGCTTAAGTCTCAATCCGAAATAAAAAAATGTCGTAAAAAAGGAAAAGGCAAGAAAAAGCGCTGCAAGCGAAGAAGAAAAGGAAAGAAACGAAAAAAGTGCAAAAGAAAACAACAAGAAGAGGAGTTAAACCGGTCAGTAAAGAGTTGCAGTCGTAAATCGATGAATGTGCAATTTTCTGATCTTGGTTGGGACAACTGGATCATCGAGCCCAGAAACCTGGAAGCATACTACTGCTCCGGCACTTGCGAATCTTCCAAAATGAAGGTAAGACCAGAGTCGAACAAGGCTCTTGATTTTGTGCACACGATCACCAATTACAAGCGCAAATCCAGAGTGGTGCTGGGAAAATCAGCTCATATGGGTGCTTAATTAATTGAATGTTCCTCGCCACCAAACTTTAAAACTTGGTGTTTCCAGCGGATACTAGAAATAATCCAATCTGCTTTAATACGCAAAATTTCCACCATTAAAATATTTACCTGCACTCACCATTTAAAGGCGTGTTTCTCTCTCTACCGTAAGTTTGTTTTGAAATCTGCGAGACAAACCTCTCCTCGGTCCACGATACGTAAAGAGTCAGAAACGAAGAAACAATTTTCAAAACTGTTAACAGCGCGTTGTATGGCGCATACAACCCTTTGAGAAGAGGTGACTGTAAATGATCTTGTAGGTCACACAGCTGGAACTGCTTGTGAGAAGGAAAACAAAAATCGATACCGTGAAAATGCTCCGCTCAGTTACTGCGGGTTTGCTTCAGGTAGCGAATATACTGACGCCACGGTGTTGCGTTTTTTCTGAGGCTACGTGATTCAGCAGGCTAAATCTATGCGTATGAGTGAAATTAGTTAACTTCCCGCGTCATTCACATATTTCCACTAAACAACGCGTATTTCCATTTGTCGTTGATTTTTTCACATTTGTATTGGATTTGGTTTGGTTTGGTGGGCTTTCAACCAATTTCTCGTTATTTCCAGAAGTCCAATCCAACCAATCACGCCATTTTGCAAGCACTCGTCAAAGAGTTCGGAAACAACCCTGAAATACCCGCTCCTTGCTGCGTTCCGGAGAAGATGATGACTGTAAGTGTTCTCTTTTTCGACGAAAACAGCAACGTAGTGTTGAAATCCTATCCGGACATGTCTGTTGAAACCTGTGGATGTCGGTAAAGACGCAAAAATGAAACTGCTGACGTTACTGGCGGTGAAAATGCGTGTTTAACCAACTATGGCTTGTGTTGCTGCCGGATGGTAGAGACGAACGAAAGAGGAAAAGTGGGGAGAGACAAGCAAAAGGTTGGTTGTAGCATTGGAAGAGGATCTGGCTTCACGATTGTCGAAAAGGCGAAGCTTTGCTGCCCTGCGCAGCTGTTAAGACGTTCACGGCAACGAAGAAGTAGGCGATCGGCCGGCGAACAATGCTGTCAGATACGAACTTTTAAAGTCGTCCCAGAGAGCCAAATCAAGAATTTGTGACGTGTTGGAGAGTGGCCAGCTTCAAATCAAAAGGCAGCGTCTTCTCAGGTGTGCCTGTTCAAAAAGCGTCTGATCGGCTTATGTTACTGGAAATCAGATTGTAATAGGCCGCCCCACGTGATTCAAG
>JGI24158J21664_10007617_pt1 | contig 14388 bp, 13 predicted proteins | sample Ectturendosymbi3_FD_21664 | JGI IMG/M metagenome (IMG submission 21664) | reverse complement strand
CCCCATTTTAATGACGCCCAGGTCAGGTGACCACACCCACTGAACCGCATTTGATCAATGGCTAAGAACGTTGGGAGCTTTTACGGGTAAAAAACAAACCCCTTGGTATAAAACTTGTCGCATCAGGGGCGGGAAGGTCTGTCAAATGTAACGGGATCAAGAATAATTTTGTGGAGTGTTGCTCTGTCCCTCCCTGCCAAACAGAGTAGCCACAAAAACTATCAAATATGTTAATTTCTCAACAATTGCATTGATGTTAGAGATCCGCGATGCGCCAGCAGAACATTTTCTTCCTTTATAGATATATTGTCTGACAAACAGAATGCTAAAAGATATCGAGGAAAAGTCCCCCTCACAAAAAATTTCATTTTTGATATAAAATTTTCTTACATAAAAACAAGTTTTTTATAAATATTAAATGGAGTCGCATCCCTCGAGGTTTTGCGTAAAAACGTGTAATTGCCTAAATGAGTAAATGAATGTTTTCCTAAAAAACTTTGCACAGAAGGTTCTGAAAAACAATTGCAACAATGTGTTTGCTGACAATGATTTTTCGAAGTTTGCCAAAATTTCATGTCGGTGTTTCCAGCCGCTTGTTGCGCATTTTCGAATAATCAAAACTTGGTCGGTTCACCTGAAATTTTGCGCAAGTGCATTTTTAATGTGTGGCGTTTTTGCAGGCGCGCAGATAACTCAGCCTCTCACTGACACATCGGTCGTGGAAACCGAAACCGTTTCTATGGAATGCCAAGTGGCCCAGCCGGGAAGCCGTGGGAAATGGATGAAAAATGGAAAAGAGATCGATACGTCTTCGATGACGCGCTACCACACTTCGTCAGAGGGCTGTACACAGCGTTTAGTGATCAAGGATGTCAATGGCCAGGATTCAGGGCATTACAGTTATCAAGTCGGGCGTGCCTTAACGTCTGCCTCCTTGCAAGTGATGAGTGAGTCTTGTCTGTGCTTCTTTGCTGCTTTATAGTTAGTAACGTACTAGTTGTAACCTGCTGTGGAAATGCATCTTTCCACTCGCGTGGTCATCATGTGGTTTTGTTGTCTTGCACTTCTTGGTCACGAAATGGTTTCCACATACTGCGGATGTACTTTCAGCCGTGAAGTTTGCCAAAGGCATTCGAAACCAGACTGTGGCTGATGGGGGTGAAGCAAAGTTCCAGGTCGAGCTCTCCAGCGATCGTGTGTGCGATGTGCGGTGGCAACGCAACGGCGTCACAATCAAGTCCGATGACGTGAAATATAGCATTGAATCTGAGGGGGGGAAGCACGCTCTGACCATACACGACGTATCAGCGAACGACGGGGTTGTGTACAGCTGTGTGGTGGGCTCTGCGAAGACAAGTGCGAGGTTGTATGTCGATGGTAAGTTCCGCTCAAGTACATTGCGGAAGATTTCAACTTTTCCAGTTCAATCGGGATTGAGCAGAAACCTCGCTCAAGGAAAGTTTGGCAAAAATGCTTCTGAACTAGTTAAATCTTGAAATAACCGATTTTTTATTCTTCTGCGCTGGAACCGTAAGTTTAGTGGAGATTCTTGGGTTTTTATGGGTAGCATTGGGAGAAGCATTGATATCTGATGAGTTGTGCTACAGTACCATGTGACAAAATCATTTAAAAAATTGGGAAGAGGTGAGCGTCAGTCTTATTTTCGATTGGTATTACACAGGGTTCCTACAGAGTCATGAAAAGTATGGAAAACAGTTCGGTCATTTTCCAACTTGGAAAAGTATGGAAAAATTTTTTTTGGTCTGTTAGTATGGAAAAAGAAAATAATTTTCCAGACCTGATGTTTTGACATACATTTTCATATTATTTTATTCAAGATTGGTCATTTGACTTATATCGTGTTAAATATTATAGTGCCTGTATTTGACCTGGGTATGTCATTCGGAAAATTTAAGTCTAGAAAAAGTCTGGAAAAGGTCTTGAAAAAGTCTGGAAATTTATATTCCAAATTGCGTAGGAACCCTGATTCCACGTTGTGTGAAATGTTTGCAAATTTAAAACCTTGCCCAGCTGTGGAGGTCGTCAGCAAACTGACTGAAGTGAGGGCCGTTGAGAAACGAACGATTGAACTGACCGCTGAGGTGACCAACGACAAACTGAAAGGAGTTTGGATGAAAGATGGAGTTCCTCTTGAAGCCAACAACCGCATCCAGGTAATGACAGCATCAATCAGTGTGAAGCGCTCATCGATTGTGTTTACAACTGTTCAACTTGCAGCCGACAACAAGTAGGCTATTTGGTCTGCTTGATGATGAACCACCACATATCCCAGTGGATGTGTTTTGCGCCGAAGATGAGTTTTTTAAATCTTGTGATAGATTCTGACGACATCCGCGTAACTTCGTGCATCATTTACAGTATGTGAGATTCGTACTTTTCGGTTGCATTTTTGTTTCTATTTATATCAACTCGTCGTGACACGACAAGATTGCAATAATCAGGCTAACACCTGTGGAAAGTGTCGCTAAATAAATACAGTTTCGAGTAATAAGTAGGCTGCCACAGCGTGCTATGCTCTTGTCGGTTGGCTGTAATGCTGGTTTACCAATACTAGCTTGCAACTGGAGAAGAACCTTTTAACTTACCCCAGGAAATATCAAAAGCAATTAGTTCAAGGATCTTTCTCGGAAGCACAGGACCGTTTAACTTTTGTTCGCAGATTATCCAGCAAGGCCGTGTCCACAAATTGATCATAAGTAATTCAAGCCCGGATGACAGTGGAACCTATCAGCTTTGTGTTGGAAGATCAAAGACATCAACAACTGTTAGGGTTGAAAAAATCCGTATCACATCTCGCATGAAAGATGCGTTAGTGAAAGAAACTCAGACAGCTTTGTTCGAATGTCAGGTGTCACACGATGACCTGACTTCTTCAATGTGTGTTTGGAGGAAAGACGGAAAAGTTCTTCGGGTGAGTTTCTGAACAACCGACACTGGTGGAAGTCGCGACGCATTTCGAATGGAAACGATCAATGCACGATATGTTCTTAGGTTTTATCAATTTATCAACATCTATTGCTTTTTTTCCAGACCGGTCAAAACACGTCCCTGGCCGTTGACGGTCGCAAACACACGTTGTCCATACGTCTATGTTCTCTGGAAGATCAGGGAAGGTACGAGTTCTCAGCTGGGAACGACACATGCTCTGCAAATCTTCATGTCTCAAGTAATTGCTTTCATTAGTTATTGTTATTGTTGAGTTAAGGAAAACGACTGCAAGTTTTTTAAAGCACTTCGTTGTCCATAAGTGTTTTGCACCAGAACAAACGATTTACGTGTAGGGCTTGTGTGCCGTTGGATTTGATCGCTACAAATGCTCAGAAAAAATAACTGACTGTATTATCACCGTTATGCTGCATTTTGACTTGTCCAATTTGCAGATCAGATCTCAAACGTCTGTTTTTGTAGAGCCACGTTGAAAGGTGATTAGTAAGTCGTTGAAAAGTATGCCATAGTCATTGAAAGATAATGGTGACGAAAGTACAGACTACCAAAATCTCTGATTGGTGACTGATAATTAAGCGGAGGCAGGGCTATGACTCCAACTACATCTTTTCCAAGATTGGTTATCTTCAACATGTTTTCCAAACGAACAGTTTTTTCAAATAGAAGGCCGCAGGCAGCCAGAGGTGCGCCTTGAAATCCTTCGTGTACAGCAGCAATGTTGACACATTTCCCTGCAGAAGTTCTCACTATACTGTAAATACTTTTTAAAGCCTTGAGTTTGTCTGTAAATAAATTGTCTTTTTTCAGCTGTTGGAATTTTGAAGCAACTTCCAAAATCTATCAAAGCTTTGTCGCATGAAGCAGTTGTACTGGAATGCGAGGTTGATGCAGATGTCGTTGCTTATTGGACGAAAGATGGCAAACGCATCGATGCGTTCAGTGACCGAATGACGAAATATGAGACAAAGTCGAAAGACTTCGTTCATTCCCTGAAAGTGAAAGACTTGACTTCGGAAGACTCAGGGATCTACGCTTTCGTTGCCGGCAGCAAACAATCCTCTACCACTCTTTTTGTTGAAGGTAGCATTGCCGTCTGGCTGGCTGTTGTGGTCAATTATAACATTTTTTAACGTTTCACCGGAAAACGTTACTAACAATCGCGACGCACACAGCTTCTTGTCTCACGTTTTTCTTCAATAAATGTTATTTTTCGCATCATAATCAGTTGAAAGCAATTTTCTTGGTCGCGCCGTTAACAATTCGCTCAGAGGCCGAGCCCGTTCAGCGAGAACGCTTTTCCCAGTTTTGTTTGTTCCCATTAAGTTGTAGAACAAATACTTTCTGCAATCGTCTGTTTCATTTGACATCACGTCCGGATCGGCTTACGTAGTTGGTGACGCGTCAAAGCGCTGACTCACTAATTTTGTTGCCCTCAAGATTTTTGAAATGAGAACCGTTAACTAAACGTTTGCTTGGCGAAGTAACGCAATAAATAGTTTTGACGTTACGAATGTTAACTCGTGTAGCAATGTATTTTCACTATGCTTTTATATTTCAAAAACGTTGATCACATATCTGGAGGCTTTTTGAAAATCTGATTTTATGATTGATTAAGATTCGTTGATATATTGCTTGCTGTGGTCGTGGACGTGAAGAAACGTTCTTTTCAGTTGTGACGGTGGACATCACCAAGTCGGTGAAGAACGTTGAGGTTGTTGCAAACAAGCGAGCTGCTCTGGAATTCCAAGTCAGCAAACCAAACGCTGTTGCGAAGTGGTTCAAGAACGGCATCGAACTCGATGTAAAGGCGACCAAGCGGTGAGTTCTGTCCACCTCCAAACTTTCCTGATCTTTTGCACAGCAGTTAAAATTTTCTAGTGCAGGAGTGGCCAAACCTGCTCTATGTATGAGCCGCATATCGTAAAACCCAAGTTATAAAGAGCCGCAACATAAAAATGTAAAAACACGAATTTATTTGCAATCCTCGCTTCTGTGACATCATAATTCTTTTTGGAACGGCTTGCAAAAGTAATACTATACGGCACGGTAGCTACCACAGTACCATTTTGCAATATTTCTACACTTTGCAAGAGAAATAAAAAATATAGAACAAATAGATGATATTTCGGAAAGCTCATACAGCCGCATACAAAGGTTCGAAGAGCCGCTGTTTGGTCACACCTGTTCTAGTGCATTGAAATTTCACTTGCATCTTCTTATTGCCATTCTGAATCATGGCTCAGATCAGATTCGTATCTGGTGGCATGGTTTGGATTGAATGGCCGTATGTTTAATCGGAACACAAAACAATAGGCAGGAGAGTTAAGCAAACTTGTGGATACGAATACAAGTCAAACGTGAAGATGAGTGTTATTGTTGGATTGGAACGGAGGGCCGAAGAACAAGGCGCTGTCTACGTAGGGAGTACGTCAATATTTGTTCAGTCGGAGATGTTCTGTTTGCAAAGGCAGAAACGGCAATCGGTCAAATTACTTCTGATTGTAGCGGCAGCTGGTGGTTTGAAAGAAACTTTGCAATAGAGATATAAGAGGCACTTCTTCCGACCATTCATTCAGCTTGAGCTATGATATGCTAACGCACGGTTGTAGGATCTAAAATTAAGCAGTTTTCTGTGCCGCAGTTTAAGTAATAATCTCACACAAGGTTGTTATGCTTTAACCAGTCTCACGTATGAAGTGGACAACTTGACCCATCGACTCATATTTGATGAAGCAAAGTTTGAAGACTCCGGCGAATACTCGTTTCAGACAGGGAAGCATCGGGCGACAACATACCTCTATGTACAACGTAAGTTTGTTTGTTTGACTCGGAAGTTTTCAATGAGGCTATTAATCGATTTCAACGCCACTCTGCGCTTCTCAAAACTCTTACACGCGCAGTAAAATGCGATTATCGGCTAAAATCAGAGTCTGAATGGTCACCAGAGCATGATGAAATAATGTCAATGTGGGGCAAAACGAAAAAAAAACACAGAATGCGGAAAAAAGGAACTATGCATCGTCTAGTTTGCCGATTTTTCGTCTAAACGTGGTTATGTTTTTTCAGCTCCCGAAGTTCCAAAGTTCGTGCAAGAACTCCGGAACTGTATTGTAATCGCTGGGGAGACAGCCACGTTTACGGTCCGGTGCACTGGCAGGCCCGAGCCAACCATCACTTGGTACAAAGAAGGTGTCACCATTCGTCCAGGTAGGACTTGTGAGTTGAAACCTGAACTTGAGGCATTCAAGAGGGAATATTTGAAGCCTTACGCACTTGTAAAACGCCAGCCATTAATTTGGACAATTTTTTTCAGACTGTAACATGTGTGCTTCGCGTCAATCTTTGCGCAGTGGACAACAGTCTTTCTTTCAATAACTTACAGCAGCTTGTAATAATCCGCAAGTTTACCACTTGTTAAGTTAACATATGAAAGTTCCATTTTGTAAGAAGCGTTTCAATGCTGTTCTCATTGTGTTAAGGCTTCAAATACAAACTGCTACACGATGAGGACCAATACACTTTGGCTGTAGTGGATGTGGAGAAGGAAGATTCCGGAAAATACACGTGCGAAGCTAAAAACGAACAAGGAAGTTTCAGCACCAGCGCATTTCTGCAAGTAGATAGTAAGTGGTCGACAACAACACACCTTGTGCCGAAATTTTGTTTTAATTCAAACTACTACGATTGTATTGTAGTTTCATCGAATTTGCAGCAGAAGCTGAAAAAAATTGATTTTTGGAAGTAGATATTTTTTCTTGGGGTAATGTATTTAACAGCTAGTTTATGGTTTCATCATCTTAACAGCCAGAGTATATGCCTCGTTAGTAGGTCGGTGTATGGGACAATCCAGAACATTATTTTCTTGTGATTTACGCCAGCGTGGTCAAACTACTTCTGAACTTCGGGCCATTTTACAAAAACGTGACAACTTGCGGGCCACTTCCAATAAAATGATACATAAAACAACAAATGTACGAAATTTAAAACGAAAAAGAAAAGATGAGTGAGTGGATCATCGAAATTATTCCACAATTGCAATGTATTATAGATCTCTGTCAGTGGGATGCCTTTGGTCGAAGCTTTTCTGACACTGTCGTTGCTCTATCAATACCAGTGTTCTCTATCAGTAGCAAGTCGGAGACCATCGCCCAGTGTTTATTGTCTGCCATTCGATTTCTGTTTTTAAATTTGACTTGCTTCATGGCAGAAAATGTACTCTCACACACGTATGTGCTTCCAAACATCGAGTGCATTTTTAGTGCGAAATCTTTCCCTTTGGGAAACCTGTCTTTGCTGAGCAATGTCCAGAAGCTCTGTACAGTCTCTTAAACCGTTAGCATTCTGCATTTTTATTAAAAAAGGTTACGCTTGTTCTCATTAAAATTACCTGTTGAAGGGATGGGCAATTGATTTGGCTGGAGGGCCACTTTGTGAAGGCCGCTTTTAGCGGATAGACAAGACAGATTTATTTGTTGGTACTGGGTTCATTGCGCCAGATGTACTCTTCAACACAACGAACGCCGGGGCACGGAAAAAACAGAGGTTACCCGGTCAGGTGCCTCAGCGGAGGGATAGCGGCAGGCCGTACCTTCTAATTAAATCGCAAAGTAAATAAATAAAATGTTACACAGAAAAGGTATTATTCATTGTTCTTGTGCAAATGCACTTCATCCAGCGCAAGCAATTCAGTGAGACAAATGTAACCTCACACGCTTTCCAACAAATTCCAGATTTGAAGATTTTTCCTGAATGCTTCCGCGGGTCACTGAAAATGCTGTAGCGGGCCACATGCGGCCCGCGGGCCTGTAGTTCGACCACTCTGATTTACGCGAAGAAATACTATGTAATTTTGTGAGGCACACAAGCACGCACACACACACATCTTGTTTGCATGTATTAATTAGTGCAAACGCTTATTTCAGGTAAGGACCAAATGCCGGTCATTGATACATCTCACGAAGTAGCTCCGAAAATTGTGGAGACCATGCAGGACTTCATCACACGTGAAGGACAAAGTGCTAGATTTCAGTGCAAGATCGCCGGAACAAGTAGGTTGAATGCTTGTGCCTTGCACTATTGGGCTTTGTATCTGCCTTCATCCAAGATTCTTTCGTATCATACGCAAGTTAAAAAATTACAATAATAAACTTTGCAGACCCGAAGGTAGTTTGGTCACGGAATGGCAAACGAATCAAACCTTCGCGTTATTTCAAAACATCCGAGTACCACGGTGTCCATCAACTGGAGATAACGGAGACTTACCCTGAAGATGAGGGGACTTACAGCATCACAGCATCGAATGCGATAGGCCAAGCTACGTGCAGTGCGACGCTTCGTCTCGACAGTGAGTGCGGTTTTCAATTTGGAAACACTGCTCCTTAGTTTCTTTCAAGTTGATGCATTCAAACAATTACGTTGATGTCACAAACCAGAAATGAATATATTTGAAACATGAAAATAATTTCGTACCTCAATTCAATTTTGTAAGTTCACTTAATTGACTGCAACCTGTTCGCTCATTGTGTTGTCATAAAACGATGAATGTATGATCATAAAACGATCATGCCACATTTTCCATGAACGTCTCATTTATTGAAGCATCGCATATCGGAAGCGTCAAATTCGTAGGTTTGTTCTTGTATCTGTTGCTGTGAAAAGCAATGATTAGACTCGGTTCTGTTCAGACATGCATGTTTGAGCTGTGGTCGTCGCTTACCTCACTCGCCAGCGCCACCGCTCGTCTGACGCTCATCGTCTAAAAATATTGATATATCTTCGACCGCCTGCTCCAACAACAGCTTCTGCAAATGCAGCTGCTTGGCTGGCATTTGCATTTTGTCCTGTGGAATGCGAAGGCCACCCTGCATGCTTCGTTGGCTCATCACAAGGAACAAGCGGAACCTCAGTTTTTCAATTACTTTCAAACGCGCTTAGTGCTAACATGAGTTTGTGCGGCAGCTTTGTTAAACTCGCCAGAGAAGCTGAGTTGAAATATTTCGTTCATTTTGCGAGGTGCTCTCAGGCTGATAGCGAGGCCAAAGACCACAGTTTGCAGACGCTGCTCTTGAAGTGTCAAACTGTTACGTCTTCAAACCAGGTCGTTTTGGAAGATCTAAGGAGGCTGAGAAGTAGAAAGATGTGGCAGCTACTAATGTTTTGCTGTTCAAAGCTCCTTAGGTTTAGAAAATGTTTTTGTCAGCATTGAGTGTGCAGCATTCATCCATCTTCGTGACATCTTCATCTTTTTTTCATCATGGTCATTTCTCTGCTTTTGTTGGGTGAGTTTTTTTTGAATACTTTCTTTGCTCTGCTGTTATCTCCCCTTCAGGCTGCGCTAACATTTATGTTCTTTTCCTGCAGTTGAAGCACCAAGAGTGATTGAACCTTTGCAGCCTGCCCATGTGATTGAAGGGAGTGCTGTTAGATTGGATTGCGTGATTGAAGGCGATCAGCTGGACGTGCATTGGCACATTGCAGGAAGGGATATTACCAATGATCCAATGTATAAAGTAAGTCGTCTCGAACATTAACTTCTGCGGTGATGAAAGGTATACGACCTGTCATTTTGTATATCCTGCTCCGGCAACATCCCAATTCTGCTGAATCTCGGGTTTCAACACAAGATGTTAAAAGCAATTTGTTCGATAAAAAGTCAAAAATCCTTGATTTATTCTTATAGAAAACAAGTTTTATAGAAAACACAAGTTTTCTTTTGTCTTTCATTGTTTATGTTCGCGTGAGAAACAAAGACAATTGATTATGGTCAATTACATATCCTCTCATACGTCTTTTTCAGTGGAAATTGGAACCCGATAGTGGGCAATGTTGGTTGGTGATACCAAGCTGTAGTAGAAACGATTCTGGCGAGATAAGATGCTGTGCTTCAAATGTATCTGGGGAGGCAGTCTGCAGCACTGATTTGCTCGTCACAGGTATGCGTCGTGGGATTCAGGTGGCAAGTTTTGTTCACCCATGCATTGCATTCTGCTTATCCTGAATTTCTTTGCAGCATCTTGAGTGTTGGTTTACTAACCTGTTCTTGGTGAAGGCATGGTCACGTGAAAATCATTTTACGTCATATAGACAACGATTACACAACTGCTGCGGTTTTATGCAAGCACTACTTTTTCGTCTTACTGCAATTGCGTTTGGAACTTTGTCGTTTTTTGACAACCTGTTCATCTTTTTTGTCTTATTGTTACTGAACGGAATTGCCTGGCATGCCTCAGGTAGTTCCGCGAGGACAAAGAGAGTTTCTTCTGTTCTTGCCTTTGCCACTACTACATTGAACAATGCGAATAATTTACCCAAACTTGTGGTTGTAAACTGATTGAGGCTGTTTTTGTTGCATGGTGTGATTTGAGCCTTCACCTTCCGACAATTAAAAGGTTTGAAAATCGAAGATGTTCTTTGCGCATTCAAGGAATATTCCAGTTATGTTTTTTTGACTCAAACACGCGTATGATTCCAACTGGTTACGACCCGCAGTTAAACTCAAAAGGGTGGTTCATTCAGCATCTTGTTGTTCCTCATGCGTGTCTCGCACTGGTGTGGCGCCATGCATGATCCGCTTGTGGCATCGCACATCACTGCTTACCCCCCAAGAGCTGCATGAACTGTTGCGTCATCGGTGAGTTCTTGTTTGATATCATGTCAAAGCAGTGGATCAAGTTCCGCACCGAACAATGCGCTCACTGTTTTGTGCAGGGAAGTCGGATCTTGACGAGACTGGCCGCCAGTATTTGAATCACGTTGAGATGCAACTGAACGCGAAACCGGCCGAATACGAAATCAGTTTGCCGATTGAAGACGTGCAAACTGAATTCTCACCAATGCTTGCCGAACCACTGCAGAGTTTGACTGTTGCAAAAGGAAAGGAAGCTCGTTTTCAAGTTCGTCTCGCATCATTGCCTCCACCGGAAGTGATGTGGTACAAAGACAAAAAGCCGTTGACAAGGAACGGAGTGGCGATATCATCAAAGCATAGGTTTTATTATCAAACCAGAGCGCACAGCCACACCCGGGGACTCATTATATCACCTGTCAATGCCAGTGACGCGGGCCTTTACGAGCTTAAAGCTTGGAATAAACTTGGGAAAGTGGCGTGCTCTGCGCTTCTGACAGTAAAAGGTAACAAGCCAAAGAGCAAGCTTGTTGGGCGTTAATATCCTTTTGAAGTTTAGAAAAATGAAATAGCTGAATTTCTGGTTGAAAGTTGTATTGATGTCGTTATCTGAATAATCGTCGCAGATCGCTACCTCCTTTGGCTCAAGTAACGAAGTGCCAAAATATCTGCGCAGTGTTGTTCGTGAGTTACGACTGTGTTTTCAGTGCAGATAGTTAACTTTGATTCTGCTGATATTATTGTTAGGCACATTTGAAAGCTTTATTACCGAAATTTAATAACAAACTCTTTAACAATTTTATTTTTTTGCTTTTTCCCCTCGTGCTTTCCGCTGTTCTCATGTCTCTCTTTCCATCCACACCACCTGCATTGCACTTTTCATTTGCACGACCGGCTTGTTACTACGCTTTGAATCTCTGAACACGAATAAACCTACACGCATGCATCTTACGATTGATGGTTTATCGTGGCGAGCAGACATAGGCAGACAACTCGAGCAAACCGAAGCGAATGTGAGAAAGACATCGAGTTTGCCGCAGCCCGAGCATGACTTTACTGAAAGACCCAAACCCACTTACACCCGACACATCAGCCATGTGACCACACGCTTAGCGAAACCTCCCACTCCCCCCCTCACCTCAACACCCCCACCAGATCGCGCAGATTTGGGAAAAGAAGAACAAGCGAGTGAGACAGTCAAGGAAACCGTTCGCGGATTGTCTGTCCGTCTTATTTCCCTGACGCCGTTTCACCCTCGACCATCTGCAGAAAGTGCTCAGCAGGAGACGGAATCTACGAGTCGCCCCGTGCTGGGGAGGAATGAGCAAAACGCAGCAGGAACGTTCAAGAAACGTGTTTCATTTGCAATTGATCACGACTACTTGGTCATATCCCCTGTTTCTTCACCTCTCACTCCGTACAGCGATGATGAAGAATATTCCAGTGTTTTCCAGGAAGAGTACGAATCGATCGAAGAAGAGAGCAAGGTTAGTCCACCGTCTGTTCTCTCAAGCCGTTCTTTGGTGGGTCGAGAAAGAGAGGTTAGTTGGGATTCTGACGAGTCCGACACTCAAATCAGAGGTTTAAGCACTTTGCAAATGCAGGTAGGGGACCAACAGTCTGCCTATCGAGGGATTGATGTTGTAATAAGACCAGGTTTAACACCTAAAGGTCCCCAAAAAACTACAGATTCTCAAGTGTCTCATCAGCCTCGGACTAAAAACTTGGAAGCTGTGTCGAAACATCTGCCAGTTCAATCTCCTGCACATTATTCGCGGCAGATCAGCGTTGAACTTGAACGCCCGGATAGAGTGTACCCCTCGCAGGATGTGACGCCTGATGAGGTTTGTGACGCAAACATCTCTGAGGTGAATCGCAATGTTGACGATATGCCTCGAAGAGCTACAAGTCAGGCATATATTACACTGGATGAAAACCGGAAGTTTCCTACTTTCACTGCCACAGTGTTGACGAAACCTAGCAAGCCTGTTGATGTCCAGGACGAGGTTGGTCACAAGCAGAGAAAACAAAAATTTGCTGAAGTGGGATATGACGCAAAATCGAAACCAGTTCAAGACAGTGTTTGCGAAGAAAGACCCAGTGGAACAAAATCTACTATTGAAAAGCAGGTAACCTATGTTCAAATGGGGCCTACATCAAGGTGCGATAAAAGTCAGACTGAGCTTGGGTTTCAAACACAGGGAAGTTTGACTGAACAGTCGCACGCAAACGCAACGATGCAAACTGTCGCAACACAAAGTTCTGTTGCAGGTACTCAAACGGTGAGTGCAACCACGTCCCATGAGACGCAGATAGACAGACCTCCCATGGAGGCCAAGATCACACAGACTGAAATAGCAAAGAGCAAGCCCTCGCAAACGACACAGCCTGACAACACTTTGCAAAGTAGTTGTTTTGTGTCAAAGGTACCGCACAAACGAGAAAAGCGAATGACAGTGATTTCAAGACCAGAGAATGCAGCAACATTTGACGCTATCCTCCCGGCGACTACTGCAAAGGAAGCTCCAGTTAAACACACGAAAACAGTCGCAACACAGTCATTGAAATTACCAACTTATCACAGGGTTGATAAGGTGGATGACGGAAAGAGCAGTGAGCGTGCTGGTATTGCTGCTGGATTCGAAGCGACACCTGTTCAAGTGGTGTCGCTCTTGCCTGTTGTGCAAACGTTTGATTCTGTTCAACCGGGAGACCGCGCTGGTGCTCAACTATCAGGGGCGTCTATCGCACAAAATGTTTCGCATGTTGATGCAGAGATCACAGGAGACAATGTGCTGCACGACAAATCAACTGAGCGAATCGAACCAAAGCAAATTCATGAAACTGCGTTTGAAGTCATCGACAGACGGTTACAACAACCAAAGCCAAAGGAAGAGACTCAGAAAATACCTCGAGCACAGAAACAAGACCACAAAGCATCTCAACAAGTGCTTGTTGATACAACTGGAGTGCAAACTAAAACAGAAGAAGCAGCTGCTGCTACTCAGACATTAAAATACAAAGAGGGCAAAGAAGTACAGACTGCTACGGCAACAACAACTGATACAGAATCTCAAACACCAATCAGCAAGACCAAAGAAACAACTGGAGTGCAAACTAAAACAGAAGAAGCAGCTGCTGCTACTCAGACATCGAAATGCAAAGAAGTACAGACTGCTCAGGAAAAAACAGTGGACATAAAATCATCGGAACCAACTAAGAAGACAAAAACAGCGGTCATAATACGAACAGAAAAGAACGAAGCGGCTAGTGTTACACCTCAAGTTGAGAACATTGAACACCAAATGTCAATGTCAAAAAACAAAGTTAATCCAGTTTCGAAACGTCCAACATCAGAAGTCAAATCACGAGAAGCTTCGCACGACTCTGAACCAAGTCAACCAGAGCTTGCTGAGGAATTAAAACTTTCAAAAATAAAGCGTGGTCAACATCATGAAACTATAGAACTGTCCAATAAGGAAACGCCGATCGTTCCAATGGAAACGAAACCAGATGAACGTGTTTCTCATCAACCCAAGCAGACCAGTGCAGAAAACATTCATGATTCACTGACTGATGAAATGGCAGTATCTGTTGAGAAAGAAGTGACTGTCACTGAGAAAAATGGACGAAGCGTTTCAGAGAAAATAACAAAACGAAAATGGAATCCACGAACGCGGCAATTTGAAACAATTGCGATTGAAAAGAAAAAAGAAATCACCAGTTCTGGAGCCAAAGTAAATCCTCGTCCGAAACCAGTGTCTGAAGAAATGGTTGTTCCCGAAAAGAAAACTGAT
>JGI24158J21664_10007616_pt1 | contig 14389 bp, 7 predicted proteins | sample Ectturendosymbi3_FD_21664 | JGI IMG/M metagenome (IMG submission 21664) | reverse complement strand
TTCTGTCTTCAATGCAGTTGCAAAAAGTGTCTGTAACCCTATGATTTCGCCGGCTTCAATGTCTTGTACTACGTTCTGTATTGTCTGATTTTATCAACCTGGATTCTGCAGAGTGTGTGTGTTCATACTATGGACTTCGTGTCTGCTATAAACAAATAAATTAAATTAAATTAATGTCAGCTTTTGAGGATCAGTTAGAGCAGAGGTGGGCAAACTACGGCCCGCAGGGCAGTCACACGTACATAGATAGTACATATTTGGAGTCTATGCTAAAGTAATTTTATCAATTAGATTAGAATAATCAAGTTTTTTTTCATTTGTTTCATTCGAAACCACATTTTTACTCAACCGGAAGTGACTATTGTTATCTTCATTTTGTGGTAGTTCATGTAAAACTTTTTAAAAGTTTTCCAAGCGATTATAGATGTAATAAATGTAATACGAGCATGCGGCCCTCGGTAGCAATAAATGTTCAATGTGGCCCTCCGTAGAAAATGTTTGTCCACCCCTGACCTACAGGAAAATTTAATGTGAATATTGAAATAAACGACTTTGCTGGGAATATTCTGCAAAGCCAGTTTTACGCCTGCTTTTACATCTTGCTATCAGATACACAAACACACCCTAAACGCCGATTCACATATACCTATCTGCGACGCGGCTATCCTACTTTAAGTGCGACTGGTGCCGAAGCCCCAAATGCATAGTGCATTGAATACTGGTAGTCCTAACCTTATCCACGCTGCAGATGGGTATTACACTCGTGATAGTAGTTGCATAGAATTGTTGTGGTTACACCACAGTCACAAAGTGTCCGTAAGCTACCACAAAAACCGATTAGTCAGTAGTCACCAATCTGTTGGCAGATGGTTTGTTTAAAAAGAAACTGCTTTGTAGTAAGAATATTTTGACGCAACTACAGTAGTTGGCTATCAACAGCCTACTTGTCGCTGTGTCAAGATGGAATTCGTGGTTGAAACCATTTCGCTTTGCTGCGAACTGTTTCCACTTCCGTGAAGCTGTTTTTGTTCACGTGGGGCCGACACAATTGTGTTCGGGAATGGTGTTTTGTTTCAAATGTGTAGTGCTGTGGAAGTTGCACAGTTTGCACAGAATAATCGACATAGCAGTACAAGTGTACGATTGCGTCTAGTGTTATTTAGGTGTCTCTCGTGATTAATCAGGCTAGACCGTATTGAACGATATTCACAAGTCTATGTTAGGTTTGATAGGGTTAATCATATCAAATTAATCTTCACGACAACGGAAAATCACCATGCAAGATAGAAATTCATGTTGGCCCCCACTTTTTTCTTGGCCCTGCGATGGCCCCCCGTTTTTTAATTCTAGAATCGCCACTGGCGTATATCAGTTCCAACTTGGTTAAGTTTCACAGTTCTTGCGTACTTGCGACGCCACTGCGCTCTTTCAACCAAGTATGATCCTATGAATGAAGAAGTCGATCTGGTACATACCACGCTATGTTATGCTCATGCAGACCCGTAGCCAGGTTTTAGGGTTTAGGGAGCAAAATATACTTTTGGGAGTGCGAGATTTTTGTTTTCATTATATGTTTTGAAACAAATTTTTCTTAGCCCAACAAAACTTGGAGGACCACAGAAAATTGGGGAGCACTGCCCCGAATGCCCCCCGTGGCTACGGGCCTGTGATCATGTGCGTTTTTCAGATGGTCGACAATATCCTGTGTTTTGTGATATTGCACCTTCGCGACAAGCAACCATTTGACAACCATGCGTGGCAAAAAATAGGTATGGTAAACCTGTAAATGAATCGAGCGACGACGCTCATCACTTACCGGATTCAGCTTCTCTGTGCAATCGTTGTGTGATGATACGGCAAACGACAGGGCTTAGGTAAACTAGCTAGACTTCTCGTATCGAAACATCCATTCCGTGATGTCTCGCATGGAGTGTGAAGGTCAACACGTCAAAGACGAGTTGTCGATAGATACGGTGTTGTGCCCTGTATCTGATTTTTGGTGTTGTCTGTGATATGGTGTTGTGCCTTTTATTAGAGTGTCTCTTGTACGTACAAGCATGTCATTAATTGTTTTCATGCGAGGGAAAAGAATGTTGTATGCAATGCTTGAAGATTTGTTGAATGCTTCGTTCACACTGATTTTTTTACACTGGTTGTTTGACAGAGAAACACATCTTTGTGGTTGTGCCTGTCCTTGAGCTGGACGGTCGTCATTTGTCATTTCCTAGGTTGTGGCGCGTAGTTGCATTGAATTTTACCAAATAAATAAGGTCTAGAAATATTACATACCCTTAATTAAAGCATGAAGTGATTGCAAGCAGCTTTATTTATTCAATGAGGATCGTCAGAACATCGTGTTTATCAGAAAAACTCTTATGCAGTAAGTTATATTATTGTATGACGCATAAAGAGGCGAAGCAGTTTTTTGAATCCCTGCTGCTAAGAGTCAAGCACTCCAACGCAACAAATTTCTATGAACCAGCCAAAAATCTAAAGGTTTCCGGAGATTATTTTGCTTATATTAGTTTCATGAAAGCTCCATTCACATATTTTAATGAAAAATGCGTTCCTCTCCTTGTTAATACAAAAGGCAAAATCTGATATCTGATCGCCACGAAATTTTTAGCAAGTTTCATATCTATGAGAAATAATTCAATTCCACCCCAGATTTGAGAAAACCTGTCACTGGCTAATACAGATACTTAAATATCTCCAATCTTTAAATGCGTCCACAGTGGTCCTTTTCATGAAGAGCAGGCCATGGAAAAATACAAACTTGCACGTAGTACACATCCAAAATGTTGCACTTCTGCGAATTCGAAAACGTCTAACAATGATTCGAAATTGCATGACACATGACAGGAAAATCCGCTGACGCACTGGTGTAGGAGGCGGGAGTGCAGGGGGTGCAACCGCACCCCCAAAACCTTTGATTTGGTAAAAATCCGGGCAAAATCTGTGGAAATTTGGGCAAAATGTGTGAACACCTTCGCAAAATTGCAGTATGTGCTTTGATTTTACAGAAATGGCACCCACAACCCATATACGTTTTTTTTGGAGATCATGTTTTCATTTAGTTCTTTTCAGCCGAGTTAGGCGAAATTTGGGCAAGTTTGGGTGAAATTTGGGCAAAAATGATGCTTGAAATGCCTTGATTTGAAAAAATGCGCCCAACATGAAATGAAATGCAGTCGTTGGTTTTTTTTGGGGTCATTTTTTGGAGTTTGTTTCGGGAAATCTTGGGGAAATTTGGGTAAAAATCCTTCGCATCCCCAAAAATATTCCTGCTCCCTACACCTATGCACTGACATGTTTTCTGTGTCGAGACATGTTAGAATGAAGCTACATTTTTTGAAAAAGTGGATAACCTCGAACGGACGTAGAAAGTCTGCATTCACACCGACACTCTCTCAAGTTTCTTCAGTTATTCAAAATATTTCTTAGACAATCTTCTTGATACAAACGCAAACGAAAGAAGTTGACAGTCTTTGGGTAATACTCAAATTCTCACAAACGTTTCATATATTTCATGTTTTACTTTTATGTTTGGCTGGTTATACAACACAACTCTTTAAGAATTTTCGTGAAACTGGAATTTTTTTAAAGAAAGCTAGACGAAGTGGAATGCGTCGAGAATTGCTCAAAACTTTTAAGTGGCAAAATGCGTGCGTTTTCCTTACAAATGATTTTGTTCATACACTACCTTAAAAATCAAACTATCTTTTTCAAAGTATTTTACAAGGCAGCGTTTGCGTCATACATGACATTATACAATACAATTAGGTGTGCTGTTACAAATGCAGAAGAACACTGTTTTTTATATTTTTTTGAAATTTTTAGCGTAAAGATAAATGAAAGAACATGGTAATCAGTAAATCACAAACTGAAAGAACTCACTTCTGTTTGGTACGTAAAGGACAGAATGGAACAATGAAAACAGCGAATAAGAAATTGTTTTCTGTATCATTTCACTTTGCCCGGTCCAACCGGAAATTGATTTAGCCGTGCCATCCTGACAATGGTCTATATACAGCCAGAATAAATTTTGCCATGAAAACTACTAACCACCACTTATAACACTCGACGTGTCTGATTCATGGAGCACGATACCGAACAACATAAAGACAGCTGAATCACAGTATGGGTCATATTGATCATAATATCGTTTTGGTGAATTGGGGCAAATCTACGCTATACTGTTTCTTTTTTCAGCAGTCATCTGTTTCAAAGCACTTTTACTAATTGTTTTATGCACGTTGACGAAATATGTGTCTTTTAATCACGATTGATTTCTCCATTTCTCAAAGCTACTCTCATTGCCACCTAATGGGAGGTAACAACGCTCGGTACGTGCTTCAGAAACAACCAAACCACTGTGCGATTTGAAAACACACTAAATAAAACGTACCTATCAAAGTACATGAACATACGCGTAGGAAGTGGGCTGCAGGAAGAGCTGTGGCACCCCAACACATTTTGCTTCTGGCAAAAATCAATTCAAACATAAAAAATCCATAAATCCTTATGTTGTCCCAATAATGCTATTCCAAAATTGTAACTTTTTAAAGAAAATACATTTTGGCAATTGAACTCTCTGTTGAGATTAATGGAGTAAAAATTGCATTTAATGTGTCTTAATACCACTTGGGGAAGTTAAATACTTTGTAAAATGTTTTGCAAAATCTTATTTTTGGGCATGAACATACTTTTTCGATCAAAGCGCTGTAGCTCCCAGAAGTTTTTATCTCCTGTGTCTACGTATAGGAGCATAGATATTATGACTCAAGACAAACCATAGAGCGAGAATACAAATTGACTTGGAAGCATGGTTATTATAAAAAAAGAAAATTACCTTATAGATTAAAAAAAAAGTAATCACAGGATAACCTTTTAAGCTTGAAAAGATGAATAAAGTTGTTATTACCCCTCTATACTTACGCGTTGACAGTATATTTTGAGCCATTTGCACACATGAGCGCAATTTTGTTGTAAAATGTGAGGGGACAGCTTGGTGTGAAACCAATATATTACGAAACCTAAAGAGAAAAATATGGGGTAACATGGCATATTATATCCCCACTGTCTGAAAAAGTGGGGGGACGCATCCCCCGTGTCCCCCACCTAATTGCGCCCATGTTTGTACAGCATTGCACATAGGCAAATATTTGCTTAGAATCCTTATACTGTCTTCTTAGGGTTTGCCCCATTTGAGGTTAGCATTGGAAATTGCCTGTTACAACAGGGTGTGACGTTCCAGCCACTCATATATTTTTCCTTTATTTCACTTTTGTTTGATAGTTGGCGAATTAGCATAATTTACCTTTTCTTTCTTATTTTGATCACTGCACATCACTAATTTGTGGTGTTGATGGATTAACACTTCTTTCAGAAAGGTGTAAAATGTTCCCAAAGGGTATTAGCTACTGTATGTCACACTATCAAACCTTCATCAAAACCCAATAACTAACCATATCCATACTAAGATAATGTGATTGATAAAAGTTCCGACAAATCACCTGCTCTACGGTGATCAGGAATAGGACCGAAGCAACTGTAGCAATTATACCAGCGACAAATTTCTCTCGTTAATGACGGAAAACTCTCTAAGTCTTCGCACATTGAAACAGCTTTTAGTATTGACCGAGCAGTGGTACTTGATCAGCCTATTTTATGAACAATGTCAGAGCTTTCAGTAGAATGGATGATCGGGTACAGAGCGAAACAGCAAAACGTCACAGGAAAACTTTTGCAATCCAAAATATATTATCTTCGGAAGCGCATCGCTTCAAAATGATGATTTTGTTTAACATTTAGCAACATGAACAACAAAATCCTATGGAACTTTTGACAATTGTATTTGATGAAGACCTGATTGTGCCCATTCAGTACGCGAAATACATACTCTCCTAAGATCATGGTGTCTGTTTCTTGGCTTTGAAAGGATTTTTTCGACAGATTTTTTCGATATTTTTGAAGCTGTTACGTAATGTTTAATGCAAGGTATTGTATTTAATTCGAAAAGCAATGAGCAGCTTGGCTCAACTTATAGTACATCAACGATTTCTAATTCTAAACCGTTAGTTTCGAAGGTTTCAACTCATATATTATAGTGATTAAGCATTTATTATCAAACATTGTACAATTTTCACGTATTATTAGCGAATCTTTACTTAATTAGAGGCAACTCTGATATAGTTCTTTCTAATCCGTGTTTTCTGAATTATCTGGAAAACAATTTACACTTATTTGTTGACGTTGAAGCATATCTCGCCTTGGAGATACATATTACATCTGAATGTCATTGTAAACTCATCATCCAAACATAAGCTATGGACGTTTCGCCTACTATCCCACCCTGTTCCAAACATACGTTCTATACTCGAGATAAATAAAGTATAAACGGTTGCAAAGAACACAGCTGATGGCTGTGGAAAACATTAAGAAACAGTAATTCTCAAACTGAAAATGGAGAATCGCGGTGATTTTCATTTTTCATCGAAATATGTTTCAAATCGTTCATAGCCTTTCACAATCTACGTGCCCAAACTGTTTTAATTTTTAAGCACAGGGCCGGTGACTGTATTTCCTGATCCTATTGGATTTTGATGCAATTGAAACTCAGTCCAATAATGTTTGTTAGTGCTTGGCCGCGCATATATTCTATCGTTTATAACTCCGCAGCGTCCGGGATTGAAACGTTCTCCAAAGCTGTATTTTGTTGCAGGCTGCGGCGGCGCGTAAACTTCAGGCGGCCAGTACTTGAAACCATTCATTGCGTGCGCGTAGAAAGCCGTGGGTTTATTCAGGCTTCTTGTGGCTGTTCGGCTTCGTCTCTGCTTGGACTTGTCTGGCCTGCGTTCACTCTCAAACACGTTGTCCTTGATCTGAGCACTGCTAAACTTTTCCGCATGCGGTTGCTTCTTAATTTTGGGCAAAACTATCGGATTTCCAAAATCGCTACCCCACGAGTACAACTGCTCTGTGTCCCGCAGTCGTGCCGAAGCTTCGTTGATCGTTGTAGGATATTTACGACCATTCCATGCTTCCATACGATCTAACCATCTCAAATACGTCAAAACAGCAGGAAGCCTTGCCGCTGGCATCTTCAAGTTATCGTGAAGAGCTTGAACATTGCGCAAAGCCCTGTTAGGTTCAAGTTGATTGGGGGAGTTGTACACAGGGGCAGAATGCCTCACGCCAATCTCCTTGCTGGCAGGATGTTCTCTACCTAACTTCTTCATCAGCGGTTTTCACAGGCTCGTTCGGCCTAAAGCAAGGACTCTTTTTGGGCCTTCGGGCCGACGGAGATGAACTTTTCGCTGAACGTGGGTGAACGCAACAGTGTTAAAGACGGTCGCTCACCTGGAACAACACCTGTAGCAATAATCACGCGCAGGACTTTTCACAACAGGCCAAAGCACCCGGCTTTGCGGCAAGCAGGGTCGTATTTGAAAGCGAGTCGTCAATTCCCTTTACAGGATTTAAGTGCGACGACCAAAACTTTCAAGGGTCACAGCCCTTCTGACGCTAGCACAGTGCAACTGAAGAGGCAGTCGACCTCACTCGGCGAAGACCTGAGACAAAACAAGACTCCAAGCCGGCCTTCACTTCTAAAATTATTACAAGGACTCATTGAGTACGTCACAATGCGATCGCAACTTCGTACAATGGATTCAGATTGGATAATAGTTTCGCGTTTTGTTGGAAAGTCACCGCATGTTCCTATTGTTGTTACGCATACACCGCATGAAGCAACGATACGTGAGAACTGGCGGTCTTTGTTTTGGTAGCATCATGACACTTGTCTTGCTCACACGAAAATTGTTAACAACGCAAAAAATCTGCTTTGCAAAGATGTAACTTTGGTTGAAACAAAGAAAGTGCACCGAAAACCACTACGCAATAGTTGACCACTCGCTTGTCTAAAACATTTTTGCAGAAACATGGAAATTCAATTTATATTCTATCTGTACGACATGCTACCATGACTGGTGGAAACCTTATATCTCTAAAAGCGTTTTAGTTCTTGCTTAATCTCGAATAAAAACGCAAAACAACAAGTAGTTTTGAGAAGTTGTTCCTAAGCACAGAGACGAAAAATAAAAAGTCACTGATGTTGTCTTCGAGAGCTGCGCTGTACTGTAAAACACTTAGCTGCGTTTGCAGAGTAACAACGTTCAAACAAGTTAACAAACAATCTTCAATAACCTTCCAAGCACAATAGGTTTGATAACACCAAACTAACACCATCGTACCAGGTGAATGTGAGATTAACGTCAGAAAAACACAAATGTTTTGCCTGCTTTTAGTAGTAATCTATGTAGGCATTTTGAGATTGAGATTAACATAATGTGGTTTAGTGCCAAAAATTTGTTGAATAGCTCTCCATTACAAGAAAGAGACATGCCTTGCTGTAGACAAGGCAGTTGATAACTTTTTATTTGAAAAATTTTGCAACAGCAATAACTAAAGCCCCAATAGCTTAAAGTACTTCCAAAAACCAGGTCTCATGGCTTCGCCTTCGAAACAAAACTGGAAGACGTTCCTGTTAACGTCACGGACGTCACTGGATGTAGCAGAATTCGTCTATGTCTACACCGATTTTTTTGCTTACAAATCCTTAAATTATTGTTGTTAATTTTTATTAGGAATGAGCATCACCACAAACAAATGTTTTGCTCTATAAAGTAGGCTACTTGGTTAAACGTAACGTGACTCTCGTGGGGAGTCAAAATGATAAAGCCACTTGGAGAAGGCTGCGGTTTTCTGATTAAAATTGATTGGCAACACATCAATTAATGCTCTTGCTGCAAATAAATTCTGAGCAATGCTGTTTTAAATGCAAGTAGCAAATTTTTTTCAAACAAAAGTGACGTTAACAGAAGTAATGCCATTACTGATAATGAGGTATAACATAATCAAAAATAGCAACAATGGTGATACTGCCATTAACGATGTGAGGGATGATAATAATGGATACAGTGATACTGTTTGTTTAATGGAGGTTGCATAAATAAAACTGAAAACCTTTTGTGGAACACATTCATTGATAATAATAATCATATAACATGCACGCTCTCGGAACGAAAGTAGAATTTTATAAAAGAAAGAGAATATATCTTAGGTTAAAGTTCGGCTGCTCGCCTATTCTACAAACTGAGCTTTGTAACCAGAATGTTTTCTTGCTTTGACCCTGGCCCGAATTCAAATTGTTTTTTTTTTAACGAGGGAGTGAACAATTGTGGAGATGGCGATTATTGCATACACATGTATTTGTAGAGGAGATGAATTAAAGATCTCAATCTCCAAACCTTGTCATTTCGATCTTTGTGGTTTTATCATGGGAGCTTCACCAGGGTTTTGGCCCTTTAGTGCCAAAGGATGATATATTTGTACATAACAAGTTATTCTCCCGTGTAACATATTAGTTGCTGTTGTCATCTCCAATCCACAGACCTGTTAACGCAAATGATCCCTTGTTTTTACATTTACAAACGCAACATATTCAATTTTTTAATCGCTACAGCTGCATCAGTAGCTGATCCAAAATTCAACCCGATCTGTTTAATCAAAGGATGTATCACACAATAAGTTCTTCCAACGACCTAGTAGTGAGTTCGAATCCTACACTGATATTCCCAGTTACGAAAAACTACGCAATGACTGTAGACTCAGGAAGACATATACCAAGTTGATAAAACAAAATGAATATGAGTACAACGGCTTATCGTCTGCCCCGATCGCATGTAGTACTATACAGCGAACGTTCTCATCACAAAGGTGTGACATGATGACACAACAATGTCAGATATCGCGTTCACTAGCGAAATATTTTGTTTCGCTCTCCTTCGATCATTGACAGCTATCCAGCAGCGCGGTGGCTGCTCACCTACTGAGAAAAATACTCGAATTCTGTTTGCAATAAATGCACGTTTCCCAAGCGTTTCTTAACCCAACCACTTACTTTCTTTCAGTTTTATTTGAATTGTCTCACTGCGCTCAAACTGAATCTTTCAACGAGGTTTGCTGTGATTGGGCACGTTCTCCTAAGGTTTTCTCTGAAGCAGGTTTGTTTGAAAGTATATAATCGTCATTTAGTTATTGTTGCATTTTGAAATCTCCTGAAATACCGTGATCTGGGAACACAAAGTTTAACTGGGAACATACAAATGGTGGAAATTTTTCATTAGAAAACCTTTCAAAAATATCGATGAGAAAAATTTGTGCTTAATACTTGATGTATTTATCCACAGGGTCAATCCATGCACAAACATGGACTATGGACTAATCCTCGATATTTTGCCATATTTGTCAACCCAACGTGAGTTCGAAAGTACTGTATGCATTACTGTATTACGGCGCAAGAACTACGACTTCGGGAATTCGATAACAGCACGAAATTAGATTTTGCTCAAACCAAGTGTAATCAAATCATCAGCAGAGGTGTACAGGAGTCGGAGTGTCGGAGTAGACTCCGGCCGGAGTCTTAACGACTTTCGAAAATAGGAGTGGAGCCGGAGTTGGTTTTTCTAAGCAAGAGCAAGAGCGGGAGTGGAGCCGGAGTCAGTTTTTTAATAAGAGGTTACTTTGATTATTACTGATTATTATTATTGCAGATTGTTTTTTCACAAAGCATGTCATAACAGAACCTTCAAATGTGCAAACCTACTTCACAGGAAGTCTTAAAATTTTAATACAACTTGGATGTAAGTCAGGTTAGGTTGGCGAGTTTCACGCGTGTAAAGATTTGGACAATTTCTTGTTCACGGTGATACGTTAAAAATCTGCTGGCCAATGAAATTCAGCTCACATAAAAAGTTTAGGTATAGTGTCTTGTCAAGCAGCATATCCAGTTTTCTGTTTCGAAGGACAAAAAGTACCGTATCCCTATCCAGTTTTCTGCCAGATATAAAACTGAGTTAGAGAAATCTCACTACTGTCAACATGGTCGAGTGGCAAGTGACTAGACAATCGTCAGTTCGAGTGACTACTTTGTTGTATTTGGTTTTTCTTTTGATGTACTTTCACAAGATTGTAAGTAAAAATTTTTGGACCCCTTGTGATGTACATTTCGAAAAGCAGACAAGTCTTTTTGGACTAGGGTTAGGCCTAGCATTAGGATTAGGGTTTTGTGTCAATGTTTAAGGTTATGGTTTAGGGCTAGCGTTTAGGGTTGGGGTTCAGTGTTAGTGTCAAAAGTTTATTAGCGTGTAGTGTTGATGGGTTTGCGGTTAAGGTAAATTGTTAGGCTTTAAGGTAGGCTATGGGGTAAAAAAATGTATGGCCACCTTAATTCTTTATCTGAGAAGCAACTGGCATATATGTATTGCAGTGATCAGCAGATTCATTTGATACGTTTTTTTAGTCTTTTTAATGCGTAAACCGGATACGGTCGTTTATACACTGCCAAAAGTTTAGATCAGGGTTTCTTAATTTGGGGTGCTAGCACCCCCAGGGGGTGCTGAAATCAATTTCAGGAGGTGCTTGGGAAGGTTACGTATGTGGCGGTCAAAGGTAAAAGGAGTACGTTTGGACAAACGTGTTAGCCAATAGTAGGGGGTGCTGGATTCCTTGGGCGCGACCAAAAGGGGTGCTGAGGTAGAAAAAGGTTAAGAAACGCTGGTTTAGATAAAGAAGCGACTACGGATACGCCTGTCCTGACGCAATTCAAATAAAACGGTCAGTTTGTCATTCATACGGCGTGGGTCTCGTGGTGTAGTGGTTAGGCGTTACGGCTGCTATGCCAGTGGACTGGTTTTCGACTCTCACCTTGCCGACTTTACTTTTTGGTTTGCTTTTTTCAGACTTACTTGCTACCTTTATGGGTTAGTGTTAGGTTAGCATTAGCTTAGGGTTAGGGATAGGTTGGCATTAGGCTAGGTTAGCCTTAACTTAGGGTTAGGCCAGGGTTAGTTTTGCATTAGGTTAGGGTTAGGATTAGGGTTAGAGCTACGATTAGGGTTAAGGTTAGGGTTAGATTTGGGGTTTATCTTTTACATTTACTTCATTTCTACCAAGCCTACTCCACTCCCGTCGTGCGTTACTGTTATGTCACACGTGGCGTATGAATAACTTTTCAAATTTCAAGATCCACCTAGGCATATCTATGACCACTGCCTTTAGATAATTCACTTTGGAGTTTAAGTAGGAGTCGGAGTCCACGACTTTAAAATGTTTCGGAGTCGGAGTATATTCAGCCGAAGCAGGAGAAGAGTCGGAGTCAAAAATTTCAGAATCCGTACACCTCTGATCAGCAGTGCTTCACCTTGTAATTTCTTAAAAACCAAAAGGGACAACAAACAATAACTTAGGCTAGTAAACATTTCCACTTTCCTAAAGCTTGAAAGTTCGTGTGAAAATAAAAATGCTGATATGCCTAGAAAGGCTGGAAGCAACACACGTTGCCCATGAGAATGATGTAACTTGCAAGGCGACACAGCAATACTCCATCTCCAGATTGTGCTATTTCTATCTACTATGTGATGCTATAATCGGAGACACAAGGTTTGCTGTGTTCTAACCACTATCACTGACCAGTGACTAAACTATCTTCCGTTTATAGTAATAAAATTGCCTAACACCCCTTTGCAGAACCTGATCATTGCAAAAACCTGATCACTGCAAAAAAGCTTTTGTTTTCAAAGGTACGGACGTTTTTTCAATTATTGCCATTAAGAGAGTGAGGTTAAGTCTGTAATTTTTTGAAATTTGAGGGTCACAACATGCAAATCATGCCGTAACAAGCATTCTCTCATTTGTCAATTTGTTTCAAAACGTCAGCCCAATAAAGTTTTTCTTCAGCATCTCAAGAAACCGAAAGAAATGTGACTTGCGCTGAAAACCACCAACTTTGTGAAGACCGGTGGGGAAGTCATCATGACTTTGAATAGCTTTTGCCAATTGTTTGCGTAAGTTTGAAAATTGCATGTTTTGAGAATATTTGCCAGAATATGTCACTGCACATCACATCAAGATTAAGAACTCAAAAACACTGAACAGGGAATGATGGATTAAAAGAATTAAGTGTTTTTTTCTACTGTTACCAAGTTTTATGCTACACAAGCTTTGTCACTATTATCTTTAGAGTCTGTCTGTTTTGAAAAGTAGGTCTATAACCATTGAGGAACATATTGCAAAAGCTCATGCCGGGACAGTGTTGCAGGTCTGATTTGCTTGTAGACCGTATGTTTGCTATAACAGGTTTTTTCTTTTCTTGAGGGAAACACTGTTTTTGCTTCGAGAAGCAAAAGTTCTGCTAAAATGTTTGTTATTTTTCTAAAACATTTGTTGTTTTGCTGAAACCCTTGTCTTCAAATGTGGTAAGGCGATGTACAATGGTTAAATGTTCTCATACCTCTGACAGGTAAAATATTTCATTGACTAGCACTAGTTGGTACAACCTCCACTAGAATCTTTTTCTCAAATTGATGAAACACTGAAGCATAAATCTGCGAGTGGACTGTGCTGAACAGATTACGACCAAATTGGTGATACTGACTAATACGGATGTGCTGTAGGTCTGAAATTTACAATAGGTGATGCTTACAACCAGGGATGTAGTCCTAACAAAAAAGATGTGGGAACGCACCCAAATAATTAGCCATTTGAAAACAGCTTCAAACTCAATTTAAAGCAAAACTTCAAAAACGTGTGGGAACGCCTTTCTTTTTTTAAAAAATTTTTTCCGATGTTTTTTGTCTGCTGCTAGGCAAGTTGGCAACATAACTTCATAGTTTAATGAAACCTTTTGATGCAACTCATAGAAGTTAAACGCAATAGAAAGCTTATCAGTGTTTTTGCTTACGTTTCTACTGTGCCTGCTACAGTCTGAAGTTAAATTGAAATATCATTTTGATATGGAAGAAAGAGCGGAACTCTTTACAACAGAGTTTCTCAAGTTTTACTTACTTGGCCCGGAGACCTTTTGGTAACTACTGCGCGGCCCACTACCTTTTTAGCATAGGATATGCTTTTATATGCATAAATAAACACACATTATTCTAAGGTACCGAATTCATTTCGTATGCAATTCAGTGAGAATCTTGCTGCTAAACACAATAAGTATGTTTTCATACTGTGGTGATTAGATGTCTAGATAACTGTATTCTAATATGTTTTTGTCCTAATTCCGTGGCTCACTTGAAAACTGGGCTGTGGCCCGCCAGTGGGCATTTGCCCACAGGTTGAGAAACATTGGCAGTGGGTATTGTCTTAGCCTTTGAAGACCACCATTAACGACGTGCAATTATGAAGGTCACAGTCTCGTTTTCAACATTGCAGAATTATTTGGAAATTTAACCCTTTGACTCCCGAGCCTGCCAAAAATGTTTGGCCAAGGTTACCTGACCAGGGCTCCCACCCCCTAGGGATAATTCTTTGTTTGTTTTTT
>JGI24158J21664_10007615_pt1 | contig 14389 bp, 8 predicted proteins | sample Ectturendosymbi3_FD_21664 | JGI IMG/M metagenome (IMG submission 21664) | reverse complement strand
AAGCTGTTTTTGAGCTCGTGCAACAGTTCTATCATGCTACAGAAATTGCTAATGTAGCCAATGCGCTCAGCGCTTGCGCTGATCAGCTTAGCAGACAAAATAAAGGCAATTGTTTCGGATAAAGTGTACTATCGCAGAACACAATCTTAAACATGCGATGGAGGGTTGGCAAAAAGTGGTGAGATGGTTTTTTGACGCAGACGATAGCCCGAATTCCCACCAAAATGTACTTATTTCTTTTTGGCCCATTTACAATGTTCCTTGAAATTTGCATGCAAATTTATTCCATGGTATTTGCATTAAGTCGACTAATTAATCAACTAGGGTCACAACAAAACATCTCCTGACGGTGAGAGCCTGGACTGCTGGGCAACATTCAACAACCTTAGATTGCTGTATGACCGAAAGGAAGCAGCCAGTTTCTCCTCTCACCAATGGAACGTCGGTACCAACCCGGACCTGGCCTTCGCGAGTTTCGGCCAAGACAGCCGGCTGCCGGTCAGACGTGTTCCAGGAAAGTTCCCGCGGTCACAACATAGGCCCTCCCTCATAACGCCAACAAGACTCAAGGTTCCTGCCCACAGCGATCCGATACAGCGTTGGAACTTTCGCAAGACTGACTGGAAGCGCTTTTGCATTCTCACAGGTGAATCCGCTGAGAGATTGTTACCTCCGGACACATCAATATTGAGAGGGCATACCAGGATTTTTGCGAGAGCCTGCTATCCGCGGCCGAGCAATGTATCCCACGTGGCCGTCGGAAGAACTGTGTGCCATGCTGGGACAAAGAGTGCGAGACCCTTTATCGCTCCTTCATCTGAGCCCCAGTGGGGACTGACTCTGATATAGCCGCTTCGTCCCTACTTTCTCGGCTAGAACAGAAGCAGCAGCGATGGGAGGAAGCTGTCAATTCCATCGATTTCTCGCACTCTAGCCGCAAGGCGTGGAGCACCATCAACAAACTCACTGGAAGGTCTTCTCGGCTAGAACAGAAGCAGGAGCGATGGGAGGAAGCTGTCAATTCCATCGACTTCTCGCACTCTAGCCGCAAGGCGTAGAGCACCATCAACAAACTCACTGGCAGGTCTGGACGCTCCTCTCGCCTGTGCCCCATCTCGGCAAACTCCATCGCCTCGCAACTCGTGAAGAACGGGGCACACAGGACGGGAGGCCGCAAGTCTACCAGGCTCGTCAACAATCAACTGTCCGACCTATGGAAGATTCAACACCTGAGGGTCACAGTATCTCTGAGCCCTTCAGGCCAGAGGAGCTTGTTGCTGCTTTCAGATGCCCGAAACCAGGAGAGTCTCGGGTCTGGATTCCATCTTCCCGGAATTTTACTCCACGCCGGGTCGGTTCTCAAATCATGGTTTTGCGATTACTTTACTTTCGCTAACTCCTGCATGCGCTAACTCAAACTTCCAAAGATCTGGAGAACAGCACAGAACCATCGCCAGAAAGTTTTCAACAGGGGTCTTTGCGTTTCTGCGGGGGGTTGGGTTTGTGCGGGTGGGCTTGGCACTCTACACTCTAAAAATTGACAAACTCAACTGATTTTTATAGTATTTCATGCTTCAATTTGGGGGGCTTGGAGCTTTGTTTGGGGAGGATAAGCCCCGTGGCGACGGGTCTGGAACAGCACTAATAGTTACGACCCCTAAGCCAGAAAAGCCACTGGGGGACCCAAACAACTTTCATCCCATATCTCTGCTGTTTGTCCCCTTCAAAATCCTCGAGAGACTCATCTACACTCGTGTCGAAATAATCATCGACCCACTGCTCCCACAGGAGCAGGCGGGCTTTCGACTCGGGAGGTCGACCGCAGACCAGGTCACCCTGCTGAAATAGGACATCAAGGATAGTTTTTTGGCTAAGAAGAAGCCGGAACTGTGTTTGTCGACCTCACAGCAGCCTACGACACTGTATGACACCACGGCCTCACCTGCAAGCTGCTGCGGCAAAAGGAGCAGGTAACGACGTCTTAAGAAAGGCGTCCCACAGGGATCTGTCCTGGCACCCCTTCTCTTCAACATTTACATCTCTGACCTGTCAACCACCGTCTCCAGATAGTATGCATATGCTGACGATCTATCAAGTATGCATGCTGATGGAGAGTGGCAGGCAGTGGAAGGATTGAGAAGGACATGGCAACCGTATATGAATACCTCCAGACTAAAGCTCAGCACTACAAAGCTCAGCACTACAACAACGGTGTCGGCAGCCTTTCATCTTAACAATGAAGTAAACGCGAGCTGAAAGTCAACTTTAACAACGAAACCCTGCCCTTCTGCTGCATCCCCAAATATCTAGTGTAACGTTGGACAGGTCACTCACGTATCGCCGACACCTTGAGTCACTTCGCAAGAAACTAACATCACGCGGCATGCTCTTAAGACGACTTGCAGGTTCCGGTTGGGATGCTGGAGCAACAACTTTGCGAACAGCCACCCTACCCCTTGGGCACTCAACAGCAGAGTACTGCGCTCCTGTCTGGTGCCACAGTGCTCATACCCGCCTTATCGATCCCGCCGTCAACGACGTCTTGCGAATTGTGACTGGATGCCTGCGTCCTACACCGGAGGACAACTTTCCTCGCCTCGCAGGCATCCAACTTGCTGAGGTTCGTCACAATAGAGCCACACTGTCTCTAGTCATGGAGCCGGGACACCTGCTCCACTCAGCGCTCACCTCTCTATCGAGTGCAGATGCACGGCGCCTGAAATCGAGACACCCATCTGTACTCGCTGCACAACAATTCATCAGTTTACCTGACAATAACAACATACGTGCGGCGCACTGGGCAGATCACCAATGGAATGCGGAGTGGGCGGACAACCCCACAAGACCTCGCATTTTCATCCCCGACACCAGCACCCCCTGAACTGAACTACAGTCAGAACTGACGGACTTTAATAAAGTTTATCCGATCTTGAAAGTCGAGTCGACTAGTCACAGCTCGACTAGTCACAGCTCAAAGAAGCTGCATTACACCGAACCTGCAGATACTGCATGACACCAAGTCGCTGCCAAGCACATAACAGAATGATACTGTTTCAAGGGACGCGGCGAGCCCACAAGGAAAGCACGCACATCAACCAAACGCCACAAGCAGTGCCTCCGGGTAAGCGTGGCAACTCTTCAGCATTTTCATCCCCGACACCAGCACCCTCCACCCCGGAATGATCCTCCCAAGAACAGCTTGTGTCCGGCTCAACCGCCTCCGCACCGGTGTCGGGCGTTTGCGCTCCTACTTGTACAAAGGGGTATGGCCTCCTCTGCGGCCTGTAAGTGTGGCTCAGAACAAACCGCCAACCATGTTGTTCTCCAATGTCCAATTCATCGACCTCCCCATGGACTGCACAACCTGACAGTTCTGGACGATGAAACAATCGAATGACTGCTCAACACCTGCCCCGAGATCTGGTGCGTTCATGCAGTGCTTGAACTCGCTCAAAAATGAAGATCAGTTTCGAATTAGCATTGCCAATCTCCTTACTGTTTCAAATTCTCAATACCTTCCATTTTATTTCGCTAGTGACATGGTTCACAATGCTGGGTGTCACTGTCACTGTGTCTGAATTTGTTTTCAATAAAACTTTACCTATAGATTTCGGTATCTATAGTTTAGAATCCTGTTAATCTAAATGTCCAAAAATCTGTAGCAATTGTGAAATCCATATAGGAAGTGTAGACGTTTTCTTGACCATCTGACTTTGAAAAGCAATTAAACTTCACGACTTTACCAAGTTTGAAAAACTCTATAATTACGCTGGATGAAAATTCTACATTTAGTATAAGGCTTACTATACACACCATAGCACGACAGGCAAGTTACTGTTTTTCCAGATGCAGGGAAGAGAACGCCAACACGCTTCATTTCGTTAGCTAGTGTATTTCGATTTTTGTTCACTTGTGCCGCCCCTGGGAAACACGCTTACACTGTATAAACTTCTAATTAGTTAGCTGTAAAGACATTTGCGAACCATCTGCACGCAACCTCTGCTTGGTTTTTGATTGGCATTTATTTGGTTTATTTTTTATTTATTCATTTGAATCAGACACGTGATCCGTATAACGGAAGTTATTCAGAGAAAACAAGGATACAAGAAATGCTCAGACACAACACATCACATCACAAGGTAGGTATTAGGTGATACACACAGGCAATACTGAAGATGAGCAGACACTGAAACAACGCACAAGTGACTACAGCATTCGGCCATTCTCATACAGAAATGTTAGCGCTCAGGAGCAGAGGGACCATTCCGAAAATTCACGACAGTCTTCCCCACAAGCTATCCACAATTGGAGACCCCGCGTTACACCAGCTACACATTTGGAGAGACGAATGGGAGCAGCACAGACTGTTTTTTACCTGGGATACTTGAAAAATATAACAGAACAAAGCAATTATTACTAGTCAACTCAATCGATGTTGGTCTTGCCATCAGTAGTAGTCTTGCTTTATTTAGAAAAACGGCTAGCAAACAAAACATGGAGATTTTGGTAAATTTCTGCTAGAGCTTTTAGGCTTTATCTCACATATATTTGTTCTTCATATTTTCCCAAGTCTTGTATTTCTTAATTGATTATTTAATCAGAAGAATCTGGATTACTTGTTCTGCTTTAGGTGTCTAGGACATTTTCAAAGTTTTAATTTTGAGACAATTGCGTCAGACAAACTGCCGTGATCACTCCAAATTATCATCTTGTGGGATGATTTCACAACTCATCAGTTCACCTGACAATAACTAAAGTGCGGCGCTCTAGGTGGATCACCAATGGAATGCGGAGTGGTTGGACTACACTACAAGACTCCGTACTGTAGGTCCCCGATATTGGCACCCACCCTGCCAAGAACAGCGTGGGTCCGGCTTAACCGCCTCCCCACCGGTGTCGGACGATTCCGCTCCTGTTTACACAAATGGGTTAGCCCTTCTGCGGACCGTGGATGTGGCGCAGATAAACAAACCGTCGACCTTGTCCTCCATTTCGAATCCATCGGCCTCCCGACGGATTGTACGGCCTGACGGTTCTGGATGATGACACAATCGAATGGCTGCTCAGCACCTGCCCCGAGATCTAGTACGACGAAGCAGGGGATTGTAACAAGTAGCTCAAACGACGAAGAAGAAGACTGTTAAGCGAGAATTTTAAGAAAATTTGAAAGCTTTTATTCTGTCATTTTTTCAACGTCACATGAAATGGAACCAAAACATTTACTCATTGCGGTGGCAGACCAAGGTGAAAAGGGTCGACGTACTGAGTGGTGACAAAGGATTGCGGCGCCGTGTAACGATTTTTAGGACTTCCGGAAAACCGAAACGCTGCGCATACTAAGATCTTTTTCTGCGCTCAACAAACATTTCTTGACTTCCTTTAGAGTGTGTTTTCCTTGAATATCCATGCAAACAGGTTTTTGTCGTGAGGACTACTCTATAAGATTGACTGCACTTTTTACGAAAAAACTTTCAACCCGTGTCATTTCTACGTCCATGATGATTCGTGCTTTTGTTTTTCTTCAAGGCGCGAAACAAAGCAAAGGTGAAATGAATCTCTTTATGCGTCACACGTTCTTCGGTTATACCTCGTTTAGACAGCATCTCCCGCCCCACTGCTGCTTGATAGGTCGACAGATTATTCTATAACAGGTCAGATAAAGACCTTCAAAGTTGGTTCTTGCAGCAATCTATTAGCATCAATTTTTGACGCGTGGAAAATATCTTCATGACGAAACAACTCAAATCTCAAGAATCAACTAGATCAGCATCGTATGTGTTGCGCTCGCATCTTGACCCCTAAGTCTCTCATTACACTGAGCGCGCATTACATGTAGAGAAGGCATGGACTGGCTAAACCAGGGTTTCTGAACCTTTTCAAGCATGTGGCCCAATTAATAAACAAACAGAGGGGGCCCTGGCCTACCCACTGCACAAATCAAGGGCGTACGCAAGGGGGTGGGTTTGGAGTTAAACCCCAACCTTGAGCTTGATATTTTACAAAAACTTTATTATAAGGCGAGTGTATAGGGCTTGATTTTTACAAAAATAAGGGGAATGTGTGTAGAAGATAATGTCTATTATACCAACAAACTTCGCTTGAAAACATGAATGTGACGTCAAATTGTGACGTCACAAACAGCGCTCACCAAACACAAATGACCACCATATGCCACTGAATGAAACCCCCCCATGAAAATTTTCAGTGTACGCCACTGGCACAACTTCTTCTAGACGACATCTGTTGTACATGCACAGAGCATAAATAAAAACAACTAAAAACATTTACTAACTCAACGTGGGCTACAATCAATACGAAGGCTAAGCGTGTTTGCTGTTAGAAAGCATGGACATTTGTGACTCAATACATGATAATTCACAAATCAAGCAACCTTGCAAATTTTAAGCCTGCTTCTAGACTTCGCTTTCGTGGCAACAACAACCGCCTGTCTGCTTCAAAATGCCTTCAGCAACTGCATTTTGTGCAAAATGTGGTAGTCAACGAGGAAATTCCCATTTCGCAATAATTTCTCAAACCTAATGACGAAAGAGAGCGTATGACCTTTGCAGCTCAAGAGCTACCTGTGTTTCCGATTAAAAACTTGCAAACGTATTCAATTTCAATCAGGCTGTGACCGGTGAAAAATCCCTCCGTGGCCCAGGGAAACCCTGAGCTAAACCGTACTGGGATAAGAGTGGCTGGAAAACAAATTAATAAAAGCATACTTGGAAATTGGCCGTAAGTTGACTGAGATAAAAAAGACATAGTACATTATTTTCAAATAAATATTTTATCCCGCCATTATATGGATAAGTTTCATAAGAACAACAACGCGCGTAACTTGATCAAATTTTTTCGAGGATTTTCCCCGACATACCTCTTCCGCGGGGGGAATTTCAATGCTTTGTAAACAGACGCTTCCGACGAACATTATTTTGTATCTGCAACTGCTAACATCTGAGGCGTTTCCTTTGCTCTTGTGATCGACCCTACTCGACCAGTTGCGCTCTGACAAAAACAATTTCTCATTCTGATTTTTCATATTTTAAAGTCGTTAGCTCAATGTGCAAATTATTGTCATATCACGTGGCTCCGTCCGATAAAGCTTGATTTTATTCAGATGAAGTGCATTTCAATTGTATTGTCTCAGAGGAAAGTTTGAACTGGTGCTAACTTGGTGCAAGTTTTGGGAACTTGCAAATAAATGCATATTCTATACCCCAAGCATACCTTTTGCAGTTAATCTCAAAACAACTGCGTTTTGAAACTTGGCATTTATACCTAACAACATAACGACCTCTCTAAGTGTCTAATGAATTCCATAACACGTTCGCTACCATACCAAATATATATTACTATTCTACCACGGATATCAGTCTGTTAGGAAAATAATTCCTTTGCAATGTGTTACCAATACTTGCCTACTTTAATCTACAAGCATTGCGAATCAATGAAGTTGTTGGAATCATTTTTTTGTTCGCAACTCATTCCAACATACCGTAACCTAAGATAAGAAAAAACCGTTTGACATCAGTTGTCATCAACGTGAACAAGTCGTTGGGAAGAGACCAAAGGTGCAGTTGTCGGAGCAACTTCGTTAGCTACAGCCGACTCCAACATAGCAATGAATCAGAAAAAACAGAGGAAAACAACTTCATCATAGCGATACAACACGCTAACAACAGCTAAGCTGGACTAGGGTTGCTATCAGTCCCGTCGCCACGGGGGCGGCTTTTAGGGGCTTAGCCCCCCAAACAAAGCTCCAAGTCCCCCCAAATTGAAACATGAAGCACTATAAATCAGTTGCGTTTTTGTCAATTTCTAGAGTGTCAAGCCCCCCAGCACAAACCCAAAGCCCCCCCGGAGAAACGCAAAGACCCTCTATTCAAATCTTTCTGGTGACGGTTCTGGTTGCCATACGTCCGGAATTTCCCGGACATGTCCGAAATTTCGGTGCTAAAATTTGCATCCAGAAATAATTTTGAAAAATGCTCTAATGTCCGGAATTTTGACAGTTAAAATATGAATAATAAAATTGAATGATCAGGAGTGGGAGAGAAAAACATGGCTTATTGCATTTTATCGCTTGTAGCAGCGGTTCGGAACCTATGGCTCTTTTGATGACGGCATCTGGGTCGCTTTATATTTTATTGACACGATTGTTACGAATGAAACTTTTTCTGTAATTTTCAATCTTCCAGACTACAAAGCCATCAGCAACACCATGCAGCACCAGAAGTCACATTAACAGTAAGAAGCATGTTATTATGGAGAGAAATTTCAGACATTTACCATTGTTTAAAACGGTTGATTTTTCTTAAAATGCACACGTTAGTTGGTAAGTTAGTTGCATTAAGTGTTGAAAAATTTTATACGGCTCTCACGGAAATACAATTAAAAATATTTACTGCAGGTTTCATGGCTCCCCTAGCCAAAAAGGTTCCCGACCCCTGGCTTGTAGCCTATTGTGTAACAACTCTGTGATGTTTTTGTCCTGTGATAGTGATGCAGTTTTGCGGTGGTTGGTAGTTGTATCTAGGGTATGACAGGCATGGCTCGGGAGAACAAAAATTGCTTGGCAAAAGTTACAATTTGTGACTTAGTTTCTTCAACCGCTATTTTTCGCCCCACACAATCACTAACTGCAAAGCTGCGTCAACGCAGCACTCTTATCTAATACATTAAGGCCTGCGTGTTGGTCCAGCACCAAGCATTGTGACAAAACTATCGTATTGTGACACAGCACACGGGTCAGGCATTGTGACAGTCCAAGAGGGCTTGCTTGCCCTATCAACAAGACCTCGTCCTTCTCAAGCTATAAGAAATTCTTAAGTCAATCCTCCCCGGGCTGCTGCTTTTCAGGGAAGAGGATATTAGTCAGAATCTGTCTGAGAAGAATTTAAGTCCGTGGCTGTGAGAATCTGAATATTACGCAAATAAATGCTGTTAAGCTCCCGTAGATATACAAATTGCATAAACTGCTGCGGCCCACTCCGAGTTTACGAAACTTCGTCGATGGCAACTAGAGTTCGATACTAATTGGCAAAACACAATGCCCAAGACAGATATATTGATGTTTCGATGGAATTGCGTCTTTCGAACACAAGCAGTGCATGACTTGCGTTAAATAACTTATTGTAACCATCAAAGTTCAATGTTTTTCATTTTAAAAGAAATTGTGCCTTGCAGTTGCAATATGTTGTGTGATTTATTGTAAAATTTACAATTTGCTCAACCAATACTATGTACAAATGATGATAACGTTTTTGTTTGAATGTTTTGATATTCTTAATAACAAAAACAAATGAGTAATGAGGTATGATATGGTCCTTATGGATAATTCATAATTTTATTTGCTGAAAAGTTTAAAGCAAAAATAAACATTTATTTTCTTCGTGGCTTATCTTTTGGAAAAAAAATTGTGCTTATATTTAATATTACAATTATTAAAAAAACCCACATTTAAACTTTGTCATGGGCGCTATTTGGCATGTATACGCCACTGAGACTTTGACACAATTACTGAATCCTTGATAGATCAGTTGGCCGACATCCTATTGGCTGCAGCACCTGAAATCGGGAGCGTTACCGAGGTTGTTATACGTATCATTGTACACCATATTGAGACTCAAATGGTTTTCCCCTGCGCCAATTTTTCTCGAAGTATCATGGCTGCAACAAAAGAACTTAGAACGTGGTGCCCAATCTTCCGCGTCACCACTTCCGGTTCCATGTTAACACGAGCCGATTTAACCGTATTGCTGGATAGCACCGTCGCTTTGCATGCCATATTTGTTTTCGTTATCTGCCGTTGACGCATTGCAGTTTGTACATGTGCCAACTCGAAATGTTCGGGAAACTTCGGCTGCAAAGACGGTTTTTTCCTCCTCCAAATTCACCTTCTGTGTGTTCATTACAATAAAGAAGGAAAGTTATTTTCCCTTCTCAGAAAAGGCAGAAGCTAAAAAAACATTTCAATAAATTGTCTCTGTTGATAACTCACTGAAACATCGAATGACTGGACAGCCGCTGGTGACTTTTATGGACGAAGCGGGCTGACTGTTACTGTGATTACTGTAATGCCAGAACTGGATTCTCCATATAGGCTTTCGAAGCTGTAGCCAGGGTTGCTGGGTGGTGCCACATTTGGAAAATATTGCTACAAATCACTGTTTTCTAAAAAATTGCCACCTTTTCTTGGAAATATTTTTTTGCCAAACTTTTGCAATGGACAAAAAATCCGCTTGGATTATTTATCAAATGGATATCCAATCTTTAGAGAGAACATACAGATCAACACTAATAGTTGCGAATTATCATTGCGACCACCTTCCAATTTCCGCGAAGCATAGTTCTCTGCTTCACAGTGGAACTTCAGTTCAATTGTCAAAAATTAAAATTGAAAAATGTGGAAAACATATGAATTGCAAAAGACATTAAGTATCGAAAAATCAATGCTCCCAATAACATTGTCATTGTCAAAATATTTTGTCAAAAATTTGCCATAAACTGGAGAAACACTTGCCATATTCTTTGTCAAGCATCTGGCTGGTTATATAGCCTAGAGCGGCAGAATTTCCAGGGGCGGCAAAATTTTTTTGAAAGTTTTTTGAGTTGCTTTGCTTAGGCATTTTGCAGCACCCATTCTAAAGTTATTTGCCTGTCCGTTTTTCCGCATTCAGTGCATTGTCGTGACTGTGAGGTGAGGAGGCTGTGACTTGAATTAGGTTGTCTACCAATCTGCTGGGCACCAGCCTTCGGCACTCACGAACAAAAATTTTTCTCTTGGGCGAATAGGAGGCGTCAAAATTTCTATAACCTATGAGCGACCAGCACTAGAAATTGATCTTCATTATTGACTTTATTGGTCTTCGCAAGCCGCCCTGTGTAACGCTTGCGAAGATCAATAAAGAGAAACTGACCAGCGGTGAAATGACCCAGAAGGTATGGCGACGGTTTATGACTTTGTGTGAAATCAGCCTTCAGATATTTGTTAGTATTCTGTGCATTCCAGTGGCATACAGTGGCCATTTTGGTAGGGTGTTCACCAGGCTCGCAAATAGCCCAAAACTGTGAAGGGTCACCTCGTAACATAACTCTTTTCAATTGAATTCACTGATAAAAAACAAATTGCATTTTTGGCACAGAATCGTCAAATCTCCTGGCTTACGTTTTAGGAAGCATCCGTTTTACGACTGCTCTCAACATTCCACATTTCAGCGTTGCTTTCCACGCTAGCACAACTCTTACCACTGTGAAAATCTTCACTTTAGCTGCGTTCCACAACAAACTTCAAATTTTACCATTCCTTCGAAACACTCGAGCATAAAATGAGTAAATAGTGTATGACTAAAATGAGCAAAGACTAAAACTGACATTTCCTTGACAACACTTTTGGTCTACATGATATTCGCTCATGCAGCAGTTTTACTATCATATAGATTTTTGAAAGTAATTGCAATGTCAATTATTTCGCGTTAATATGCATTTTTACTTTCAAATAGCGGGAAGCGATTCGGTAGGCCTAGTTATGGCACAAAGGCAAGGTATGTTATAATCAGATTAAGGCATGGTCAACATGATTTCCAGTAACAATGACTTATGGCCAAAAATATATTCAATTTTCTTCCGAAAAGTACTTTCTATTGTCGGAAGCATCAGCAGACTGTTAGCCGAAAAATGACGCAAAGTTTGTTTGAGTAAGTTATTTACAGTAATCTAATTATCTTACGATTTAAACTGGGATAATTTTCCGCTTGCAGATAAAAGGTCAGATAGACATTCGCTTGTGAAGTTTTCCTTACATTCTAGGCATTTGATTTTGTTAAGTTGTTTGAAAACTACCCATCCTGCAACATGAGAAAGCCGTTTTCCTCGCATATGTTCAGAATCAACGTTCAGGGGAAAAGTGGGTTCGATCTCTTGTTCTTGTCCTTCAATGTCGTCGTTGGCCTCTAGTATAACGGTCAAAATTAAGTGTCCCGTTGACCACGATGCCGGCTTGCAGAGAAACCAAGCTAGTGGTACTGAGATTGATGTCGTTTGAACAGGTTTCCATGCTCCAAATGAAGCTGGTGATGTTGCTCCTTTTCATATTCGAACGCGTGGACTATTGGGACTGAAAAACGTGTTCGAACGCGTGGACTATTGGGACTGTAAAACAAAGCTTGAATAATTTTCTTAAAAATTACATTAACTGCTCAATGCAAAAAAATGCTTGTTTTAGCCGGTTGAAGGCCGTTGCATCACCAAACAAAGCTACCAGAGAATCGACCGTTCATCAAATCAAACAATCAATTTTCACAAAAGAAAGCAATAGTCAACGCTGTTTGTTCCAGAACATTTTGTGCTAGGGAGCGTTCACATATTACGAAAGAACAAAGGGAGGTGGGGATTATCCAAATGGTTAAAGTTGCTTATGGGTTGAGGGTAGGGGTTTGTCAATATGGTTACATAATAAATTTTTCCTGTTATTGTTAAGGACACTTCGTGCTTTAACATGTCATAAAATAAAAATAAGCATGAGACTGAAAATAAATGCGTAACTCTGAGAAGACAATGTTTGTAATTTTTCACATATTCTTGTATGAATTTGTATTAAAAATCCGTGATTTTTGACTCACCAATGTAGTGAACTATTATCGTGCATCGTTTGTTAAGAATTATTTAAAGTCTCTATTGTACAAACAAAAAAATAATCGACAACATCTGTGGGCGATAAAGTAACAAAACTTAATACCTTGGACAAAAAGATGTTCAAAAAATGTAATTCTGGAATACATACATGAAATATCGTATAATACAAATCAAATGACTCGTTGTTGGAAACCTAATGTACACTAAGAAAAGATAACGATAGAAGAAATAAGAAATAGCATACGACGAGCCGATCAACTCAAAACAATAACTGAAAACAGTCCTGCAGAGATTACATCATTACCGGAAATATCGATTGCGACGCTGGACGAGCTGCTGGTTGCAGCTAGAAATACAAAAATTCATGAATCAACTTCTACGAACGCTATCTAATACTCGCAATCTGAAATCACGGGATAAAAAATAAAGTTTGATAGTGGTAAGACAAGTCATAAAGAAAAACAAAAAATAGAAGTTAGTGTGACAATGAAACCCACCAATGTGGAAGAAGTGTCTTTTGTAACTAAGCAAAAATACATGTGAACCAAGGAGCGAAACATAATTTTATATTTTTAAATGGTCAACAAGTTGATGCATATTAAGATAATACACACCGGCTTGAAGTATAAAGTGACGAATTAGTTAGATAAAGTCAAGATCTAGCGATATTGATGTGTTTAGTGTTAAAATTTTGTGGATTTGTATGTGAAAACCGTTATACAAGCAGATCGGTAAAAGTGTGAACTGACATTTTTCTCTGCGCCAAACGAGATCAAGCGCTTACGTAATAATGAAAATATTAAAACAATTGGTTAAGTGAGAAGGCAACTCTAGGTCATTTTGACCAAATATGGAGGCTAGATGCCTGAACGATTACCAAAAATATCTGCATAAAGATTCGAGAAAAATCTCAGAATGATATATAAGCAGCAGAGGTAACGATACGAAATCAGAAAGGTGTCCCACCCACGGTTGGGGGGGATGCAGCTACGGACTGCATACCGTTTTCAACAGTTCTTAATTGGGAAATACCTAACTAACGAGATTAAGCTCGATTCTGATCGAAATTGAGATCGAACGTATCTGACAAGCAACTCACGCAATGTCGGTTGATCCTAATCACGAAATATCGTGAAGCAGAACACCGCTGCGAAACAATGGTGACCCGATCTAAAATAAATTGCTTTCTCAAAACCTTATTTTTTCTCGATACTTATAAATTTTAAGGATTTCCTGTCTACGTAAGCAAGGACATTGTAACCAAAAGTCACTTGCTTCAACAAAAAAAGGAAGCGAATTGCATGAACCCTAGTTAGAACATTTTCGGAACATTATTTTTCATTAGATTGTTGAGAAGAGTAGTTGTCAGTTTACAGTATGTTTGTTGAGAACAGAAGTCAGTGTAGCGTGTAGTTGGAGAGCTAGGCACTGCAGAGATGATCGGATAGTGGATTTTTACTATCCGATCCTATCCTGTTTTTGAAAAATAATATCCGATCCGAATCCTGTTTTGGTTGAAATCATACTATCCTTATCCGAAAACTATCCGAAAGTGCATTGTGTTGCATAGCATACAGCACATTTTTGTACTGTGTCAATTTTGCCTTGTTAGACAAAATAACTGCTGGAGCTATTTTGCCTTTAGCCTAGCTGAATACGATTGGTTGAAGTAGTCACATGACAAGTTTGGAACGCATGTCCTGCTTAGTTGAACATGACATCTGTAACAGCTCAGTCCCATGCATGGATGATG
>JGI24158J21664_10007614_pt1 | contig 14393 bp, 7 predicted proteins | sample Ectturendosymbi3_FD_21664 | JGI IMG/M metagenome (IMG submission 21664) | reverse complement strand
TAGTCACCACAAATATTCAGAAGACATTGCAGCCCACTGATACTGGGGCTGAACACATATATCATCAGCAAACATTAGATGATTCACAACCATATTTCCCAGTGCATCCCACCCTGGCTGATCCCAGCTGGATTCAGAGTACATTCAGGTAAACAGCAAATAAGTATGGGCTCAGAACTCCCCCTTGCCTTATACCCATTGGTTACAGTAAAAGGGGATGAGTAGTTGGTACCCCATTTTACTTGCATGGTCTGTTGCCTGTACCAACTCAACAACAGTCTTACTATGCACATAGGTAAATTGCGCATTAATTAATTTAGAAAACAGCAGGTTGTGGTTAGTTCTGTCAAATGCTTTAGATGCATCTAAGAAAGCTGAAAACACTGGGGTATCTTTGCTTACGTGATTGTGCCATTGTGTTTTCATTTGCTCAAATGTTCGCTAATGGTTGGTTCACTTATTGCGATGGCTTTTTGTGTTGTTTCTGCTTGTTGGCTGAGTCATATGAAACAATAAACCATTACCAGTACCATGGGTGTCCGCAGGGGGGGGGCAAAATGGGCATTTCCCCCCTGAAAATTGAGACTATAAGAACCAAAAATTTCGAGAAAACCGAAAGTCAGTAGCTAAATTCCGATTAATTGATGTAATTCTTCTAATTTGCCGGTATGACACTCACACTGTTCGCTGTTCTGGCGTCATGCAGTGATGAGCTTGCAGTTCAGTCATGTCCGCTCTTTGCCTGCAGAGGCAGGTTGCAAAACTTTCAAGCGGATTGTTGTATTGTTGGTCTTTATTGCGTAACAAAAAACGGCAAAAATCTCCAAAGGTTTACTTCAAGTTACGGTAGCAGGGGCTTTGCGGCATGTGACTGCTCAGCAGTGACGGATTTGCGCGCCATGGCCTAGGGCCCCGCGTTTTCGGGGGCCCCACGCAACTCTTTCCTATAATCACTCAATATTATAGTGGATTTAACTTTTCGCATTACGAATTGCCGTTTCCTACTCGTTATTGTATGCCGTACGTGAGGTCTGGTTTGTATCAACTTGTCATTCGCGTCAAGGGATTTCGTGTGTGCGCGCTCCACGGCATTCGCGCAGCAACCTCGTTTCGCACTGCATTCGAAGTTTTGTCCATCTGCGTGGACATCACGTTCAGTGAGTCAAGTTTTCTATCGCTAGCGCACGTACCACTTTGGCTGTTTCTGCTGTCGCGCCATCGTAAAACTATTTCTGCTGCCGCTAATCAGATGCCTTTTTGTAAATAAAGATTTGTGCACCAGGAAATCTGCGAAACGAACTATCAAGAGGTGAGAGCCAAACGCTTTGCTTCGGCTTGGCAACTTAAAATGTCAGGCATTCATTTCATTTTAAATTAAAAGCTACACACTGGTATGTTGGCTTGCAGACGATCGTAACCCGCAGTTAGAAGAAATAGTCAGAAATTTTGAAATTACTAACAAACGAAGTTTCAGCGTTGAGGGCAAATGTTCAAGCCTGATGATGTCGTTTGACTGATAAAAGATTTGAAGCGGTGATGTTTGTCAATCAACTGTAACAAAGATTTTATACATTGATTATTTTTGTTTAATCAATATTTTTAAGTGTTTGTTGCAGTGGAGTAATTGAAGGGAGGGAAGAGGGGCGACGTGACTCCCCTGGCCACATAAATGTAAAAACTACTTCCCCATTTAATTTATATATCGGTTTTAGTAACCTCTTAATAGTTTTTTAGTACGGTGTCGTCTTTTTGCGTTTTTCGGAGTATTTTCCGTTGATTTGGGGTTTTAATACTGTATAGTCATCCACACCCGGATTCACCATCATTTCTCAAGTTTTTTTTCTGAGTGTTAACTAGAGGTCCCTGACGGAGGCCAGTCGGCCTCTTTCAGCTACGTTTTTCCTTTAGCTCAAACCTCTAGTTGCGCCACATGGTTTGTTGACTGCATGAAGATCTCAGTAAACAATCAATATTTTTTTATTTATTCTGGTGCGTAATCCTTACAGATTAGTAATTTCGTTTATTGCATTGATTCATATCGTATGTTGTCTGAAAATATACTTACATAAAACTATGCAAATGGGTTTGTTTTCTTTATGAGGGTGTTTCAAGACAAATGTAATCGCGATTGTAATCGTAATTACTTACAATGTAATCGTAATCGATTACATTTGTGCTGTAATCGCCTCATGTTTGGCGCATATGGCGTGAAGTCAGAAATTTCGCTTGACACTGGTGATTCAGTCTCCAATGCTGTTGTAAAACGTTCTGTTTTTACTAACCAGCGTTGTGCAGAATGTGTGTGTTTGTACTATGGACTTCGTGTCTGCGGGCAAAAATGCATTATTATTATGTGACCGTTTGCGAAAAAGTTGTACCACGGTTGAATAAGCACGATGATGTCATCGAATGAAATTTCATGAAAATTGCCCGCCCCCGAAATGAAGAGCTGGTTGCGCCCCTGCACCGGACCTAAGCATAGGCTACTGCCCTAGAATACATTTAACGCCACTAATACAGGTAGAATTTCAATCAAGTGTTTAAATTATGATTTACAAATGTATGTAAATTAGACTATTGTGAAGAAACAAAACATTAATCCCACTAGCCCAGGTGATGCAAAAAAGTTGACACTGTTCAACAGAAGTGGGAACAGGTGAGCTGAACCCTCTAAATTCACAGTCAATACTTCCGAACTCAAGTTCTAATCTCCCAAAAAAAGTCTTTCCAATTCATTGTATACTACTGGGAAGCAGGGCCGTGCAGAGGATGTGGGCGAAAGCCCCGGGTATCCAAAGAGTCAAACTACAAAACTTACATTTTAATGAAATGCTATAGGCCTAACTACAGGTAGATGCTTCCTCGTAATGTAACGCTACCAACACAATGCATGGAGCAGATGGGATCTTGCCTGAGAGGGCATGCAAATGTTAAGTGACCTGAGAGACGAAGACTGCCATCGTTATCTTTACACTATATCTCTTCCGCCACTTTGTAGGCTGACCAATTCCTGCTAGCCTGTTGTTAATCTGCGACTTGTTGTCTTCAAAATAACCCTCGATTCTCTCTAGACTAGAACCTGGGTTCTTAAACTGGGAGGTAGGCGTGAAAGGTTCGCAACGGGGGTCAAAGTTGGATTTGTGAGTGAAGAACGCTACATGTGACAATGTTGTCTTGTCTGCTTGGTTTCATTTTTAGTGGCAGTGCAAATTGTGTCATACGGCTATATCATGCGTGACGATCAGGCGATAGATTCTTCGCGTTTAGTTGTAAAAAAGATCAAAATAACACAGTCAATTTGTCAAAAAAAGAAAACAAGAACATCGTTCGGAGTTGTTACAACACTTTCGGCGCCACGTACGATTCAAAACGCACCAAGTTTTTGAGCAGAGTGTCAGGCATACATTTTGAAACGACTTCACTTTTTTCTCGCGAAAAGTGCTATGCAAAACTCTGTGCCCTTGCACATACGTTTGGCAACTTTCAAGTGTGTTGTTATTGCTTTTTTTCTTTTTATTCTCATTTGTGGTGAAGTTTTTGTGGCGTAATCCTTTTGCACGTGGCAAGGGTCTGGGCAGGTTGTTTTACTGTATCTGTAGGGTATTTCTCAAATGCCTTAATACTGGAATTTGGTAAGAGGTTATACAATCAAGCCGTTGTCCCGTGTATGTCCAAAACTATGCACGCTCCTGCTATGAAGCCCCCCAAACATGTTTGAAGCCAGGGTTGCGAAGTCGGATGTAAAATGTCTGACTCAGGCCTTTTCCAAACCCGACTCCTTAAGATAACGTGAATGAAGTTAGCCTGTCAACAAATTTGTTGCAACCAACAATCAATGGAAATCGTAGTAGGCTACACAGCAAGAATTCTCTGTTTCAATAAAAGTTTGAAAAGAAATTATACCATTTTAACAGGAACTCCCAACTTAGGAGTGTGATGCAAAAAATGACTCAATTGGACTTCCGGAGTCGGACAAAAAATTTACATCATGAATGGCGGTGACACCGATTCCGAATCATAGTGTTCGTAAGAATCCGACTCCACCCAAAAACCTCCGACCCCAGTGCTATGGCAATGGATCTGCTTCTATCCAGGCCAGCAAAACACAGATGAGAATCATGAAGCTTATTTAAAAACACGAATCTCATCCAACACCGAAGTCAACAGCGAAAAAAGTAGAAATTTGCGCCAGCAGATTGCTTCTCTGTTTAAAATTGTGACGCCAACGGCAGTCACGTCGCCACGGGGGTTTTTGAGGACTTAGCCCCCCAAATTGAATTATGAAGCACTATAAATCGGTGGAGTTTTTATTTTAGAATGTCAAGCCCCTCTGAACAAACGTAAATCCCCCAATTGAAGACTTTCTGGCAACGGTTCTGGCCAGGGACGGATTTAGGGAGCGCGGGGCCCTAGGCCATCTTAGTTTTTGGGACTCCATGCTGGTGTGACCCATTTGGTCGCTTGTCTTAAAAACGTGAAAGTGTGCCCCTCTTCCATGTATTACCCCCTCAAAATTGTATCTGTTGTGGTGCCAACTTTGGTTCTACGATTGTCTCACATATTCAACAGAAATTAGAGCGTTTGTACATTCCTGCACTCTTTTCTTGGAATTTATAGTTTTTTCTTGTAGCACAGTTCTCTTCTTTAAATTTCCGTGATTTCTAGCTTTTATGCAGGTTTATTTTTCAGATATATTCATTTTCCTGCGGAACCATGTTGCCACCCTCGAAAATATCGTCTAGTTGTTGATCTATTAGCTGCACGTAAACTCCATTTTTATAGTAACCACTAACCACATAGCCTATTTTATCGAACAAACGAGCACAATCCATTCACCGGACACAGGCTTTCCAAACAATACAAAATATAGTTTTTTAATCCTCTACGTTATAGGCCAGGGGTGGGCAATTAGCGGCCCGCGGGCCACATATAGCCCGCCACATCGTTTTCAGTGGCCCGCGAGAGCATTCAGAAAAAAATCCTTAAATCTGAAATTTCCTCCAGCTTAGTGTTGAGGTTAACTTGTCAAAGACTTGCTTTTATTTCCAATAGAGAATGGCCCTCCGTTAAAAACGGCCTTCCAAAAGTGGCACCTAAGCCAGATAGACGGCCCCTGCTATAGGCTGATGGTGAACAGCACGAAGACAAGTTTTGCACAAAAAAGTATTTTCACAACACCCTCAGGCTTCAGCTAACCATATGAAGTAAGCCCAATTTAGACACATTTATCCAAGTAAAAAGAAACTGTTTCTAAACAACGTGTTATTCGCCTAAAATTTAACATTTTGGTATGCACTGCCGAATACTGACAGTGTACACTGCCCAATGCTGTATATACATTTATTTTTAGCGTCTGAGCGGAGGGCCATGGCACAGTGGCCGTCCCCCACCGTACACTAGTGACAAGGAAAATAGAATCCGCATCAAACACGCTACAAATTTGCCTACTAAAGCTCATATATTTCAGAAACAGCATAACTGACGCATGCCTAACTACTAGAGAGCACTGTGGTGCAATGACTAGAGATCTAGTATTTCAGAAGCGACTAAATGATTCACTGCTGCAACAACTTCGACAACTGAAACCCATCACTGATAAATTAAATAACGAAATTTTTTGAAGCTCTACCTTTGCTATAAAAAACTAGCCTGTACAGAACAGCAAGGTATACTGCAAGACAGGGGTTAGCCAAGGGGGACACGTGGGCCATTGTAGCGAAATGACGTCACTGTTTGAATATTTCTTTCAATTCATGACCAAAGCGAGGTGTCCGTGTTTTTTATCACTCCAATCAAAATGTCTGGCTACAACATTGCTCTAATTTAAAAGCCTTTCTCTAAAGCACATTTGAAACCGTTACCACAGGTAGAATTCACTAGCACAAGCAATTATATCCATGAAGATGAGGCAAATATATAATTATCTGCATCAACAGATACCAATTATTTGCCACTAACATATCCAACAGTGACAATATCACAAAGTTTTTTTCATGCCTTCAGGAAAGCGAAGTTATCAATAAGTTTTTCGCAATTTTTAGAACGCCCGTAACATCAGATTTTAACGCAAGGACGACAGACACTGGAGAAATTTGCTGCTGCAAATGCATTAAGAACAGTAGAAACCGAGTTGCTTAAACATTGCTGCTGCAAATGCATTAAGTAGAAACAGAGACAATCTCTGTTTCTACTTAAAGGGGCGCACTTCTATCAAAGGACGTCANTGACGTTTGGGGAGTAAAGTTGCCCCAAACTGCTCAACTCGAGCCTCTATTGTATAACTTAACCATTCGGCAACAGCAGCATGCGTCGCGGGTACAGTGAGTTTTCCCTTGGCCTAGAGCTAGTCATGATTTTTCGCGAATTAACTGGGCAGTTTTCGAATTCCTAGATTACTTTTCCAATCTTTACGACAACAGGTCGTCAGTGAACTTCATTCTCAAACGCCAGCAATAAGATGGTCAGCAGGGTTCTATAGTTTTTACACCTTAAAACCAGGGTTGTGAAGTCGGAGGTAAAATGTCCGACCTCTCCAAAAGTTCCGACTCCACAACGTGAATTAAGTTGTATCAGTGGAAATCGTGAAGTTCCAATATTGCGCCATTTCAACAAGAATCCCCAAGTTAGGAGTGCGATGAAAAAAAGACTTCTGGAGTCGCACAAAAAATCCGACTCCTAGTGCTGTTAGGAATCCGACTCCACTCAAAAACCTCCGACTGCAGACCTACTTAAAACATTAAAAAACTTCATGGCTTGTAATTCACTGCGACCGCTCGTAAATAGTGCGCAAAGTGCAACACGCAAATGCGTTTGAAAACTTGACAAGCAATTCCTTCTGTCAGCTGGTCACTCGTTACACCTAGTCTGAGAAAAGCATAACGTGTGTGGAAGTGGACAACTTCATGGTGAATAATAAGGCTCTTCCCCAGTGTTCACATCAGTCTGAACTGCCTCGGAAAGTTTTTATCGGTCGGATTGGTACTTCTACACTGCTGATAGTCTATTATGGTCGGATTGGTACTTCTACACTGCTGATAGTCTATTATGGTCGGATTGGTACTTCTACACTGCTGATAGTCTACTATGGTCGGATTGGTACTTCTACACTGCTGATAGTCTATTATGGTCGGATTGGTACTTCTACACTGCTGATAGTCTATTATAACCTGACGCAGGCGCAGCGCCAGTGCTTCGACGAAGCCCCTGCGGTTGTTCTTCAAAAGCAACGACGTCGGAAACCTATGGGTCGTTCTCCGCATGTGGGACTCCTGCATCTTTCTACAATTTTCCGTTTGTTCGAAAAGGTCTTCAGAAATGACGTTACCAAACGCAATACAACGTAACCCACGACGGAGCATTGTGCAAATAAACGCATTGGGTTTTGTGCCTGATGCTGTCAGTCGCACTGCTGAGCCGCCCTGTCTATTGGTAACATCAGCGCACAAGAATTGGAAAAAGAAATGATTGTTTTGATCAAGCACGCCAACACCACTGATTTTGCGTTGAAAAATGTGATGCATTTCGCAAAATTTGCAATAACGAAGGAAAACCAGACGTAATAAAACATCTCTTTCTAAAAATACACAACAATCACAAATGAAGTCAATGTTCGGCCGAAGCACATTTTCAAGATAGTAGGCCTACATTTTTGGGTCGCTCTCACTAACAGGGAATTCTCCGTTTTTGAAAAGGTATATGAATAGAGCTACTGTTCAACATCTTGGCTGTGCTTCTGCACACCAGTCATCCCAAATATGTGACAATTGCGCTTTTTGTCGTTTCCGAACTTGGTTAAGCAGGAAAATCCATGATTCAGAGCCAAGTTTCATTTGAAACCCACTGGACTGTTTCGCACAAAATTACGTTTCGATATCGCTTCGAACTGATATTGTTCCGTGTTTTTTCTTTGAACTGTTTCACCATCAAAGCTCACAAACCCTTTGCTGTTTCTTTTATTCATTACTCCCCTGAAAACTACCGAATAGACATCAACTATGTTTAGGAACAGTGATGCTACAAGAATACTAAACTTTTGTGCAAATACACCCATAAAAATACAGAAAGACATACGCTATTAGCAGGTGCAGGAAGTGTAAAACCTAGGTAACAAAACAGCAGCGAAGCAAAATGTGCTTTGAATTTTTGAAAAGTCTTTGTTCCTGTGATTGGCAGCATTGCGAACTCTAACGAACAAAGAAAAAAAATGTTTCAAGAAGACTGCTATAAACGTTTCTGCACTGCAAGGGAATGCTGTAGGCGGCGCAAATTGTGGGTGGGCCGTCAACACCACAGTGAGTACTCGATTTTGCAATGCACAATGTAAGTTGATCACATCACGCGGATATTCGGATAAACACACAACTATTGCATTAAACATGCAATCACGTCTCAGAGCAGTGAGCTACCAGAAAATAAAACAAGAAGTGGGAAGTGACTCTAGTGCTCTGACGACGCCGCACTTTGCCACGACGCCCTTCTATCATCGCGTTCCTCTTCGATGCGAGCCTCGAGGTATTTCACCACGGACTGCCAAAAAAAAATTAAATTGAATCGCAGTAAGAATGAGGTTGCTACAAGCGTGAGTACCTACCCGACGGTCAAAAGATCGCGCCATATCCAACGCTGTCTTGCCGTGCTGAAAAAAAAGAAAACAGTTTTTAGAAAATCAAAATCATGCAGTTATCAGCCAAACAAAACAACTGCACAAGCACCTTGCTGAGCTTGTGAATGTCAGCCCCTCGGTCGACGAAATTTTCAACTAGCTTAGGATGGCCGTTGAGTGCAGCTATGAGGAGAGGGGTGTTTCCATTGCTGCAAAAACGACTCGTGAGTCATCTGGCAACAGCTATGTTGTGCCGATTCACTGTCACTTACTTGTCAACCATTACTACTGAAGCACCGGCGTTAAGAAGCAGTTGCGATATTTCGGCGTTTCCCGACATCGCAGCACACCTCATCAGAGGCGTCCAGCCAGACGCATGATCTTGAATATCAACCTGACAAAAAGCAGCGAACTCATCACTAGGGCCATTTAAAGTCATAAAAGTCACATTTTTTCTGTGCTTCAGGAAGCTATGAAACGAATTTTAAAGCAAAAATCGCACCCCTATGAAGTCTATAACAAAAGTTATAACTCATAAAAAGTCATATTTTGCATATTTTCAACCTAAATCAATAAGGAAACCAGGAAAACAATCTCAAAGTATCAGGTGAACCAGTCCCGTCGCCACGGGGGTAGGCTTAGACCCCCAAACTGAAATATAAAACACTATAAATCAGTGGAGTTTTTGTAATATTTGAGAATGTCAAGACAACTGCATTAACATAAAGCCCTCCCCTATTGAAGACTTCCTGGCGACGGTTCTGAGTGAAACTCATATATCGCTAGGTCTAAGCTGCATCCTGCAAATTGAACCCACTTGGGCACCCTGCGAACAATCTTCTTTTTACTTAAACAACACAAACTGAAACGTCAATGATCGCAACATTTATTCTACATATAATTGTAAATCTGCGCTATCAACATGTTTCGCAAACTGTGTGATAAAGCCTCTGCACGGCGAACGTGTTAGCAAATCTGCCGTTCTTTTTCGAGCATGTAGGTAATCTAGAATATGACATCATATAGCATTTTGTGACACGACAGATTTCGTTCCACTTCTGGATCTACTTCTGATTCTCTTGTAACGAAGCAGTGTATCAACTGTCAATTTGTTTCAAACCAAACTGAGTTTTGCTCATCTTTTGAGCTGTTCATTTTAGTGGGGCTTCAACAAACCATGGGGCTACCATCTCTTATGCCTATTTTCGCTGGTAATGCTTCTTTGTACAGTAGTTGTACGTTCTAGCTCAATCATTTTTGTTTGGTCATATAAAATCGTATTTTCTGAAAAATAAAGTCATATTATCAAGTTTTTAAGGCATATAAAATATGGCCCTATTCATCATGGAAAAGTAAAATCAAAGCAAGACGATATGTTTCGAGAATCAAAATTATCTTGAAACATGGTACGAGTACTTATACACGAGAACAGAACCTGCTGATGCTGTGAAAGAGTCGGCTTGCCCTGATGAATTTTTCCAAACGTCCAGATAGAGCGAAGCCGTTTGTAACAAAATTTACTGTAGGTGCGAGGCTATATTGCGTTCAGCCTTTGTTCCAAGGTTTTATTTGACACATTCGGAAAATTACGTGACAAAATAAACGGCAGTATTTGTCACGGGTGGAGGCGCTTCGCCTATAACGAGGTTTACCTCAGCACCGTCGTCAATCATCCACTGTATCAGCCGGGGGTTCCCGCTGTCAATCGCCCAGTGAAGGGGTGTACTTCCGCCCCTGTCCTTACACTTCCAGGAGGCGCCCGCTTCACGAAGAACCCGCACAACTGCTTCGTGTCCGTTGAAGCATGCCACCATTAAGCTGAAACACGCGAGCAACATGACTTTTCAACTCGAATCAAAGCTTGCAACCAGAAGAGTTCCATAAAGCGCATTTTACAAAAGCACCTAAATTAAACGTCAGCACAATTTGGATCTAAAAGCCAAGGTTGAAGCGTAATGCTTTTAAAGTCTTACTTCTGGAGCTCGGATAGCGTTTCTTATGTCACAGCATTCCTAACTCAACCTAAGTCAGGGGAAGCCATCTGGATATCGGCATGTCTTCAGATGAAACTTCAGCATAACATTGGAAACAAAAACCTATGCTTGACGTCCACACATGGGTGAAGATGAGTGCAGGGAAAAGGAACGATTAGGTTGCTCCCAATAAATAAGAGAAAATAGGGTGTAGAGCACCACTAAGCCCAAGCAAATGCCGAAATATAAATCACACCGAAAATAAAGGAGAATTAAAAACTTATAAACGAGTTTCGAAGTTAACTGAACAGGGAAATGGAGACGAGACGACAACATCAGCAAGCGAGACGACAGCATTAGTGGTGTAGAGCACCACAAAGCCTAAGCAAATGCCGAAATATAAATCACGCCGAAAATAAAGGAGAATTAAAAATTTATAAACGAGTTTCGAAGTTAACTGAACAGGGAAATGGAGACGAGACGACAGCATCAGCAAAAACCATTTGTTTTTATTTCAATCAAATTCTATTGGAATAAGATTGCAGGACTGACGATGCGTCGTGTAACGTGAAATCGATTTCCTATTAAAAATTTGCTGATTGATTCAAATCTTCACCTGTGTGGAGTGAAGTTACTTTAATACAGATATGTGCAAGTTTGAATCATCGCTAGAAGATGAAAGCAGAACCCATTCAGCTGATTCCTCGAAAGCTTGCAGCAGACTTAAAGCTTTCAACAGTTTATTTCAATCAATTCAGTTATTGCGTGGGATTGGCAGACGTGGATGCGCGTCTTCAAATAAGCCACTGCCCACCACACTCTGCTCATCCAGAAATCACCAGTCACAAACTATGTTGAAAGCATTATTATGTGCAAGCAGCGAATATTAGCCAAAACAGTTTAGTTGTGTGACAGCTACATCATCACGATCTATATGTGACCTGAAAAATGAACAATATTGGGAAATGAACAATATTGGGAAACCAACGCACCGGCTAGTTTGTACTTGGTACACTGCAATAAACTGATTTTACCCAGGAAAAGCAACTCACCTGTTCTTTCCACTGGAATTCGTGGCAGACACATCGGCACGATACTGAAGGAGCAGCTCAACAATACTGTCAAAAAAAGCAAAAACTAGCAGAAGCCTGTCTAAAAATCAGGTTAAATGCGTACTAATTTCAGCAATGACACAAAACTCTTTACAGAGTTTTCATACAAATTTTGCAATTCGTCGTTAAGTTATATACGTTGAAGTTAATTCGCAAAACATAGACACTTTCTACCTAGCCTGTTCCAAAAAAAACGAGAAAGGATATGATATCATTTTGTACACAACGAAATCGATTTCAATTGTTTTTTTGGCAATAGGTGTACGCAATGCTTGCTCAGTACAGTGCGCGCAGCACACATTCCGAACAGATAAAATAAGTGCAACAGTAATAACGATAGCGCCCATGGGGATACTACGTTACTTTCGCAGGGAGCAAAACATTTTTTATTTTTCTTCAAATTCTAAGCAGTGTGCGACACTCGTCAAACAAACTGCGGGTCTTGGTGCATTTATAGTGTATGTTGTGTTCAACGTAGTGAACGTCTTGAGAAAATAGATGACGGCTAAATATTCCTGAATTGTTGCTGAAATCAAAATCATTAAAACTAATTTTTGAAGGTACCCGTGTCACTCGCAAAAATCGGCTAGTGTTAAAGATTTGAAAACTCCACCTCTGAGTAAAATATGAAATAGAGGCCTAACCCGTATCAAATTTTATTCCCAGTCCAGATTGGCCTGCACAAAGCGTACAGGTTCAAACTGGTTCACTCGAATTGATTAAGTTAAATTGCCGACCATAAGTAAAAGCAAGCAGTCTGTATAGAACTTGTTACGAAATCTATTGGATGACCTGACGCGTTCGAAACGACTTGAGAGAAAAACTTGCGGTATTATCCGACGTTTCTCTGCTCTTTTTCAATGAAAAGGATAGGACTAACAATAGTATTAGAACCAGGTAAAGGTCAACCAGTTAACTGACATGTTAATCTGAGCAGCCGCCCATACATTCCCAAGAGACGAAAAACGACTAAGAAACGCTGAACACGGAAATATCTGTCCTGTTAAGCATCTACCAAGCTAAAAAATAAAATTGTTACACAAAATCAATATTTCGCACTACCACGTGAGGTCTTTCCCCCGCTGGTAGATTAGCCCAAGAAGAAAGGAAAACCAGCCAATTAAAAAAAGATTTATTTGTTTTCACGCAAGCCTCTAATAAAGAAGTCCGCAAGGTTCATTAAAACATCGCCATTCTGGACAGGCTTTGAACTTGAACGACGTCTTATCTCGAAGAAAGCAGCAACAACTTAAAAATGTGCAACTGCAAAAACAGCTGCTATTTGCACGGAAAAAAGCGAAGCTTACCCGTAACCTGAGCACGACTTGTTGAAAGATTTGCATCATAATAACTGCAAAATCAATACTGCCCAACAATATACAAACGGCATATGCGATCGTCACACTAAACGAACAATGTCGAGACCAGAAGCCGACGGGGAACGCAATTTTTTTGCCGGTATCGCTTTTAACGTCTTTGTTTTGTCCTGCTATCGATTGTGGCTGCTTCGCAACAATGACCAACAACCGGAGATGGTTTTAATCGCGGAAGACGTGGTGGCGTAATATTGCTTCGCTTGGTCACGTGGCAACCAAATGGCTTGCAATGGTGAGAGACTACGTAACTCAGTTCGCTCACAGTCAACATCCAAAAATTTGATAAACCCAAGGTGGTCACAGCTGAATAACTGTATTCAACACAACACCACAAGTGACACGGTTAAGCGCTTATTCGGCATGCTCAAGAAAAGCTAACTTTAATTGCTATTTCTTATCCTGATTACACAACGGCGAAACTGAAATTATTACCGGTATATGGAATGTGAGTCTCACCGACAGACCGTGCTTAATCGACTACTGCGCACAACTTCACCTCAAACACCTTACTTGAGAAATCCTTTCTGCGATGCATTCATGAGGGGCGTGTAACCCAGTTTGTCGCAAGTATCAACATCCACATCACTGCAAAAATGCCAACCACAAGAGTCTGTTGTTCACAACTGCTAACACCGGATAAGCGAGAGCGCGGATAAAATTTCTTTGACGACACCGTGACCCTCAAAGGGTGATTTAACAAACACCAACGTCAAAGTAGTACTATTCAGATAAATGAAAACTAAATATCGTTTGGTAGATGTCTCCAACACCAATCTTAATTTGGTACATGCAACTATCCCTTTTACATCATAATCTTACAAGTGATATTTGTGTTGTATTACTTAACGCACTGAAAAAAGCATGGTCGGAACGTGACCACTAAGCCCCTGTAGGCTATTCAAGGTCAAGTGAGACATAACAGCAGCTTAACATTATGTTGCATTACGAAGAATCTCAGTGGCCTTACAACTTTACGCAGTAGAATCGCCAGCGCTTCCAATCGCTCTGAGATATTACTTTACACTGATGGAGCAGCTCGCCCCTCTTCTATTTTTCTGTAGTCACTTATTTTCCTATTCATCCTTAAATTACTAGGCAACATTTTGGGGCACGCCCAAACAGCACAACGGAAAATAGAAGATGGGCAAAGTAACTACACCAGCGAAGCCCAAGAACGCATTAACCGCACCTATCCGATGAGGCAAGACACAAGCGAAGCGATAGAAGTGGCAACTGGAATCGCTCTGTTGCACTTTACGAGCAGCCAGTTTCCGTCAATTAGTACGACTCTTACCAAGACTTGGAAGAAAACCGAGTTTTGAATTTGGCG
>JGI24158J21664_10007613_pt1 | contig 14394 bp, 8 predicted proteins | sample Ectturendosymbi3_FD_21664 | JGI IMG/M metagenome (IMG submission 21664) | reverse complement strand
CGACCTCATTCTGGCTGCGCCTCTGGTGTTTCCCGAGAGAAATTTTTTTAGTTTGCAAGCGAGAACTTGAGTTTTTGACGTCACGACTGCTCGAAAAGAAGCTGATCCAGGTTTACTTATCAAAGGTTGATTTTTAGTTGATGCATATCAGAAAAGTTCAACGAGAAAAGCAAATTTGTTAGAATTATTTATTTATTTTAAGATGTAAAAATTATATCATCTATTTTAACAAAAGGATTACTACGGTCACCTCACCTTCTTTTAGAGTTTGAAACGATTATAATTTTAGCAAAAGGCAGCGTAGGTTTTAAACTTATTCTCAAACAGGTAAACATGCTAGTCTTTTCTCTTTGACGTACGAATTGAAAATAATAACAGTGGATACACATATACTCTACAAGTAAGGCCGCATTTCCTTGATACTTCCTGATGGAAAACTTGTGAGGGCGTTATACAAAACGGGCATGGAAAATCCATGTTGAAAAGACAAGTGACAGATTCGTGGAAGATTTCCTTGTAATTAAGTTTTGGTGTAACTTTGAAACTAAATATTTACCAACTTAAGCTAGAGTTCCTTTCAGCAAATCTGCTTAATTAAAATTTTGACTCACGTGAGGAACTGACTGTGTTTGGAGGTCGCACCCAAGCAGCAAGGGCATTCGCAAGGAACTTTTTCATTCTTAGTGGGGGTCATGCCGTTTTCGCTTTTAAATCTTTCATTGTTGGTTTGTGTAATAACGTTTGGCCATTCTTTCATGTAATGACCACGTTATGGGCCACAGGACAACATGTTCATATGAATTTACGGGAAAGACATTTGTTTAANTGGAAAAAGCGATTTTTCCAACAGGCATTGCCGAGGTGCCAATTTAAACCACAATAGCTNAATAGCATGCGTGACCAGAGATTGCACACTGTTGGTTAGATACTGCAAGGAAAACGTTTTTGTTTGAGATTTCCCAAAAACCGGCAGCAAAACCATCTTGATTTTGGTGATACACCAAACAGGTAGGAGAAAGTCATTCTCTTTTCAAACTAGAAGGTCGAAGTCCACCAGCGTTCCACCCAGGGCTGTGGAGCCGGAACTCAATTTTCAGGCTCCGGCTCTGGCTCCAACTTCAAGCATCTAAGATTTTTGGCTTCAGTTACGGCTCCAACATTTAAACGTTATTGGTTCCACTCCGGCATGACTTGGTCCCTTGAAAACTGTAAACCATTGTATTTTTTGTAAACCATTGTATTTTTGTGTACAACTCAATTGCCCCACAACCTTGGCCTGTGGAACCCGAACCCAATTTTCAAGTTCTGGTTCCGGCTTCGGCTCCACCATTTAAAAGTTTTGGCTCCGGATCCAGCCATCCAAAATTGCTCGTGCTTCGGCTCCAGCTCCAGAGTCCTCATGGTTCCACCCCGTCACACCACGTGGTACTGACTATATTGTAAATTACGCGTTAAGTCCAGTTAACTGTAAAAACGCAGCCAGTACCAGCGCTAAAAATACTGTATGTAGCCGGTCACATTCACCACGGACCACTAGGATACGTAAATGCATACATGAAAGATGAGAGTAAGCAACAGTTACAGTAAATCTCGGTTTTGGAAGCCAGCAAGTCGATCTCGATATGATTCTCATATAACTGAAAAGATACCAACAATTACTGAATCATCCTTTTTCTTTTTTCCTTGGAGAACTTTGGATGTACGTGGCACAATGGTCCTAAAGATCATGGATGATTAACAAACATAAACTGTATGCTAAACAACTGGGATGCTTTCTATGAATATAGCGGGGCGGATAAAAAAAGAAAAATACCCTTTCGAGTAGTTCAAGCTCTTTTTTCAATTTCTTTCCACGCTTTACTTCAACAGGCAAGTCTGGTTCGTAACCTTTGTCATGCACAACACCCAGCGCATGGGTAACCAGTTCCAGATCTCGCTCAAGCACTGATTTGTCCAAATCTGCAAATATTAAACAACAAATGAATAAGTGCTACTCTTTATGTCTCGTAGAAAAAAGACAACAGCCTTTAAAACGTTCTGAACGAAAGTTAAGTAAATTTTGAAAAGGTTTTTTGTAGCTCCAACGCTATTGCGTCTAGAACTAAATCATCCCCAACTATTGGTTTGTTGATGAGCACTGCTTGCTCAGCTCTATCTTGCAACATTTGTGATGCTAACTTTTGCTTGCACTTCACGAGAAGACCCACTCGTGTTTATTAAGTAAGAAGTAATGACGTTTGGAATTATTGTCGTGTTTTAGGCTTCGAATATGCAAAAACCAACATTTTTTCAGAGAATTTTACGCTATTGTTTTTCTATTTAAATAAAACTTATGAGTATAACAAATTGTTGGACAGGTTTGAGGATTCAATATTGATCTTGTGATAAGGAAGAAAAAAAGATCAAATTTAAGCTGCGATTTTTTGATCTTCACTTTTTTGGTGTTGCGCAAACACCTGTGATTTTGTTATTAAAATTCAAAGCAACAAACTAGTTTTGAAATAATCAATATCAATTTTTTTCGATATTACTGCTCTTTTTTCAGTTGTGGTTGTTGTTGTGCTAATGTGGCAGGTTGGTGATATATGTTGACCCGTTTGTGCCATGCAGAATATATTTCAAATTAAATGACGTTACTGTAAAAAAAAACTATTTTACTTGACAAAATTGACAAATTCTTTGAAAAGTTTTTCTCGCAAAAATAGTTTGCGAAAAAAGAGTTTTTTCAGAAATATTCCTGAGAAATTTTTTCGTTACTGCACCCAACTTTGCCAAAAAGTATTTGCCACTGAAGTTTGCGAATAAACCAGGTTGTAAATTGATATGTCGCATATTCGTTTTTTCTGCAGTTTTTATCTAATAAATCATGGCTAGCCTTGTTTTTTCTACGGCACGTTGCTTTGCATTCTCTCAAAGAAGACTAATCGTTTTTCTGACTATTTAAGGATTAGGCGTAAAGTGGAATACTAGACCGAAAGCATTAAGAAAGGCCATCATGCATGCTCGTAATAACGCTTGTAGTGGACCTTGTTGTACTGTTTTGTAAAGTGCTTGCTTTTTCAGCTCTCACAAGAGTCTATTGAAATTCTTAACGCAGTGAATGCAAAAGCGTCTGGGGCTCAGCGCCGTATGCCACTGGGAGCTTATAACACTCCCCAGACCCCTTACCTGTGTAAAAGTTTGGGGTTTGGCCAGCGTTGAGGGAGGAAGGTCGTTGTTCCATGTAGGACTGCTGGTTTCCTCAAACGAGCAACGAAGCAACCCAGTCGTTATACGAGGTATGAGTAATATTCTGACTCCCGAATAAGCTGCCTGACATTTTAAGTTGCCAAGCCGAAGCAAGGCATTGGGCTCTCACCCTTTATAAAGTTCGTTTCACGGATTTCCTGGTGCACAAAGCTTCACTTACAAAGGCGCCTGATTACCAGCAGCAGTAAATGCTTCAACGATGGCGTGACAGCAGAAAACAGCCAACGTGGTCCGTGCGGTAGCAATACAAAAACTCGACACTCTCAAAACGTGGTGTCCACGCTAGCAGCGCGAAACATCGAATGGTGAAAGGAGGTCAGGGCACCAAATCTTTGCAAGAGCGGTCACGCAAACACACGCGAAATTCCTTTGGCGAAAAGGGTTNACGCAAGGAAGCGCATGCAGTAGATTAGTAGAATAATCTCCAATCCCATAAATGCTTCTTTGTTCANTACACCTGCATTGTGCCTCTTTGTTTACAAAATTTATAGTAAGCGGCATCATAAGCTCTAACTTGCCGAAGTCTGACCTATAAAGTCCTAGAAAATGGGAAGGAATCCTTCTTTGCTCGTGTCAGAGTTATCCAATGCTAGACCTGACACATAGCCTGTCTACTTCTAGGAACAACCATGATTCTGATGCAAGTTAAGAACTCTACAAATGTGCACGACAAGATGCGCTGCAAGCTTTACAAGAAACATGCAGGATGACCTTTCCTAATGTTTGTTTTCTAGTATTCCACGTTATTTCTATGACATCTACCCACTGTATTTAAACTTAACCTGACTGCAATATAGGAAATGTAAATTCACCTTACGAAACTTTTGATCCCTGGCATGCATTTTGTAATTTCCGCTTATCATAAAAACTGCTAAAATTTAAAATCGACTTCAACAAAGGTTATTATCTGCTTATATCAGGGGTTCTCAACAGGCGGTAAATTTACCACCTGGGGCTAAATTTTACCTATTCTGGGGGTAAATTTAACGATGCTGAAGTTACAATACTTTGTTTTTTTCTACAGCGTTAGTGACTATACAAAAAACAGGGGGTAAATTTTATGTTAGGAAGCTGGCAAGGGGTAAACGGGAGAAAAAAAGTTGAGAACCCCTGGCTTATATCATACGACATAAGATTTCATTGAAGGATTGCAAAGCAAAATACCGTAGAAGAAACAACGTTAGCGATGATTTACGATGCAAAAGACTGCGGTAAAGAAGGAACATAGAACATACGATTTTACAACCTGGTTTAATTGCCAATTTCAGTGGGAAACACGCTGTTTGCGGAGTTGCATGGGCTCAGAAAAAACAAGGAAGAACTGTTTTCGCAAACTACATTTTTGAGAAAATATTTTGTATTCCGTTTCAAAGAATTTGTCTGTTACAATACTTTTTTTAAAAAATATATGTATTTTGTTAAATAAATCTTTGCAGTGTTTTCTTCAAATAAACAAACTTTTTACATGGGGCAAACAGGTCGCCATAGTTATCAGACCGTATGAAACTGATCGCCAAGACAAGCAGTTGAGTCAGTGACTGGAGTGGCAACATCATCGCCGGCATCACACTAATTTCTGCTAAATCTACAACACGAATTCTGAAATGTCTCATGCTACAACGGCTTAACCAATGCTTCTTAACCGGGCGAATGGTTCACCACAGGTTGAATGAAATTTTTGCAAGGGTGAATGAATGAAATTCATGTCTATAATTTTTTGTGTCCTCTGATAACATGCATTTGTTTTGTTTTTGCTAAAAGCATGTCAGTAATTGTGAATAAAATAGCGAACTTCAAGCGGTCTAACTTTGCATCTTGAGCAGTCAGCAACTTATCACTTCAGAAAAACCGTAATATGGTCCAATTACTGTATCTATCACGTAAGGGGGATAGATTTTACCGAGAGATGCCATGTTTCATTCAACCGAGTAGTGCAATCTCTTTGTGCTCTCTGTATGAGCGTCCTGTACTCCTGTACAAAAGTTACTTGGCTAGAATCGCAGTACTGTCGACAATTTCAGGCACCTGAACACTTATCAGAGTAGCCTCATCAGTCGAAGTGCGGGCAGTTTCAATCGCGGTACAGGAGTAGCCTGTTTGTGAAATTTGTTACCAGTTTCATATCTAATATGCGTATATCTAGATAATACCTGTAGAATGTCTACGAAATACGTACAAAAACAGTTTGTATTGATAAAAATAAATGCAAATCTATAGATGAAATCGATGAAGACACGCTAGCTTCTTCAGCATCGCAGTTTACAGAGTTAGATGTGAAACGAAACGTTGGCGTCGGGAACAAAGTCCCTTCAAAAATTAAAATGCAAAAGTGGGATGGTGATTGAATGAAGTATGTTTCTTTCTCATACCAGAAGTAAAGAAAAGAGACATGAGCCGTCTGTTCAATGCATGTTTTGCTATTTTAAATACAGTAACCATATAGTAAATATATGCAGTTTTGGCTCATTCGAAACTGCAGAATCGTTTACAACACAAACACGGCAATTATCAGAACAAGCCCTCGCAATTTTTCAAGTAACAACACGAATATTTGTGTAAACAGTAAAATTCCCTCCATTTGTCAGTCGTAATTGACTCTGCTAGCACTAAAAATAGTGCATGTGCTGATGAAACGAAAAAACATTTTGCGAAACTGCAAGCAAACCACATTTGAAGATCGTAGCCAATTTGTTGCATGGCGGAAAGCACGCTGTTGATAAAGAAGAGCAAATAATGTGGTATAACAATGAACATTCGATGTACTGTGATTACTGTCACGTCGGCCATGCATTCACAATAGGGCGAATGGGAATGCAGCAATCGAAGGCAGGGGTGAACGAAACCGGAGAAGGTTAAGAAGCACTGTCTTAAAACCATTGCAGCCAGAATTACATCGTCCCGATAAAACCTGGTGTTTGCAAAACCATATAGGTAAGTGATGATCCTGATGAAACTGAGATTTTTTGGTGATAGTTATGATAATGCGATGATAACGAAAGTTGTACACAAACATCTCATGATGAGGATCAGCCAGAAAAATACTACGGCTGCTGCGGTATCTGAATCAATGCAGTAAACGCTCACCTCCTTTGCATCGGAACACGTCCATCATTCTATCAACAGTCGTTTGATCACAACCTTTCCAAGCACGTAGTTCCTCACTAACCTTCTCAGCCGTTTCCATGTCACCAGAGTCCATAGCGGCTTGCAAGCAACTCATCAGGTTCTGTTTATAAAGTAATGTTGAAAGTAACTGTTTGCCATAGGTAAAACGGTTGGCATAACTTTTGAAAAATCATTTTATCTGGTCCCTTACACGCAATCTTGTTGAAAAAATAGCTAAAGAAAATTAGAGTTTATGGGTTTTACAAAACGCTTAAATTTCTGAGTGGATCAGAAACAACAAATTTGAACATTCATCTGTATTCGGAAACAAACATCTGTATTAATAAGGCTCCACCAAGCCAAAAACGGCGATTATTCCGAAAATTAGCTAAATGCAAGAATTCTGCTTCAACATCTTTTTGCTTAACGTAGCTTTGGCATGTTTAAGAAATTGACTTGACGTGGAAAATTTTAGTCGGTTTCTGACCAGCAAAGAGACATCCTATTTTAAAGTATAAGCAAAAAGAAGACGCAGTTGAAGAATAACAGTCATCGTGAAAGAAGTCTGTTTGTAACCCCAGAAAAATCACCGATTTCTAAACCACGACTTCAAGTCTGATTGACTTCATGTTTCAAATTATTTCAATATATTTGTGCATTTGCAAAATACTCAAAAATTTCGTTTTCTAACCTCCATTTTCCGTAGGTCTGAAAGCATCACTTCAGCTTCTCGAAGTTCCAGTTTCAGATCACTTACGAAGTTATTGCGTTTTGTCTCATATATGGCTCTTTCCAAAGAGGCCACGTGTCGAGTGGCTAGCGAATAACTCAAGCCTATTAAGATATATCAAATGTCATTCTCGGAAAATAATTAGTACAATAAAGAAAGAAGCATGCAGGTATGTGANGGAAGGTGTAAAGACCCCGACGCTTCTGCTACTGTGAAACCAACGCAACAGAATGCTTTATATNTTTTTACTGTTGTTTATGCAACAAGTTTTTTACGCATTCGAGCATTGTCTACAGCAGGGGTGGCAAAACGGTCAAGGACCAAGAGCCACATTTCTTATCGTGTTACCGCAAAGAGCCACATCATACACACGGGCACACATAAACGTCAAACCATCTCTTCCTCACTCACACACACGTTTGCTCAGCTAGATTTATTGTAAATATCTCACACTAGCATGAGAATGACAGAACTTTACAAGGCATTTATTGTTATGCATGTTATTTAGTGGGACTTACGGTAATTAAGTAAAAGCGGCATGAAACCGGGCAAAGAGCCGCGGGTTGGCCACCCTGGTCTATAGTAAAATTGGAATTCATACAGCATACAAATGGATTGGATTTTTTTAAATAAATTGCACCGTATGTAACTTTGGCCATGTTTAATGACACTTTGTATTTTTCACAGTGGTTTGAGTTCGACCATCATATGTTGCTCCTTAACTTCACTGCTGAATATCCTAACTCGGTCTATATCAGTTCACTCATCCTACCAGTTTACTGTTGTCAGTTTACTTCTACCACTTTGAGTTGAGCCTTTCGTTTTGAAGCACTTCGGTAGTAACAGGAAAATTCAAATTTAATTCTACAAAGTTATTCCACTCATACATGCGACAAAAAAGCATGTCTTGGATGGATTTGTTGTTTCACAAATATTTTCACTCCTTATAAAATGATTATTATTGCTAATCCTTAAACAATTCTGAAAGACCATCAACCGTTTGTGGTCAAAAAAGCTGAAAATGCCACATAGTTTTAAGTTCCATTCAAGGAGTTACTTAAAGTTACTTAAATGCGAAATTACTTTTGTGGGTTACTCAGAACTGATTATGGTTCAAAATTCTGTGCTTGAATGCAACATCAATTCTTGCGTGTATTATGGGGTATGATAAAGCTTATGCAAAGTTTCAGGAGTTGTCTGTTAGACGCTATCTCCCTTTCATGGTATTTCAGCGATTTGTCGCGATGGTAGCCAACGCAGTGTCGCAAGTGCACATCATAAAACGGATTTCCGCAATCACGATAAACTGACACCTGTGTAAAAATGTCAGGGTCCCTATTTATTCATTTCCTGTTTACAATGAATGGGCATACATATGTTATTTTACGAGATGTTTGAAAACAGTTTAAAGCAGATGAACGTTGGCGCAGGCGGTAAATTGGAAACCCAATTGCCGGGAGCTTTTCTTTCTTAAGCACTGTTTTTAGAATCTGCATTTCTGCACCCCAGATCCAAGTTATTATCACCAACTCCAACCAAATTAAAGTCAACTTTGGTAACAATTTCAATGGGTTTGTTTGGTACAGAGGTTCCCGATTGGGGCGTCGCAACGCCCTGGTGCGTCGTTTTGAGATTGCAAGGGCGTCGCAAGCTTACATCCATCATCACTACGAAGATCTTGGGATTTTTGATAAACCTCCTCTATAACCAATCTATGTACATGTAAATGATTCTGCAAGAGGTTACAAGCAGTATGTGCAGTGACGTAACAATTGCGAAATTGATTTAGGTAATGAGGTAACAGCAACTGTAGCCCCAAAATTCAGTGGGTTTGCGGCAGGTGAGCAAGTTAAATTACAATCCATAATTTACTGCAGTGCGCCATTCCATTTTGTGCATAGGGTTAGTGCGTCAGGAGTTCATACAAACTGGGTACTATTGGTTTAATGACTTGCTTTTAAGGAATACCCATCGTCATTTACACTGAAATGGTTAAATTTTCTACAAACAGAATGAGATTGCTAGATATTTGCGTGTGGGTTCGAAAACTGATATTTTTCAGAACAAAACTAGGTATTCACATGTTTCTGAAAAAACGATGTGATTCTTTGCGAGTACCTTACGTTGCAGGTCAAATTGCTTCTTTGAAAGAGTGGGAGCCGACAATAATTTTTTTTTGAAACGCTATGCTAAGCCAATAAAAATAACAAACTGCTCTGTTACAAGCAACGCTATTCTGTATGAATTTACTTTTGAAGGATTTATGTGATGTGGTCAATAATAAAAGTGCGAAATAATCGAACAGACATGACATGACTTGAGAACTGCCTAATAGCTTGTCTTACCTGCTTTGAAATATCTTTAAAATTGCTGCTTTCAACTTGATTACCTTTNCCTTGAAACCTTTTTACACCTTCTCACATCCCAAAANAAACTTTCTACATCTCAATTAAACCCACATTTTTACCAAAGTTTAGACCAGATACTGTTAACCTGGTTACTGGTTAATCAAANGTGTGCTAAATGTTTTGCAAGGAAGGCGCGCTATACAATTCAAGCATTTGTAAATTAGGAATTCGCAGCATGATTTGAAAATCAGCAGAAAATGTGTTTTTTACGTCATTTGTAAGTAAACTGGTTTCCACCACAAAACCCGATTTCCCAACTTTTAAAGAATATGGACAAATGGCGATTTGATTAGAACCATGTGACGTTGCATAATTTCTAGAAACATTGGCAAACAGAATAATATTGGGGACAAACAAGAAAGCAGCAAAATATAAATGAAATAGGTAGTTTCATAATCGCCTCAGACTGAGGAAATTTTTACTAGAATTTGTAAACATTCTGAAGTTAAAAACAGGATTTACAGCTATTGCTGTTTAACATAAACCAAAATTAATGATAGAAAATAAATCAACAAAAATTGTTAGCGTCTTATTTCATTCGACTATTTTCCCTCGTCTGTCTGTCTGAACTCTAGACTAGAGTCACCACAAAATGTCCGCAGCACTGGCAGATGGGTTTTTTAGATGCTAAAATCTCGATGCAACTTTTGGTGGACAAGAAGCTATGTCATGCTAAAGGCCTCAAACTGGTGTTTTTTAATTTTTGATCAAAAATGGGAAAATGAGTTAGAAACGAGTGTTTTGCAGTGAATCTAACAACGCAACAGTCAAATGTACACCAACTTGCCGTATATGGCAAGCCAATGTTTTGCATGTATTGATCGTAAACTTACGACTAGTCTAACTTTGCTGTGCGCTTTCAAAGAACGCGATGCTAGACCTTTATCTGCTCATTTTGAGTTTTGAAATATCTGTTCTAGCAGTTTTGCTAAAAATACTTTAAAGCAGAAAGCTTGTTCTGTTAGCCAAGTATAATTTTTGAAAAGGTTCTGATTTGTTAGAAATATACTGTATTAAAGAACAGGCATTTGTTGGAGTTCCTGACAATAAAGGTATTAACATCAAGAGCTGTTAGATTTTCATCAAAAGTCTCAAAACGATTTTGTACTATGTTTATTTCTAAGCACCTCGGTGGACCTTTCATTCAGCGCTGGGAAGCAGATGCCCCCGTTTGGCTTCTTTCTGGTGATGCAACTGTATCGCAGTTTGAAACTAAACAAACACGAGTGCCTTTGTGAAGATGGCACTACCCCAGTTTTGTTTGATAGTTCGTTCAAAACAAAATGCAGGTGTGTTTACGACTTTGGGCTAACCGCGTTTCCTTTCAGTTACTTTTTCACACGACTGGCTGTCGTATGCCTACGATTTGAGCATCCAGAAGCGAACGCGTGCATTATGTAAAAGGGTGCAGATAATGAACTGTATTTCGTATACGTTCATAGAAAAACTCACCATTTTTGCACTGCTGCAGTGTTACGAGCCGCATTCCTCTGATGACGTCACCCTCCTTATCAACAAGTTTCAGAGAACGGAACTTCTCTAGCGCCATTTTGACCCTATCGACGTCGTGTTTAGCTAAAGCCACACGTAGCTCTCTGCGAGCCACCGACTCTTTTCCTAAAGGCAGTTGGGTTAACTGTTGGCTGAAATTTAAAATCAAAAAGTATATTGAATAAGTGAGAACACAACGTTCAAATTGCAAAAAAATATAATAAGATAAATTATATAAATAGGTGCACCAACATAACAACTTTCAAAAGAAAAGCGTTAAATGAGTTGAAAGAGAAGTTTTAAAAAACTATCGGGAATTTAAAATAATAACGCAAAATCCACTGCCATAAGTTTAAACCTCTACTGTTTGCTTTGTTGTTTGAATTACATGTTTGCCAAATGTCCAAATTTTTTTCTGTCGTATCACAAAAATGCAATTCACTCACTGCAAAATTTATTAACAAAATCAACACACTCCCATCATTGCTTTTACCTTGCCACAACTGAGATGATATCAGGAGAATTCTGCAAAAAGAGAACACTTACTGCTTCAAAGGTAAAACAGCCCAATTTCGCGCCATGAAAAACAACTCACTTTTTTCCATGAGGATTTGGCAGACTTTCCCCGACGCGCGAAGAAATAGTAACACAGTGCGATTACAAGACCGCAAACTAAAATGAGGCAAGCAAAAACTATTCCTGCGATTTCACCGCCTCCGAGACCGCTTCCAACGGGAACTACGGGGTCGGATGGGGTAGTTGTTTTGGATGTCGTTGAGGAAGTAGAGGTGGCCACAACTGGGTTTCGTGTAGTGGTTGTAGTTCTTGCAAGAATTGTCGTAGTGGTAACTGGTGAAGCTGAAAAAAAACAACCTTTACGTTACGGTTTGTCCAGTATATTAAAGTCTGCTGACAGTCACGATGCTGTACTACAAACAAGCTAAAGATGCCCATGGCTGAAGCTTGCTAGATCGTATGGGCTTTGACAATATTATTAGGCACTTCCAAAAGAAGTTCCAAAAAGATGAAGTACAGTATAACGAAGAGGATGCGAGAAATAATATAGGTGATTTGCACACATGAAAGCGACAATGCTTGGTGCATCTCTTGGAAACAGGCTTGAAGTTGTGCAATTGATGATTTTGATGAGATTAGTGATTCCGTTACTGCAAATCAATTCAGAAAGTATAGGAACGCTGGAGCATAACAGCCTCAAAGGTTAGCGACATACCAACACTTTTGAGTGAAACTGCTTCGTTGCAGGCAATGTGGGAGTGAGTTACATAGACAGGTATTTATACGTCAACTCGATCTATAGTCATATCTAAATGACAAAAACAAAAGATAGGAGATCACTCTAATACAAAGTAGATATACTTTGCTACAGACTAGCTAACTTAGAATTTCCTCTACTGAGGAATTCATACGCACTACAGCATAATAGCGATGCTTTGGTGCCGCACATCGAAAAGAAAAAATTATCAATGCTTTTACGTCAACGAGGAATGTCAGTCGCTGTTTTCCTTCCGTACACATAGTCCTCTTTGTTGGTAGGTAGTGCGCAAGCTCTTCACACGGAAATGTTGGACGAGCGATTACCCTAGTCAATTTGCAATCTCCTCCTACGCACAATACAAACTATAGTGCATCAGCCAGCTCCATGGTCTGTGGTCAGGGACGGATTTAGGGAGCGCGGGGCCCTAGGCCATCTTTGTTTTTGGGGCCCCACACAGGTGTTACCTATTTGGTCGCTTGTCTTAAAAGCGTGATTGTATGCCTCTCTTACGTGTAGTGCCCCAGTGGCGATTCTAAGGGGGGCCTGGGTGGGCCATGGCCCCCCCCAGTTTTTTTCTTAATTTCCCGTTTAAGTTAGTTTGGTTGACATATGCAGGGTTGCCAAACTGCGTTTTGTAAAAATACCGGCCATTTTATCAACAGCGCCAGATCTAAGCTGTGTCATAATTCGTAAGCGGCACAAGGAAAACAGAGACAATGTGTATTGTTGAGACACAATTAATATCTTGTCCGTATTTTGACTAATTCCTTACGTTTCGGTGTGTGTGTGACAATCGCACCAAGGATTGCGTCAGCAGCAGCAAATAAACTTCGCTGAAGAAACTGTCCTGACAAGATTCACTACAGGAGTCATTGTGATTTGAGAAATTCTGCGTTAGTTCTTTTTGAAGCTACGGCAAATTATTTATTTTCACAATACCGGCTTCAGACGGTGATTTTCACAATACCTGCCTTTTAGCGGCCTCTGCTATACTAGCAGTAAAATACCGGCCATCTGACAACCCTAGACATATGCCGCAGATGACTTTCGGCCAGCAATATTTTAAGCGATAATTTAGAAACCCTCTAGCCTGCATTCAATATTTCCGAAATGCATGATAAGCTGTATTGTTGTTTTTGACGGTCGGGTAACTAGAGTTGTTTATGACGACACACATCAGGGGTTGCTCGGATCCTGCGTGAAATTTAGTCACACAGTGGTCGTAGTGTTGAAAAATCCATTTCGAAACTAAGAAACACTCACAGAAGTGGGGAGATTGATCTTTCGTGCATTTCAGTATGAGATAGATGTGGATTATATTACTGTCAACAGATTGTTGCTTGTCCCAGTAGCAAAAGGTTTGTGACAGCATTAGGAATCGGTTTCAGTTAATTTATCTCAATTTTTCATCGCTGTGGTATTGCATTCGGATGCCTTGTGTATGCGACGTCGAAACATCTTACGTACAGCAAGTGGTTCGTGACCACAGTTTTAACTCTACCCACATGTCCTGCAACCTCAGAATTTTGTACAAATTATCTGTAATGATTCAGAAGCAATTCTTTCGTGTATTTCATCTCTTTGCCTCCGGTGCCCCGGAGGTCAAACATTTCCATAAGAAACACACTTCAAAGAATTCACAAATCATATTGAATTGGTGAAAATGATTTGAAACGTGAATAACTTTGGCAAAGAATTTGCTTCGGAAAGAGTCGAAGCTGCGTATATCGCTCGAACAATTTTTGTCATTTATAACTACTTACAAAGCTGCGTTTCAGTGTTACTGGTAGCTGTAATTCTTCCCGTCACCAGTGCTTCATGCGCGAGAATTTTTTCAAAAATGAAATTAGTGAAAACAAAAGTTCCCAAAAGTTCCATTACTAGTGAAATATTGGGTGACATTGATATACTTTAAATTGAAAAGTACCAGCTGAAAAACAAATTTAGATGATTTCGTTGATGGATTTGACAGTCGACATGATAATCGAAGGATTAAGTTATGTTGAGGTGATGATGGCATAAAATTTGAACGTAGCCTGTGCTGAGATCCGTGTGAGAATCATATTGCTCATTGTCTATTTGTCTGAATCTTTTTTGTTTCGCTTATGACAAGACAGTTATAAATCAACGCAGGG
>JGI24158J21664_10007612_pt1 | contig 14394 bp, 9 predicted proteins | sample Ectturendosymbi3_FD_21664 | JGI IMG/M metagenome (IMG submission 21664) | reverse complement strand
TGCTATCTCTGTTTCTGGGATAGCAGAAAGATAGCTCTTCACTACAAGATGAGGAACTGGCCTGCACAAACCAGCTATGAGATTGAAACATGAAGCGTAAACCGACAATCACTATCAGATGCAGTGAAAATACTGATGCCCCCCTCTGAAAATTAAAGTAGGTCTACTCAGGCGTGGTTTACCATTAGGCTGAAAAGGCTTAAGCCTAGAGCCCCCGATTTTGGGGGGCCCCAAAATTTCGGGAATAAGGACGATTTCCAGCATTTTTGTGAGCAGTTGTATTTGTAGTTTTGTTTTGGTTGAACGCACGTTTTTTACTGTGTCGCTAACAAAAGATCTGCATAGAACAGGAGTTGCCAAACTTTTTCTTCCTAGGGTCACATAAGTTATTACACAACAGTGCGAGAGTCGATCGTCTTACTTAATGTGATTGTTTCGGGATATACATTCTACCAAATCAAAAAGTTTTTCATCAATTAACAATCTGAAAATATGCTTAGAATTGAGGGACCATTCAACGACCGCCATTCGACCCCGTGATCATTTATCGACCCCCTGGAAGGTCTACTTGACCCCTGGGGGTCGATATCGACCACTTTGAGAACCACTGATTTAGAGCGAGCTCTTGACATTTGCAAACCATGCAATTGCACATGGAACTCAATAAGTATGTGGTAATGGGAGTGTTGTCAGATAACTTCACCGCTGGCTCTTTCGTTAGCTTCAGTATGGCTGTTTTTGTTCCTGATATCGAGGGAATTCAGGATGAAGTAATATGGTCATGAATTGGAACAACTTGTTCAGTGAATGTAGTGAGCACGTGTAGTGCTGACTGGTATGACATCAGTCGTCGCGAACCTTCCAGAAAGGCCCCAATTTAAAATAGCATAGGGCCCCAACAATGAAAATTCGCCTCTGGGTGTACTCAAGCAGTTTGTTAAACAAGTTAACGCAGAGGGTGAGGCATTTAAGAGCTATATCCAAAATTGTCAGAGGCAAAATCAAAGCTGGAGTGTTTGCAGTACCTGAAGTGAAATGACTGATTAATTTTCATCGATTTTCACGAGATGCTATCTGAGTTCGAGTGGACTGGTTGGGTGCATTTCGTTCCTGGGAAGGCACAAGGAAAATACCTACAGAAAACTTGTTGATGGATGTGTGGATGCACATCAGAAGATGAGCTGCAACATGTCACTGAAGTACACGTTCTTCATGCTCACCTTGATGAATTCAAAGATAACATGGGAGACTACTCAGAAGAAAAAGGTGAAAATTTTCACCAGGATATCAGGTCTTTGGAGGAACACTATAAACTAAAGGACAGTACAACGAAAGTATGATGGGGGACTACACATTGAATCATTTACGTGAAAGTGAAACTGACTTATAATCGCCAATCTGGAAAAAATGTTTATTTTAATTACCCTCAGCTATACGTTTAGAGTGTGAAGGCCTACAGGTAAAGTAACCGTTCATGCTCTGTAACAATTTTGACCAAAGTCCTGTGTTGTATCAGGCCTTTTGGCTACTGTATTATGTTTGCCTGATAAAATCACTTTCCATTATCGTTTTATTCTTGTTAATGTAATTTCTTAGAAACAAAGTTAAAAAATGGCATTTGTCATCGTTGTTTTATCATGGCAATTCAGAAAACAGCAAGTAACATTAGATTTAACACCATTCTATTTTTTGAAAAGCTATTGTGGGAGAAATCGCTTGAAAAAAGCAAAAAATCCAATAAATTGATCTCTTGAAGTCAGAACCAAAGTTTCAATTTTTTCAATGCTCATTTTTATTGATTTAAGTGATAATACAACAGAAAATAATATTTGTAACCCAAGGACAAATTTTGTGTCACACTGTGTAATTGCAAAAACTTCACTGTACCTACTGTGAAGAAGCAATAGATGATTATGAACCAAACAGACTCTTTGGTAATATCAGTCACTGCATTTAAAGCAGCTTGTACTTGCCAGTTACTTCTACTGCTCCCTGACAAGTGCATGGTCTGCTTGATCATGGAGCTGGTTGGTAATCACAGCTTCACCGTTACACCAGCAACGGCAGACGTTACAACGCCCCATAGGTATCCGTCCTGGCACCCCTCTTCTTCAACATCTGCATCTCTGACCTGCCAACCACCTTCTCCAGAAAGTAGGCTATGCAATATGCATATGGCAGCAACCTAGCAATCATGCATGCTGATGGAGACTGACAAATAGTGGAAGGGCTGCAATGCAAAGACATGACAACTGTAGGTGAATACCTCCAGACGTGCAAGTTAAAGCTCAGTACTACAAAAGCAGTGTTGGCAGTCTTCACCTCAACAACAAGGAAGACAAACGTGAGCTGAAAGTCAACCACAACAAGGAAACCCTGCCCTTTTGTTCTGGGCCCACATACCTCAGACGAATGTTCGATAAGACAGTCACGTACCTCTGATACCTCAAGTCACTTCGTAAAAAGTTGACATCATGCATTGCACCCCTGAGGCGGCTGGCTGGGTGCTGGAGCAATAACGTTGCAAAAAGCCACCTTACCCTGGCCCATTCAACAGCAGAGTACTGGGCTCCTGTCTGGTGCCGCAGTGCTCACACCTGCCTCATTGACCTGCCACCAAGGACGCCTTGCGAATTGTGACTGGATGCTTGCGTCCTACACCAGTGAACAATCTTTCTATGCTCGCAGGCATCCAACCTGCTGAGCTTCCTCGCAAAGGAGCCACACTGTCTCTAGCACGCCGTGCCATGGAGCCTGGACATCTGTTCCACTCAGTGCTGACGCCCATCGAGTGGGAATGCACGCCATCTCAAGTCGAGACACCCATTTTGTACCTATGCTGCTCAACTCATAAGTTAATCTGACGACAAAAACAGAAGTGCGGTGGAATGCAGAAAAGTTGGAGTGCACTACGAGATTCCGCACTTTCATCCCCGAAACACCCTGCTAGAATGGCCCTGCCAAGAACTGCCTGCAGTATCGCAGCCGGAGTGAGACCGGAGGCCATGGCAAACTGTTCCATTGTTCAGAAATAAACGGAAATAACAACCGGAGGAACTGACCAAAATTCCTGTATGCGCAACTGACAGGGTGGGTTCGACTCAATCGCCACCACACAGGTGCTGGACGTTTCTGCTCCTGTTTGCATGAATGGAACATGGCCGCTTCTGCGGCTTGTAGGTGTGACGCAGAAGACCGAACCGTTTACCATATTGTCTTCCAATGTCCAATCCATCGATCTCCCCATGGATTGCACGGCCTGGCGGTTTTGGATGATGAGGCAGTCGATTGGCTGCCCTGATATCTAGTGCGGCCAAGCAGTGAACTGAACGAATTGGCTCAAACGATGATGAAAAACAGGTTGTGCTTGCGTATTGTAGACATTCCGGTATAAAACAACCTCGTTGTGCAGTTTTTTTATGTGTTGAATAAACTAATATGAATAAAAAACTTGGGTTTATTTTTGCAGCTTTTCCTCCCCAATTTCTCCCTGGAACAAATTTCCTCCCAGGGATTCAAAATTCCTCCCTTAGTGAGCCAAGTGGCTTCCATTTGAGAACCACTGGTCTAGACTCTTATCAATACAGTAACAACACGGTAATATTGTATGCTGCGCAGTGTAAGAATGACAATACTGCTTTTCATCGGAGTTCTGCAGTGTCTGGCGGTCTTGCTTTGTTGCGAACTTTTTGTCAGTGCTATTCAGATCGACAACTAGACTGATATTTTCGAGGGCGGCAACAAGGACCCGCATGAAAATGTATATATCCGAAAAAAAACCTACAAAAAAACGCAAGAAATCACTGAATTTTAACGAAATTTAACTTCTGAATTAATTCCAAAAATGATCGCATTGCCATTTGTTCTTGGGAAGAATATGGAAGTCTTTAATTTCTGTTGAAGATTTAAGGTTGTGGTTCTCAACCGGGGTGCGGTGGTACCCCAGGGTGCTATTTACAATATTGAGGGGTGCCGCGAGAAAAGGCGTTTTTCAATATATCTTTAAAAGTACATCTTCAACATGTCATTAAATCTTAAACTGTGTGCCGCAAATTTTTTTTCTGTAGGGACCGCAAACCTAAAAATGTTGGGAAGAACTCATCTAATGCAATCGTAGAACCAAAGTCGGCACCACAAAATACAGATTTTTGAGGAGGCACTACACAAAAGAGGGGCATATTTTCACTCTTTTCATACAAACGGACATATAGGTCAGACCTGCGTGGCAACCCAAAAATTAAGATGGCCTAGGGCCCTGCGCCCCCTAAGTCCGTCCCTGGCGAAGGGTCAAATAATGTGTCATGCCGAGGCGAGCTAAACCAGAGTTCTGCAATGTTAACGTTACCACTCAGGCCCGTAACTAGTGGGGGCGCAGAGGGGCTTCGCACGCCCTGGAAAAATGTGTCGGGCAAAGTTTAAAACTATTAGACATAGTTAAAAAATTTGAGCCCCTTTCAGGAAACTCTTCGCCCACCTGCCGCTGTCTCAAGCTGGTTACGGACCTGCTACCACTGCTTGTTTTGTCTGTCAGTAGCGTAGGTACTTGAGAAAAGAATAGATTGCTGACATTATAAACAAATAAAACTTACTGCCAAAAATCAGCCATATAATCAATCTTGTGATACGTTGTTTGAGACTTGGGTCGCGAGGTGTTCATCAAACTCAGTTGGGTCGCGCAAAACAAAGTTTGTTAACCGCTAATCTAGCCAATCTACTGTAAACGGTTAAAGTCTTTTTTAAATCCATTAGTGTTTTAAATAACAAAACTCAATCGACTGGGAAAAAAGTCAATTTAGTTTCATGTTAGTCACATGCGCTTATCGAATCATATGCCTCAGCACTACAGAATAAAAAGCATCTTCCTACTTACACTGTCTATCGAAAGAAATTCTTTGCCAGCTAGGAATCCTACACTAAGTAGGCATCATCAGCTCTTACACGTTAGATTTTGCTGCTGACTCTTTCCGTTGCAGCTGAATGATTTCAAAATTACTGTAGGATAGGGTGTCAATTACGGCTCCACATAATCGCGATTGAACGGTCACAGACACAGTACATGTTTATTCATCTTAAATAAATATCTAGATGTTGCTAAACAGTGTCTGGCCTAAATGCGTGTTAAAAGACTTTGAAACTGGATTCCTTCACAGCCCAAGTTTCAGTTTTAAGGCATATAAACCGTATATCACCGTCATATTCACGCATTTCGTTTCAAAACTGCACAAAAACAAAAATCTTCGATGTTCATTTTTAAGGCTACAGCTGATGTCAAGTCAAGTCATGTTTGCACTATAAGTACTCAGCAGTAAAACACATTTCAATCGACTAAGCTTGAAACAAACAGCACAGGTTGGGCGGAAGACGGCTAAAGCAGTCACTTAATCAAGCCGAGCATACATTCAGACTGTCAAGTTTCAATATTACAGGTGAAGCACAAAACATGAGTTCAAAATGAAACAAAAACAAAGCAAAAAAAACGAAGTGTGCTCAGTTTAAGGTCAACTCTCAAAAACATCTTAAAAATCACGTACTGTGTATATCACATATAAGAGTCTATATCCAGCAAGCAGTCGCGATTTTACTTGATTTGAAAACGTATGTAATGGTAATATTTTGATATTATTGGAAATACAACCGCATGCAACAGGTCCTACATATTGCATACAACAGGTACTACACATTGATGCTGCAGATAAGGATAAGTTATAGGCTACAGTATTTACAGCACGCCAGAGTTATCCGAGAGGTATTTTGCGATGGTCTTGAAATGAAGTCTACAACACCATTAGGTTGGATACAGCAAGCTGGTGAATCAGAAACAGCTTCGGTTGGTGATTGTAAGCGCTTAAATACAATTTTGTCTTTCATTATCCCCAAATTCCGCACGGAGCTTAAACCTCAGGTAAATGTCACGTAGGAAATGAATTCTCCAGCATTTACGCAATAGGCTACACAATGTCGATTAATCATGGACAATTGATAAACCATACTGCGTTGATGACTAAAAGCTGAAGTAGGATAGGTTACTTGAAGCAGTTACGTTAATTTGCACTGAGGTATTTCTTTGGCTTACGCATCAAAAATTAATTAACCTGACAATTTTGATGCGATTTTCGGAATTCGGGGGAATATTGCTCACTTTTCCCCCCTGGTTATGCGCTTGCATGATGTCTGCATTTTCTTGTGACTCCTCTACTCCCGCCATGTCAAAGATGCGTGCAAGCTCTTAAACTGCTTTTATAAAACTTGTACAATACCAATCGTCAGTTAAATTTAGTGAAAGAAAACGGTTTTCAGCCTCAAGCTAAATGTTTGGCAAAACATTTGAAACCTTGATTAAAAGAGTTTACATAGTTTTGTGCGCCGGTGTGCTTCTCCATTTGGCTTTTTCAGACATTTACTTTCGAACAGTTTCAACTTCAAACTGCTCCAAGGGCCAAATGAGGAGTACTAACGTAACCCGTGGACCGTATTATGACGCTGACGCAACAACGGCGGTACCCCAACCTTACTAGAAACAGCTTTTGCATCTTATTTCCTGCGAAAGGTTTAGTGAGTTATAGGGAAATCATCTCTACCCTTCTCTTCGTTCGTTTAAAACAATGGTCTTCAACCTTTTTTGTAAAATCGCCCCCCTACAGGCACTTTGCTTGAAAATCGCCCCCCTTCCTATAATTTTTCTGAAAATAGTATTTTGTTTTGAAAATAATTCAGAGCTAATGAAATATAAACGGTCAATCTAGTTAGCACAAAACAAAACGAATGCAAATGTATTTGTAGAATAAATGCTATTAATTTCTGAAAAACAGCTCATTCCATCTAGTGCGAACATCGCGATGGTGTTTATCTGCAAGCTTTTTCAAAGAAGGTTGCAAGTTGGTCAGTTTAAATGAAGTTTCCCCGATGTTGATCATATCAAGGCGATTGCGGTATTTACTACGCGTGTGCAGTACTTGGCCGAAACCTTGCTTAGGAAAATACATTGTGGGAAACCTCAGTAGTATCAGCTTCACTTTTCCTGAAAGTTGACACGTTCCTGGATGGTGGAATCGCATTCGCTTATGCTAGTTAACTGGCAAAAAGATATTTCAACCATAACTTGCTACGCAGTGAAACTTTCGGCATGATCTCCACAACAGAATGACTTCAAAGGAAGCCTCAAACAATAGATGGCGAAAAGGATATTTTGGGTCTTTCATTTAGCCAAGATTGGGTGCTTGGGCTTACTTGCCGGTCTAAGTTACTCCTTTCCCAGCCTACTGTTCTGTCACACTCTGTCATAGCAGGGATGTAGCGCTAACAAACAAGGTGCTGGAACGTACCCAAAAAACTAGCCATTTTGAAACAGCTTCGGACTAATCTTAAAGCAAAACATGAAAAAGGTGTAGGAACGCTGTTCTCACGCGTTCCCGCCCCACTACACCCCTGGTCATAAGTAAGATGAACACAGTACAACTATATCCAAAGACGCCAAAACACTCGGTGACCGAAAAACACGATAAGCACGTTTTGCAACTTACTCGCTGTTCCTAGTTTTATAAGCCGTTAATTTCTACGTAAACTGTCTTGCAACAGTCATATTTCCAGTTTTTTTACAACAGAACTACTTTCAGTAGGACTACGTTGTTTTACTCAAGGTACTAACTAAAGCTTATAAAACACATGATAATGCGCTGCCATACTTTTTTGCCTGCGGAACAATGGTTTGGCAATGCTTTACCGAAGGCCACGAAGATTTCTTTCAAGGCAGTTTTGCCAATAACAATACATACGGTTCGAGGGATTTGTGACAGTTCACGACGAAAATTAACTGCCCCAAACTTGGCGGCTACTTGCAATTCGTTATCGCCGCGAAAGTCGATGTGATGATTTAGTGGTAGCAATGTTATGATTGCTGGGCCAATTTTACTAACTGCAAAGAAGCTGAAGTCTTCCTGTTGACAAATTGGAGTTTGACCGATTTGGGTATTTTCCGATAGCTGTATCAGTCTTGGTTGCTTTCGACCACTATCGGTATAATAAAACTAATTAATGCATACTATATTTTTTGTAGCTACAGCAACTGATATTGATATGATTTTGTAAATTTAGTTGCAAATCTCAAATAGTAATTGGTTTGTTGCAACTTCCGACGTGTACTGTTTTGCCCATTACTAGAAAATTGCATATTAAGTAGGCTAGGCGTGGGAAGGCAAGAAACGTGACCTTACAGAACAGTACTAACTTAATTTGGTAAATGCTATGTCTATTATGCATATAGTGCTTTACCTTTATGATGTTCCCAGGTTGGACTCTACTGTAGCTTTTAAATTACTTAGCAAATATATCATGGCTAAGGTTAGATAACCAAATTGTTTAAAACTTTGTAGCATTGGGAAAGAATTTGCTTGAGTTGACGTCAACACCAAAGGCTGAATTATTTTGCAGTTTCAAACGCAGGAAGTTGAAAAGCCAAAATAAAATTAAAATTAGTAAATTTTGACGTCAAATTTTCAAGTTTAGGTCAAAAGATCGGTTGCCCTATAATCTTCGTGAGAACCGCAATGCTTGACTCCCAACCAAACCAGTCACAATCTCAGTGGTCTTGGGTATTTGGTGCAGTGAAGGGTTTCACAGAACCATGTTAAAGTAGTTTGACTGATGCGTGACCAGTCCGATATGTGTTTTATAACCTTTGTTATGAACCATGGAGTCGAACGTGCATCAAATGTTTTGATTCCAGACTAATAAATATTGATTTTTTGGAATCAATTAAACATTTGAGTATGTTTTAACCTGCAGAAATCGCCCCCCTGGAAACTGAAATCGCCCCCCAAATCTCGTAAGTTACAAAATCGCCCCCTGGGGGGCGATTTCGCCCACGTTGAAGACCACTGGTTTAAAAGGAACTTGTTAAATCGACGCAGATGAAATCAAACAGATTTAGACAAGGTGAGGCAGATTTAGATAAACCGGAGTGGCTTAGCTAAATCTGTACAGATTAATCTGCATAATTCAAACAAATTGTTATAAGAAGAATAACAGACATTTTTACGACAAACGTTTTTTCAACCCTTATGCTCGATAGCTTTCATGACTATTTCGTGAAACAAGATCACTTACACGCAGGTTTTCTTAGGTGGACAACATTTTCAGGTGAGTTGTACTAGAAGTAGGCCGTCATTGACAGCCAAGTGAAAGCGTTCAGAAACAGCCACATTTGTCTCAGTGCGATACAACCAATCTAGAACGAAAACCAAACGCTCTGTGATAGCTATTAGAGAAGCATTTTAAACAGTCATTGAGCCTGCATAGAATGCACGTGTCGGAAAGCATGCGCGCCATCGGAAATGACTCATGCATTGAAAAGCATCGCTAGCACTACCCCAGTGTGGCATTTGCTGCAACAAGACTTTACTTTATTCTCCAACTAAGCCGAATGCTGCTCAGCAGCATCTAGCAATTTTTTGATCAAAAGCATAGCTGACGATTTAGGTTAAGGGTTCTTAAAGTTTTCTTCAATACCCGTTTGGGTATTGAGGCTAGATTTTGGAGTGTTGAGTATTTCATATCTATTTCAGTTTAGAATGAGAGACGTATTGTACAGTGTAACCTCATTATAAAGGCGATCATCTGGGTCCAGAAAACGCCATCGCGAAACAAATTAATAACGTACTGTGAAACCATGAAATAAAACATTGTGGTCCAATTGCAGGCCAGGGGCCCACCACAGCGTTTTCAGTGGCCCGCGGAAGCATTCAGGAAAATATGCGAGATTATATTTGTCTCACTGAATTGCTTGCGCTGGATAAAATGCATTTGCCCAAAAACANTGAATAAAACCTTCTGNGTACCATTCTTGTTTTTGNTTTACTTATTAACTTTACGATCGAATCNTAAGGTACGGCCCTCGGTAAACCTTCTAGGGGTACTGACTGGATAACCTCACTGTTTTTCCGGTTTCCCGTCGTTNGTTGTCTTGAAGAATATATCATCTGGCGCAATGAACTCATTAACGCCAAATAAATCTGTCTTTCTNCTAAACGTGGCCTTCTGAAAGTGCTCCCCGAACCAAATTAATACCCCTCCCTTCAATAGGTAATATCAATTAGAACAAGCACAATATTGTTTAATAAAAATGTACATACAATACTAACGGTGTTCGAGACTGTACAGAGCTTCTGGAAATTAGTCAGCAAAGATCAATTTCCTCCGCATAAAAAATTTCGAACTAAAACGCACTGGGTGTTTGGAAACACATACGTGTGCGAAGTCTTACATTTTCTACGATGAAGCAAGTCAAAAATCGAACGAAACACTGGACGATATAGTCTGACTTGCTACCAGGGATGTAATGCTAACAAAAAAGGTGTGGGAATGCATCCAATAAATAGCCAATTTGAAACAACTTCAAACTCATTTTAAAGCAAAATGTGAAAAAGGTGTGGGAACGCCGTTCCCACGCGTTACCGCCCCACTACACCCCTACTTAGTACACTGGTGTTGATAAAGGAACGATAGTGTCCAGAGAAGCCTCGGCCACAAACATCTCGCTGATAGAGATTCGTAATAAATTGCTGAAGCATTTGCTATCATTTAATAATTTAAATTACGCACTCACTTGTCTTCCCTTTTTTAGTTTTACATGTTGTGAATCTTTTGCTTTGTACATCATTTTATTGAAAGTGTCCCGAAAGTTCTCACATTATTGTAAAATGGCCTATAGGTCAAAAGTAGTTGGCCTACACTGAGACAAAACATGCCCAATTTGGGACCAACTATTTTTGAAATTATTATGGTTCACATATAATGCTGGTTCTACTGACCGATAGTGTGATCCGCGATCGAACTTGATTGCCAGGGGTACCAGGGCTTAAACTGAGGATCGCTCTGCGGTCTGATTCCAGCTCAACGTTTAAGGTTTACGAGTTCTGTTGCAGTTATTGAAAGAACTTGCTTAATTTGGTGACTGAACTAGCACCTCCTGGGAATTCACGTATGAATATATTACAAATGAAACTTGGCAATGCTGGCCGAAAGCCTTCCAAAAGCTAGAAATTAATTGTTTTTAATGAGCTCAAATTTCAAAACAGCTTTAATAATGACCTAACTTTCTACTGCCACCACGACGTGACTGCGCTGTTTTTTTGCACCTGTTACGTGTCACGGCTGCGTTTTTCCTCTGGGTTTTGTCAACAAGCCTCTTTGAAAAGACAGGGCGTATGTTGATTCAGAGCTCTGAATGATGCACAATTTGAGGATTACTTGGAGATTTACATTTGCATACAAATCACACATACTGTGCCTATGCAGCACATCAATATGCATATGATGAAAATGTGCAACAATGCACACCAATATTATTATTTTTTCAGGACGACCTTCATTAACAGATATTCCTAAATCCTAAGAAATCATTCGAGAAGTGTTATTTTCGAACAACACGTGGTACTTCCACTGCAAAAATGGAACCTTTGAATCTGCCAACAAGGCAAGAGCAAGGTATTCTCAAACAAACCCTAAGCAATTACTTTAACTTCACTTAAATTGTGAGCTCCTGCAAATAGAGCATGACCTGCATCGAGATAAGCAAATTAAGCTCTGAACTTGTTGCGAACAATATAGTCGCAATTATTCAATGCATTATTTTATTTGACGTTTCAACTTTGTCGTAAGCCATCATCAGAAATATTAATACAATAAAACAGTTAGAAAACGTAACTGTTTTATTGTATTTGTATTCCTGATGATGCCTTACAACTAAGCCGAAACGTCGAATAAATTAATGTATTCAATAATTGTGACTATAGTTTTCGCAGTAAGAATCTACAGCAAATCTTCTAACCTCATACTGATGAAAACATCTGCTCTTCTGCAATTTACCACAGTCATCGACAGAGGAACTGCATCGAAGCAAACACGTTAGGTTGACGCACCCACACCAGTTGCATGCAGTGTAACAATATGCAGTCAATGGTTGACTGTAATCAGGAAGCAGGGTGCAGAATGAGAGAGACAAAAGGCGTGGCTGCTGTATCCTATATTCAGTCGTAACTGATTGATCCCGGCAGCTGCTGCAATAAGCCTAGAAAGCCTGCAGCAATGCAGCGTCATTTGCCAACCGGCAGGGTTGTCACGGCCAGCACGTTGCACCATCGTGATTCAAAGTCGTGTACGGTGGCCCATAAGTGCACGGTAGTGCATATTTTTGGGGATGCAAAATATTGTTGCCCAAATTTCATCTTGCTTTCCCAAATAACGTATAAAAAGAAAATGTTTATGTTAAGACTAAAACGTGCCAATTCAAACTAATCAAGGTTTCTGCATGCGTAATTAGAATCACCTATTACCGGGGTTCAAAGCCGTACGCCCTCAACTAGCAATCAATATTTTGCATAGCTACATGTGAACAATGGTAATATTTATTGTGTAGAAAAATGTTAGCTAATTACAATAAAATCCTCCCAAAAATTGTTGTTCATGCCACCACACGTGGAAGGTGTTGGTCAGAATCTTCATTTTCAATTTCTAATACGTTCTGAACTTATTCTTCCAACACGATCATCCTGATAGTTAAGATCTGTTCTTCTCTAGCATAGGTGTGTATTTGTGCTGGCCACAATGGCAATCAATCTGGAAATGGAGTAAAATATAGGGTTACGAGCTACAGTATTACATTGCTGCAAATAGGTAAAGTCTCAAGTAATTCGAGGGAAAGGAGGCAGTTTAATAGATAGCATTGGCTACAGCTTAACCTTCCACATTGTTAATCTTAACTGCAACATGTTGTACTTATAATACTACAACTTAATTAAACGCTAACAGCTTCTAAGGTCACATTCTGAAAACCAAAAATCCTCTCCAGTTTAGACAGTTAAATGTGCATTGAACACAACATGCTAAGAAAAAATAGCAATATGAGACTGATACATGCAAATACTGCAGCCAATGTGATCAGCTTCGAAGGAATGTGTACACATGCACATTTCCAATGACAAATGATTTATAACCTCAACAAGAATATTTTATAAAAATGGCAGTGCTTCACTGCACTGCGTTAGCATAAGTGAATTATGCAGTACTGTTCATGAAAACTTCATTTCACAACATTAAATTGAAGCAATAAAATTTGGCAGAATGCATCATATGCAATTCATGAAACAAACGGAAAATATGAAAACCTAAACAGTATAAAATCACAGCTACATTACCACCACGCAACAGAGATGAGCGGACTGCCACATTTTGCGATCCAAGTCCGGTCCTGATTTATTAAATCTCAGCCCAAGTCTAAACACAGTCCAAAATTTTTTTCAAATGTAATGTCCAAGTCCAAATGAAGTTCAAACAAGTTGAAAAATACAGCTATCTCACAACAAAAATGCCGCATTCCTTTTCCATTAACTCTGTCCAAGTCCGGTCCGGTTCCTAAACTTTGAAGAGATTCACGGTCCGAATCCAATCTAAATGTAACAAAATTTGCTATAGTCCGGATCCAGTCCAATCCAAATCCAGTCCAGTGATCATCTCTGCCACGCAACATATCACAGTTGCAATTACGTAGTTAATTTTATTCATGAATACTTCATCGAAACAAATTTGCTTTTGCAAATCTCAAAACATCAAACGAGTTTGCAGATTGTGCAGGTTGTGCACCGTTGCACTACATGCTTGTTATTTTTAAATGTTTCTAACTCCACCCAAGTTTGAATGAAGTTGTTTCAGTTGGTCCAATTTTGATTTGGGCTGTTGTAATTCACTCAAATATTTATAATATATGCAAATCTGAATGACACTCTTCCAATTTGACCAGATGTTTCTGAATGTACCCAAGTTTGAATGAAGCTCTTTCAATTACCCAAATATGATTAAGGCTGTTGGAATTTGCCCAAATGTTTTTAAATGTATGCAAATTTAAATGAAGCGGTTATACATATTGTTCAACTTGGAATGAAGCTGTTTGAAGTTCCCTAAAATTGAAAAAGCTGTTTGAAATTCCCCAAAAATGAATAAAGCTGTTTGAAGTTACCCAAAGTTGAATGAAGATGTTCCACTTGGCCCGAATTCGAATGGAGCTATTGTTGTTTGGCCAGAGTTGATTTTAGTCTGTTGGAATTTACCCAAAATGTTTCCAATTTATGGAAACATTTTTAACTTCACCTAAATTTAAATGAAGTAGTCCCAATGGCTCAAATTTCATTAAGATTGTAAAAATATACCCAAATGATTTTGAATAAAAGTGTTATAATTCATCCAGACATTTCTGAACACACTAAAATTTTAATGAAGCTTTTTTAAATAGCCCATCTTTGAACAACACTGTTTGAAGTTGCCCACAATTGAATGAAGCTGTTGCAAATTGGCAAAATTTGATTTGACTGATGGACTTCACCCAAGTGTTTCCAATTGATCTAA
>JGI24158J21664_10007611_pt1 | contig 14395 bp, 11 predicted proteins | sample Ectturendosymbi3_FD_21664 | JGI IMG/M metagenome (IMG submission 21664) | reverse complement strand
CACTTTTTGCAACTGCATTGAAGACAGAACCATAGGGTTACAGACACATTGTTAACACTAATGTTAGCTAACCCGTAACACTTGTTACAACACTACTGCGGGCACCAATTCCTAAATTGGGCGAGTCTCGGTAAAATGCGCAAGCATTGTGGCATGACACGCCATCAATCAAACGGTTACTGCAAAGTTCGATCACTCATTCACAGAGTAGAAAGCGATTGCAGTGTTCAAAGAATAGGGACGAATACAAATAATCTGACTGCATCAAAGCACGTAACCATATGTTGTTAGATTTTCTGCAACTTTCCAGCAACAGGTATGCGTATTTTCGTAACAGAGCCTCAAAGGTAGGAATGTTACATTGCACCTGATGGCTACTAATACTCGCTCTCCAGGGCAGGTTGTATAGAGCTCTGCATCCAAAATTATATACCACACGCAATCTCTGCATGCATGACTTCCTGAAATCACACCATAATTGTGATGCATACATGGGCGTACAAAAGGAACAAAAAAGTATGTTTTCAACTAGATTTGAACATCGGGAAAAGGAGGTTCGCAGCTTGTTTGCTGCACAATATTGATATCGCGGTTGTCTCTTTTGTGCATATGTCTGAAGATTTGATTTTTTTGCAAAAATAATCTGCGATTACTTCAAATCGGATTAAACAAGAACATTTATCATGAATCTACTTCGCGTTTCAGTAAAATTCTATTCCTTGGTGGCTGATTAAGTCTCATCATTCTCTTTCCTGTGGACGCCCATGCCGGTGGAAACGGCGGATCTTAAAGTTTTATGAGCAGAACGCTAGTTTTTACACAACTTACCACAGATGTCTGAACAAATGTTTTGGCAGATGGCTGAGCTTGTTGTTACTCAGATCAATGTACTGAAGAGCAAGGTTGGAATCGAAAGACTTTTCCTCAATGGATTGTATTCGGTTGTGACTCAAAGTCAATTTCCTGCGAAGATACAAGTTTAATTAAATATTGCTTTTGCTGCTAGAAATACAGCAACCGACTATTACTTAGACTAAATAAGAACCGTAGTCGCAGGTAACATTTTTTTGGAAAACGTTTCTTTCCCCCACACGGTGCAGTGGCAATTTAAAGGTGTGTGCTTTCCAAATACAGAAACATAAACACTGATGAACTGAGGTTAATTTTACCACTTACACCAAACTTTTCATTCCATGAAGGTTATTCTTCACAATTTTACTTATCCAATTCCTGTCCAGCTCTAAGCATTTTAGAGCTGTTAGACGCCCAGATGGATGAATCCATTTGCGCAAGAAGTTGCTTTGCAATGTCAATACTTCAAGTCGCTGCAAATTGTCAAACAATTCTTTCTTCAAATGATCAAGCTTGTTCGAGTCAAGACGCAATGTTCGCAGTTGGAGCAAGCAGTCGAAGACGTCATCAGACGAAACGCGAAGCTCGTTATTCATGAGGTTTAGGACTTGGAGTTCGGTCAAACCTTCACAGAAAAGAATTTTTCACAATCGGACACAAAAAATGCCATCGATATTTTTACCAAAGCTGTAACTCACAAAAACTGCACCTGATTCATATTTGGTGGGCAAAGTGTTGTCATTTCCTGAACGCTTTTGCAGTAAATAAAATAGTTTCCTTGCAAACAAACCAAAAAATATGCTCAGCAACAATGAATTATTTTTTCGGTGCGTATATGCCAACGCCAAAGACAGCAAGCAAGTTTTAATAGACCCATCTTAAAGCAAGGTGAGCATTATTTCCATGGTGCCAATCAACAAATATGATTACTTTTACCTTATCCCTTTAGCACTTTGCTGTAGAAGCCTTTACGATGTATTTGCCAGGAGATCGATTTTCACAACTGCAAAAACCCTTGTAACAACACATACATACCTAAAAATGCTTCTTTTGAAATGGATCTTATTGCATTGGACTGGAAATACAAGTTTCTTAAGAAAGGTGCGCTGACATTGAAAAGTGAATTTCGCAAAGACGTGAGTAAGTTGCGGGAACCATCAAAAGCTTCCAGCCTCGAGTATTTACTCAATTCACCTGTACATGCAAAAACGTGAGATGGAAAACATGCTTTTTAAAGTTTTAGCTATTATATTTGCAATACAGTCTTTTGATAGCAGTATCTCATCTTTTCAAATAATTCTTTGCATATCGGAAAAAGGTTTCGCTCAATAGTCGTTGTTTGGCACAGCATTGGACTATGGTGGGGAAAGTTTGTGTGTCTCGAATGCCCTCCCCCCTAGAGCTGTACTGGCGGGAGCAATGCTCCCAGAAGGGACACCCAAGCCAAAGTAGTCAAAGGGTACACAAAAGGTAGCCCACTCTGTATCAATGTACACTCGTTGTGCTGGTACATCCGGATCGACTGAGCTTGCGACATGCTGCAGCAATGCCATGTAGTATTCCAGTCATCTTGGACATTCTTGCCACTGGTCATCTTTCGTGGCACGTGAATGGCTGCTGCCTTGCAGGCTTACCCTTTTTAGGGAAAGGCCAGGAGAAGGAAAATCCTGAACTCAAACAAATTACCTCACAAGAGGTCTCTTTCCAGCTATGGACAAATAGCAGAGGAACCAGCTGTTCCTCCGCTTCAGCGATAAGCAGATGAGGGTGACCTGTACCCCAATGATCAACGGTCATGGAGAGTCCACTCCATGCTGAAATCTCAGCAAACATACAGGTATGTGGCAGTTACCAATTATAAGTGCGGCCGGATGCGGTGCTAGGCTGCGCGTCAGGGGTCACGTATGACGGTAGGAGGGATGGGATTTACCCATCCTTGTAGGCCAGTCGCCGCCCGCCTTACGCCTGACAGCCCCAGGACCAAAAGGGAACTGACCCACCGCAACTTGCTTGCCTCTCTGGGCGTAGGAGGCTCAAGGGAAATACCCTTGACAGGCAAGTTTCATTTCGCCTGAAACTACGAAAACGAGGCAGAAGGGTGAAGTGTGAGGGTCTTAGGCTCAGTGGTATCTCTATTGGCTACTGTAATATAAGAGGCATCCGTGGCAGCAGGTATTCCTTGAAGAAGTCCACTGAGGCTTTTAACATTCAATTTTTTCCAGGAAACCAAGCTCCGCGATAGTACCACCTTTCCACCTGAAGGTGTATGCAATGGGCTTGCCTATGCATACCGACAAAACTCCATTTGTACTGTCACCCTTCTGGACTTCACCACCTTTACTACAGATGACAGGCAACTCCAGACCTTGCAAATCCATGATCCTAGACTTCACACACCTCTCACATGGGTCAACCTGTATGTTAGAGGTGGCTCAGCAGCTGACTCCTGTCAGTGGGATTTTCTTGCGGGACCTCTCTGACACCTATGAGAACCTTATAGTCGTTGGAGATTTCAGTGAACGCCACTTTTCTTGGGACAGTGCCGGGGCCAACCCCAATGGCAGAGGACTCGCTGAAGCTCCTTTAGATCTTGACCTGCATCTTTTCAACACAGGTGAACCCAGCAGGCTTGCAGAACGTCCAGGCGACACGAACTCTTGCATTGACCTTACCCTCTGCAGCAGTGATCTCCAAAGCAGGTTAACTTGGAAACTCATCAGTCACGTGGACAGCAATCATCTACTGTGTGAGGTGCGCTGCCGAGTCAGATATGCCAATCCTCTTTTCAAGTACAAACATCCATATAACCGGTGTAGAAAAGGAAACACGGTCTGGAATGCCATCCGTAACTTCGCCAAGAGCATACGTACACTAGACTGCTGCTCCGGCGTAGCGGGGCACCCTCATGGTGGAATGATGAGGTCGGCTTGACCTGGACACACAAAAAGAGCACAGCGCTCTTATAACAGAGCTCGGGTGACTGTCAACATTGACTTGGTAGTGGCTGCCCTATAGAGAGGAATCGAGCCTCAGTTGTAAACAGAAGAGCAGCCTCCAAGGCACAATAAGACAGATGGGATACCCTGTGTCAGAAGGACAATCTCTCCACAGCTGATTTCTGGCATTTCCATCATAGTCTGGATAAGCGCCTTCCTTCACTGAGACTGGTCCTCTATGATGACAACGGAATCCCTCTTGTCATCGATCAGTATCAAAGTGAAGCATTCTTGCACCGCTTCATTCAGCAGTCCAGTCACTGTGACTTGAAAGAATGACAGCACCTACTTGGTCAACTCAATGACCTATGTCGTACGGCTAGTACTCCACAGCCCATCACTGTCGCTGAGGTTACAAAGGCCATCAGGTCAAGCAAAGATGGCTCACCGGGTCCTGACTGTATCAAGATTGATGACTACAAGCATCTTCCAGACAACACCATCGCCGAGCTCACAGATCTCTACAACAGTCTCCACTGTGGGTAAAGTACCGGAGGTGTGGACTGATGTGTTTATTGGTCCTGTACCCAAGCCAGCTAAGGACCACAAATGTCTTAAGGGCCACAGGATCATTGTGGTGCAGAATGTGGTTGGCAAAATCCCAGAAAAAATAGCAGCCAGAAGATTCACCCGCCATTTTGAATGTGTCCTCCCACCAGGTATGAGTGCCTACAGCCCTCACAGATAGACCTGGATCAATCCAGCCACGGTGGCAGCAAACATCTGGGACGGCTTTGAGGAAAGGGACAACACCTTGTTGGTGGCACTTGACTTGGAGGATGCCTACAACTGCGTCTGGCTACCCATCTTGGCTGATCGCATGCTGCAGCTTGGCATCTCAGTCTTCTGGGTCCGGTGGGTCATGTCTGCACTCAACACCAGAAGATGCATGATGAAGCAACGAACATGGCGCTCTGACTGGGCTCCCACCAGCACTGGACACTCTCCCTCTGGTCAGACTCAACCAACCTCACTGCAGGCTGAGAACCTTTGCTGACGACATCTTGGTCAGTTGCAGGTGTAAATCAGCCCAAGACATGATCGACCTCATCAGCCCCACTTTGTGCAACATCGAGGCATAGTGTGAATGCAGTGGCATGCACTGCAATGGTGAGAAGGCCGACGCAATGCTGTGCGCATTAAACAATCGTCTCCAGCTATCCAACTTTCCGCCTATCCGCTATGATGGGCAAGAGATCAGAGTTTCAGACACACTTCGTCACCTTGGTGTCATCTTTGACAGACAGCTCAACTTCTCTGAGCATGTCAACTCTATCCTCCACTGTGGTATCAAGGCAACCAATATCCTGAAGGTTGCAGCTGGTAGGGAGGTAGAGGAGAAGCACCTTGTAATGTTGTACAAGAGCCTCGTCCTCTCTGTTGTCAACTACGCTTTGCCTATGATCAACATCAGCCATAACTTCATGGGCAAACTGGAACGATTGCAAAACGCGTGTCTCCCCATCATTACTGGGTGCCCTAGGTCGACCCCAGTCCATGTTCTCCAATATTTGGTTGGAGTCCCCTCCATCGATACACGACAGAAACTTGCACAAGCAACCATCATGTGCAAGCCTCTCCAAGAGAGCAGACACAGCCTATGTGGGGTCATTTCCAACGAGTTCACTGCTCTACAGTCTGCTCAGCAAAATACACCAGCTTTGCCTCACCTCAGACCGAGGAATAGGAAGGCTGAGCTTCTCCGCAGTCTGAGTAGGAAGCCTTGGACCCCGCATGCCTTATCTGCTACTTTTGAACTGAGTGGCATCCACTATCTCTCCCACTCTCCAGCGTGGATCCCACCATAGCTGCATGATGAAAAGCCCACTGTCATCATCAACTTCAATCGGGATTGCAGGGACTGACCTCCCGGAGCAGCCAATTCTTCTTTCTCCCAACTTCTTTCTGACATCATCAGTGGTACTGACTCTATCCTTGTAGCCACTGACGGCTCCTTTGACCTTGCCACCAACAGAGCAGGATGGGGTTTTGCCATTTTCAGCGTGTTTACGAGCAGCACCAGGATGGAGTTGGAAGCTGTCAGGAATGCCTTGAAGGCAGTCAAGGATATGAAAGCTCCACCTACGATCATTGTTGCCACGGACTCCATGGCCATTCTTTGCCAGATCCAGTCAGGATGCCTTCCAGGAGACTGGTTCGTCCTCCGTGACGCTCACCCAACCATAAAGGTGATATGGGTCTTTGTACTAGGCCACTCTGGAGTTACCTGCAATGAGACCACTGACATGTTGGCCTCGAGCTGCTCCAACTTCACTCCACTTGATTTGTTCCCTTCTGACTTAAAGCTGATGGGAACAAAGTCATGAAAAGATCAGTTCACCACATCCATCCAATCTTGGGATGAAGGATGCCGCCTCATCCTCCTTGGTATTGTTGCAGACCCCGCGGGGCCAGGGTCTGAACATATTAGGGGATGAAGCTGTTCTTTTTAAAGTTTCAATTCTTTTCCTGTATTGCCGTTGACTTCATTCTAAGAAGCTTTCTATTGACACATATTGGAATTGTCATCTTGACGACTAAGAAATATTTCTTGCATCGTGCTTTATTGTTCTTATTAAGTCATAAAGCTGTACTTTTGCTGCATTGAAATAACCAATGAACTTCATAACGTCCAAGGTGCAAGGCCAAGCGGCCTCGCAAAATATTACCACCAATCAGAAATTTCTGTTTTGATCACTTCACAGTTGAGAATTAAATTGACACCAGAATAAAAAGTACGGCGACTCGAAGGGAGACTTTCTGCAGAGAGACCCTTATTCGAAGCGTGCGTTATTGGAAGAGAGACATGATTCACGTAGCAAGTGTTTTTAAGGTTCTGCAAAGCTGCGGTGTAGGTACGGCTTGCAGGAAAGTCTAACGTCACAAGATTATTCATCAAGCGCACTGTCTTCCTGTCACGAAGCTTGTGCTGTGGTTCGCAAAAACAACAAAACAACAAGTCCGCGATGCACAGATGAGTCTGCATAATTGCAACACTTTTAGGAATATAACTTTAATAACAAGCTCCAATAAATTCATCCATATTGTGACACTACGTCACAATAGTATCTCACTTGGATCATCACTCTTCAGCACCAGGGCAGGGCGTGCCAAAGCAATCTACAACCAACTGCTAACGGGCAACATCTCCTGCTCCACTCTTTTGATGTTTTTGGGGGGGCATGCGGACGGTGAGAGGATCAGTGCAGCAGCACATCCTCAGTGAACCCTCTTCGCCAAAGCAAAGCAAAAGTGGACTGTCTCCAGTCTGTTCAGTGCAACCTACAGTTCGAATGTGTTTTTTTATCTCTGAAAAGTGGATGTTTGAATTGGAATTATTGCAAGAAAATCTCCGTTAGGACTCACAACCGTGTTTAAAGTCATTGCAAACTGCGCAGTACGCAGTCAGGAAACGTGATGATAACAGCTTATGGAATATTTTGGAAGCGTTAGTTAGTTTTCATAGAAATTTCTAGGCTAGTTAACAGGAAGCTAACTGTGAAGATAATGCTGGTTCTGGTTTGAAAAAAGGTAATGTAAGTACCAGCAAAGAAGACCTATACAAACGGTTGAGCTAACTTAAACTATGCACGAAATATTACTTTTTTGCCTAGTTATTTCGAAATAGGCAAAAGTTATCTATTAGCATTTCAAACAGACTTTATTCTCAGACAAAAGACTATTAACAATGAAATTTACAAACCAAACGGATCCATCTATGAGCGATTCTCATTAACACTTTCGTGATAAAATGCCTTAAGATTCAGAACATCAAGCATCTCATCAAATAAGATACAACGTTTTCGAGAAAAACTGGGGTGTTGTTACTTGAGTTTATGTTGTTTTTTCAATGATTTTGAAAAATGGGGCACACAAGACCGGGAGCCGCGAGTCAATCAGGCTCATAAACAAGGAGCGGTTTGACCTATCGAAGGTCCCAACATCTGAGAGAAACACTCTGTCCCCGTCATGCCAGAGAAGCTTGCTACCGCCCTCAAGCACCAGAAGCCAAGAAAATCTCCGGGTCTGGATTCTATATTCCTGGAATTTCTACTCCACGTCGGATCAGCTCTGAAATTTTGGTCATGCAATTTCTCAAAATCCCCAGGATCGGGAGAAGAATACTCGGAGTTCCAGTCCCTAAGCCGGAAAAGCCATTTGGGGGCCCATCGAGTTATCGCCCAGTATCCCTACTGTGTGTCCCCTTCAAGATCCTTGATAGACTCTTGCACACTCGTATCGAACCAATTATCGACCCATTACTCCCGCAGGAACAAACTGGCTTTCGACACGGGAGATAAACCGTAGATCAGGCCACCTTACTGGCACATGACACCGAGGTTATCTTTTCGGCTAAGAAGAAGGCCGGAGCTGTGTTTGTCGAGCCCACAGCAGCCTACGACACTGCAACGTTGTGAACAGCCACCTTAGACCTGGTCCATTCAACAGCAGAGTACTGCGCTCTTTACTGGTACCGCAATCCTCACACGCGCCTTATTGAACCTGCCATCAACGACGTCTAGCGAATCTTGCCAGGATTCCTGCGCCCTACACCAGCGGACAACCTTCCTATCCTTGCACGCATCCAACCTGCAGAGCTTCGTCGCAAAGCAGCCACACTGTCTCTAGTACGCCGCGCCATGGAGCCTGGACATCTGCTCCACTCTGCGCTCACCTGTCCATCTCGTGGAAATGTACGACATCTCAAATAGAGACACCCAGTTTTGCCCGTCACACAACAGCTCATCAGTTCATCTGATAATGAAATCAGAAGTGCGGCGCTCTGGGCCGATCACCGACGGAATGCGAGTTGTTGGAAAACACGAGACTCCGTACTTTCATTTGGCAACCACCCCCTGGAATGGCACTGCCACAAATAGCATGGTTCTGGCATAACCGCCTCGCATCGGTCTTGGACGTTTCCGCTTCTCCTTGCACAAATGGGTTATGGCCCCTTTTGCGGCATGTGAGTGTGGCGCAGAAGAACAAACTGTCGACGCTGTTGTCCTCCAATGTCCAATCCATCGAATACCCCACGGACTGCACGGCTTGACGGTTTTGGATGATCAGACAATCGAATGGCTGCTCAACACCTGCCCCGGATCTAGTGCGACCAAGCATTGGATTGTAACAACTCGCTCAAACGACGAAGAAGAAATGATTTTGTTGAGCTCTTGCATCAAAGGCTGTCAGCATATTGCGTTTAGATTTTGCGTTTATGTGTTAGATGATAAATTGTCTGAAACAACTGAAATTAACATTTTAGTTAGATGCGCCTAATGTACCACTCCTATTCTATTTGAATAAAAAACCATAGTTGCCTACTCAGTATACGAAATATATAGGCCTACTCTCATCTGATCATAGTGTTTAATTCTTAGCTGTTAAAAGTTTGCTTTCGATAGAAAGTAAAGTGTTCCTGCTTTGCAATGCTCATGATCACCAGCTTTCTTAAACATCACTGAACCATCCTTAGCGTTTTTCATTGTTTGCTTTCCAAGCTTATTTTAAAGAAAAGCAACAGTTTTATAGCTATTGCTTTGTGCCAATCTTAAATAGATTGTGGAAACCTTGTTGTTTCAACATGATCAAACTTTCGTACATAAATTTGGTTGGAAGTCTTTCTTGTTGCGCAGATAGCTGATTCGTCTCGTAGTGCATATCATGAAATACTGATTTTTTTCGGAATTTTCTGGACATTGTTGGTAATAATAAGCTATGGAGGAGGTTTCAAACAAAGCATTGCAATAGAAAATTCAATTCATTTGCACGTCTTCAAAAGATTTTAGATTTTTAACAACAAACGTTTTTCTACTGTGAAATGCGCTAATGATTTTACAAACAACAAGCCTCTTTTTGTAAGCCTTGTTACCTTTTCTGATAACTCTAATGCAACTATCATTCACAAAGAGTTTTCTTGCTCTTTGCGGAGGAGCGTAAGACACAATGTCTTCTGGAGCAGGGATTCTGGTGAAGTTGGTTTGATCGCACCATAGGTACATCACGGTGTAGTCAAGTACGCAACTGCAAAGTAGACAAACGGTTTATTGCAATTGATTTAAGTGATTTACAGTAAGAAAATGAAAATATCAGAAAGTGGAGGTTTGCTCAAGCAAACAACGTGAACTTGATCAACTCTTTCTATAATCTTCTTTTCATTGTTGGAAACAAGCGAGTTTCTCTGCTGGACTATATACCTAACAGCATGCTGTGCAATAAAACCCATTCCTATACACCTTTTTGCCATAAACCACATTTTTCAAAAGCTGGAAACGTTGCTGCAAGCAACATCTCCATTTTATCAAAGTTTTGATAAGTCGTTCTTGGAGAATGTCCATCTCACATGCGAGATCATGCCACGACCATTGAGTGAAATAAAACAAACCAGGAAACGATTGAAAAACCTGGAACTAAAATAACGCTGCATGTTCTACTTTTTTGCTGGACTAATAAACTACGCACTTTTTCCGGAATACATCAAATTATTTGACGATAGTAAACCTACATCGAACTACTGTAGATTTCACAGTCTATGAAAATACCTAACCTAAGGATAACATGTTCTGTTTCCAGTTATTTTTGTTTTGTTTTTCTTTTCTTACATGGATTTCTCACCACTTACGACTTAATACACAAAACTGGCTATGATTGTTATACCAAGGCCGCTTAAAAACCATTTAACCAGGGGTTCGACTCAGGAGAACATGATTGTGACGAAACGGCCTATCGATGCAAATATCAATTGAGTGTATTTACTAGGCTTTGAAGAACTGAGTTTCAACATACTAGAAACAAGAAAATAGTCATAACGATAGTCGTACGGCAGAAGCAGCCAGTTCAAACGACGCAAGGAACATAACTGAATACGAGGCAGCAAGAACACTTCGATCAGAGCGCAGTAATCACTCACGCCTCAATAAACGAAAGGCGCTCTACCGGTAAGCAAGACGGCTCCGGACAACTGCAACAATCAATCGAACTACAAGCAACGACCGTAGACGTACGAACAGCAACCATCACAATGATTAAACCTCTTTTCGTTGCTTAAAGACATGTTTTGTTGTGCAGTGTTTGAAATTGAGCGAGCTGCTTGCAAGTTTCATTAAATTGTTTTAACGCCTGCTGGAAGGTTAGCCCTTCATCTAAATTTTAAGCTTGACCTGCAAGTTGATAAATATGTATCAAATTTGTTAAACTTTGATGCAGATTTTATCTTCAAAGTAGCAACCACTAATTTATGTTACTTTATATAACGAAGTATCACTTCCACCGTAGACCCCCAGCAGCAGTTTGCATAACAGTGCAAGTCATGATTTTGTTAAAAACAAGAAACGAATCGATACAGAACGCGAAATTAGTCAAGGAATAAAATCAGAGCACATCAGTGTAACTTGAAGCGAGTCAGCCAATCGACGCCGTTGTCTGTTCGTCTCACGCTTTGTTGTCGCATAAATAGGTTGCGCCACACTGTTGCTGCCGAAGCAATGAATAGGAGTGACAGAAACCAGGCAACCAACTAGTTGCGGCAGACTCACAAAACTTAAATTCCGCTCTAAGCAGAGCTAAGAAGACGCCGCAGCATTTGAGTTACAATGTCCACTAGCTTAATATGAGAAGTCGCTGGCAAAGTGATGTTTATCATCAAAGCCACCCAAAAAGGCTGCGTCAGGACGGATAGATTAAATTAGAACCTAAACTGGTGTTGAAATAACGATTAAAAGCTCCAGGTTTGCTGCAAGCTGTCGACGGCTCAGACTACCGGGATATGTTCCCTCTAAGGGGCGCAAATTCCCAATACCACCAGACTATTTGCGCAGTGAAATCTCATTCTCGCACACTTGTAACATTCCAAGTTTAATATCGAAACTATGTTACATACCTTTTACCGCTTGAAACGCTTCACTGATTGTGTGCCTGCATGGTTGAACAATTTCATGTTCACTAAAATAAATATTTGCTCAGTGTAAAGTATTATTAGAGGGAACACTGCTACTGGGTTCTGCTTTCATGTCTTTGCGATGCTTGAAACTTGCACATATCTGCTTTCAAGTTACTATAGTCTCCTCAAAGACGACGATGTTGAATCAATCAGCAAATATTTTTGAGAAAACAAATTCACGTAACTCTACTCATCCTCATTTCAGGATCGAGGATGCGTAATTTGCATGTAATCGATTTCCTACTTAAAACATTTGGTGATAGATTCAGCTTCGTCACCTGTGAGGAGACTAGTTACTTGGTCTTGAAATACCCTGTAAATAGAGTTAGAAACAGGATTACGTTTTTTTCCTGGCGTCCAAAGCTATTTCCGAGCTATTTTCTTATATTCTTGCAATGAAAACGTTGTCATAGCTACAACTTACCAAATTCAAATTGCCATTAAAAAGAATAGGCCTAGAAATATAGGCTGTGCATCAACATTTTACTTACTTCGTGTATATCTTTCTTGGATCGTTGCTGGTACATTTTACCCGTGATTCATGTTTTGGATGTTTCGTTGATGTGGCCAAGAGTGGGCCCAATGTTAGAAATATCAGAAATGCCTTTATTTTTGCGACCATTTTCAAATGGCTCAATTTTGCCTGTTACTAGCCATAAATCACGAATGATCTGTGCAAACAGAAAAAGAACTGTAACTTAGATCTAGGACTGACTCATTTCAAAGCCAAGTGGTCATGACACACTCGCAAAACGGTTTGAAGCAATATGTTGTATAATAAGCAATTAAATATTATCTCTTGCGTTGTCTTTCGTGTACTATCCAATGCTTCTCACCTATGAAAGATTTAAAGAAATAGTCACATTGCGTAGATATATATAAGCGGTCTGATGAAATCAGTGCATTCATGATTGACCTGAGACATTTTTTCATTGTTGCTTGAAAGTTTACGTATTGGTGTCGTCAGCTTCCTAGTTTTATTTTACACAAGATTGTAATGTAATTTACACGCCTATGGTGCAACCTGACGAGAGCCTTATTGTCCCGCGCAGGCAAACAACTGAGTCGTGAAATACCGCAAAGCTTGAAAAGAGGAAGCATGTTTTTCCTTGCAATATGCATAGAAAAGAAAATCGTAGACAGGTGACATCTGACAAAAACGGATTGCGTTACTGTCACTTGTGTAGATCGAATTTACTCGTCAGTGAATGTCTTGAAAGAGGTAATTAGCTTATTAGCAACTGCCGAATTAAGCTGAATGAAGATTTTCCCCAAACCAAAACTTGCGCTTATGCCTGGTTTCTGAAGTTTTGTGAACTCAAATTGATTTTAAAATTTTTTCCTGCATTTAAAAGGCACATCTGTACGCTACTCAATAAAACCAAAGGATGAGTCAACCTGTCTTGTTTGAAAAAAACTTCCTTTCAATGCTTGTTTTTCCCATTTTCACTTGAGGTAGTTTTCTTAGCTCATCACTACTTCTTCAGTTTCAGTAGAACTGGGACTAACTACGGATTTTCAGAACAAAAACCAAACAGTCAATGAAAAGAAGTGTAGTTTTGTTTTTTGCACAACAACGCAAAGTTTGTGTCCGCCCTCGACTGTGAAGCCCTGTAGCATCAGTCTGTCAGTGCCGGTCACGAGAATGGAAATCACGAGGCCGCAAGTATTGCTTTTGTGTCGATCACGAGGTGGCAATTTCCGCTTTTTAGCTTTCAGAGAAAATTGTCGTAAAGAATAGGAAAAATAATTGCCTGCGTAAATTTTGCAACAGGCTGTCACCAACAAGTTGTTGTAACAACTTCTACCGCAAATCACTGCAGTTTAGTCCGTCAACAACAAATTTTGTCATTCCGTCTTCTGTAATCCACCAGAGCAAACAAGTGTCATCACGACCGCGGTTGCAGCAAGCGAGCTTAATAACGCACGTCAGAATGACCCAGGAGAGCAACTGCAGCCAAAATCTTTGAAGGGGCAAAATCCTTTTAAATGTGTTTTATGCCCCGTCTGTTAAAACAAAGTTATTGGCAGGTGCAAAGTACTTTTACATGCATATTTTACTAAGTCTTAGTCAGTTTCTAGGTTGTGTCTTAGTGTCTTATTGACTAAGACGCAGCTCAAAAAACTGACTTAGCAAAACCGATCAAGAGAGGCCATCTGAACGTAGGCTTCCACCAATGTTCCTACCTCTTGCATATTATCTCATGGTTATGTTTTGTACACTTTTATCGGATAAACAAGGTTACATGAAAAATGCACGTCGTACTCTCAATATCTTTTTTGTAATAAACATGCGTAAGACGCTCACTTTACGATTGTCGAGCGCGTTACCACTACAGCTTTATCCGAACTCGTTCTGGAGGTCCATCGAGTTTGATGATGACTTCCTCATCTACAGAATTTGAGTGCTATGTGATGCTGCGCATATCCAACTTCAAACACACTTCGCCTGCACATACTCGAACTAGTTAAGTGTAGATCAATAGCGGACACAAGCTAATTTGGTCGGGGGGGTGCGATATCGATTTGCAATGAACCCAATGCTTCACAGGACCATATTGCGTAAATCAATCACTTTCGCATACGTACATTTACGAGGAAACAAGTC
>JGI24158J21664_10007610_pt1 | contig 14398 bp, 8 predicted proteins | sample Ectturendosymbi3_FD_21664 | JGI IMG/M metagenome (IMG submission 21664) | reverse complement strand
GGGGGGGGGGTGGGGTGCGTTGCCAGCGACTCACCTGGTTCCGAGTCGTCGCGTGCGGAGGCCGAGGAAGACCGACCGCACGAGTTTCCCGAACGACGCGGCATTAACAGGATCCAGGCTTTGCTCCTGGCAGTGCAGCATGTAGTGGTTGTACATCAGCGCACGGGGCAGAGACACGCCCTCCGCATTTTCGAAGTGCTCCATCAGCCACTGCACCTGAGAAGAATAAAGAGCCGACGATGTTTCGAGGACACGATCGACAAACTGGTGCGAGAGCGGGGTTGGTAAAGCACATGCTGCGGCCGCGCAGAGGAAAGGAAAGACAAGCTTGTCAGACGCGAGTGACGTTTTTGCAGCGTTGGCCGTTTCGCTTCGCTCGAACAGGTTTACACGAACGGAAGTACACAATGCGAATCGAATAGACCGTGTTTTCGTTTTGCAATACATTTACTCCGATAGATACGATTTTATCAGACGTTTCGCATGGACGTTGCTCCGCTTATATATTTGCAATGATTTGCAAGACAAGATTCTTATCACAAAACCCGGAGAAAAAACAATTTCGTCGACACGCAGTGATTTCGCAAAATGATGAACCGGTGTTAACAACGCTAATCAGCTGAAGCTGCAGAACCGGAAAACAGTAACTTCACACGACACACAGGTTGAAAAACTACTTTAACACACGTAGGTGTGAACTTGAATTAATGCAATGTGCAAGTAACTGATGCGAGCAGAAATGCAGTGAATGAAGGCGAACGTTTAGCGAAGAAACAGAGCAGTGAATGGCAGGGTCGCGGTTTGCGCGCGGAGGAAGAAACCAGCAAAGCGAACTGGAAGAATGAAACTAAAAACACACTGAATAAAGTTCTTTTGAGATATAATATCAACATCGCAATTAACTGCCCCATCCAATCACCTTACCATACGGCCTTGCATGCCAAAACTCGACAGTCAAGCTTTTTGTTGATTGACACAATGACAGGCTTTCGGCGCCCAGCATGCATTCACTACAGTCCAGGGGTTGGCAACCTATGGCACGTGTGCCCCCTTGGCACGCCAGGCAATTTCCAATGGCACGCAGAAGCTCCAAGTTTTACACATCGTCTTATTATTTTCACACAGAAGATACACTGACCTTGAAAAAAAGCGTATGTTATTGGCACACTGAACGATTTGAAACCTTACGTTGGCACACAATTAGCAAAAGGTTGCCACCCCCTGCACTGAACCGTAGCTGCAGGTTATATACCTCGAAGTTGACACGTGACGCACGCAAATATCGAGGTTCTTTTGTTGTCATCCCGGGCGTTCCAACGTCCAGCGGTCGAACCAACAGAAAGGGAAGCGGGCGAACAATGAAAGCAACAAACAGCACCAACACAGACAGACACGCTCCGCGGTCGTAACTCGCGATTTGAAGAGCGCAGCACACGCACGCGGTGCGTTTTCGGCCGATAGTGAGAAGGCTGCCGAGCGTGGACATTAAGCATGCAACTGCTTGTTATTACTGATCGTAACGGCGCTTACTGTTTTCGGCTCCCGCCGGAAGTGACTTACAGTGGCGGGAGAGGCGCGGGTTGCGTGCGAGATCGGCATCGCGACGATTCCGCCGCCCTCGTTGTTCGATCCCTGGATCAGGTAAGTGCTCCCCCCTGGCGATGAGATGATTTGTCCGATGCTCTGGTGGTTCGCGCCGCCTGACATCGACTGGTTCGTCTGTTTCGAAAGAATAGCAACCCCTTGCGAAACAAGTTTGTTTTTTCAAACAGGTTTTCTCAGAACCGAACTGAAATAGCTGCCACTGCCACTACTTCAAACAATCTCCCTACAGAGCGTTTTCCTTGGACAAGAGGAAAAATTGGCTTTCGTTTGTTAGTTTCGTGATGTCAAAAATTACTGTTTCCAGGTGAAATTCGACAAGGCCTTGTTGTTTTAGCATGATACTTTACCTTCGTATGGGTAAAATTTACCTTCGTATGGGTACGGTCTGATTTGATTAACCTATCGGGAAGCCAATCGGTCACACCCTACTCTTGCAATAGAACTGTATGAAACATCGCAAACAAGCAGCTTGACTAGCAGTGAGCAAAATCAAGTGCAGATTTAACTTGTTTAAAACATGACAAGGACTCGGAAAGCTTTAAACGGTTAAAGCTGCTGTACAAGCTCTACTATGCAGCGGTGCTAAACACCATAGCAACCGTGTTGGCGACATCTGACCGTAGCTGCACAAACAGAAACATGTCTTAGTCACCAGCTGAGTCGTTCCTTGTGTTCCGTGTGAAGCTGAGGACGAGTCAAAGTACATTCCAGTTGAATTGTTCTGCTGCTGTTGACTGTTCGTGTAATGCTGGTTATTGCCGGAATACTGGAAAGTGTTCGTCCTGCCAAGAATAGAACGCCCTTGTTATTTGAGATGGATCATGACTTGCGCTAGGATGACGGTTGCGCTTGCTAGATCATCATCGAAAGAACGAACTCGCCAAAACGATCAAATGCACAGGAGCTGTAATAAAGGCACTTACAGGGATTCACCTGTTTTCATGATTATATCAATCAAATATAGGTTGTCTTTTTTTATTTTTTGATCAACACATTATTAGCAGTCCTACGGTTTCGGGTAACATTGGCAATGACAAGTATCAAGGAGTGCCGTTCGCATTGTGCAAGCTGCTAGTTACCAGGACAATCTGACTTACGTCGATCCATTCGCATAAACGTGGTCGTTGCCGGAGTTGACATACTGCAGCTGACTGGATTGGTACATCGGCTGAAAACAAAAACAAGTCGAGTCATCAGCTCGGAACGCAAAAATCCATTGTCATTCGCATACAAAGCAGCCCGGAAAGAAAACGAAAGGGACGGAACGAAAAAGCATGCTACAACAGGCCGCACACAGTCGCCTGCTGCACCGCGGCACACTCGCCACGATTTGAACGGGGAGCGACCAACGAACGTTGAATAGGATCGCATTACGAAGCAGCACAGGATTAGGTTAGGTGCTTACCACTTGCGCGGTGCCGACGTGGATCGGCTGTGTCCGATGCTGCGGCGTGGCGACCTGCAATCGGCAACAAACATAAACGCCTGGGATATGCCACGAGACGACAGCTAACGACAAATTCGATCGAAATTTAGCACGTGTCGGTGTGTTTGAGTTGCTATTTTCTACTATTGACACCATTGCAGTTACTGGCACTATTATCGCTACCGTGCCCGAGTTTATTTGCCTACATCACTTCATCTGAAGGCGCGTTTACGTTATCGTTCATTATAACGTGCACTTGAAATTCACTAAATATGCGTTCCGAATTTTGAAGATTTCTTAGCAATGCTGTGCTTCAAATTAACAAACTTGAATTACACGTTCCAAGCGTCAATGTGCAGAAAACATTCGCAGTGGTGACTTCACAGCGCGTGCTACTTAAGAGCACTTCCGTAAAAAGTAGCGTTTTCGATTGAAAGGCCATGTCTCTGCAAATGGATCACTTTTTGTTTAAAAATACCACGACGTAAGTTGATTTGCAGAATTGCAATGACAAATTAACTTGCCGCTGCACTTCCACTGAAAAAGAAGTCTGGCAACACTTCGCATATGAAGACGTTGTTGAAAAATTTATGTATAGTCCGATTGTTTTTCGAAATTTCCGAAGCCAGCAATTTGATTTAAAGTGCAACTCAGCCGACTCCAATTCAGCACTTCGAGACGAGAAAGATGCCAAAGCAGGTCGCTGGAGGAACAGCATTATTAACAACATGCGCTCCTAAAATGGTTCCTTCAAGCGTTAAACAGTTGAAGTATTCCTTCACCGTGGTACAGTTCTCACCGAATGCTGGGACGGCTATCGCTTCAAACCCAACTCTTTCGGAACACAGACCTATTTAGAATTTGTGCAATTTCGCCAAATTTTCAGGAAACAAATCAGACAAGACACAAATGCAGTTACGAATGTCTTCTACGAGGTCCTGTATTTGTGCAGATATATAGCATAACGTAACACGATTTTCTACGAGGTGCCAAGTATGCTTCAGACTTTTACAGCAGGTGTTTTTGTTTCATGCAACTCCAAGTTCGCAGTATCGGGACTTCTACAGGTGCGGCCAAAACCACAATCATATCAAAATACATAATCTTTGATTTAAAGCATCTAGAAGCAGTAGAACGGTTCCATAGCAAAAACAGTTTTGTTCCCCACCATTTGCCCCAGCAACGCCGGCCAAAAAAAGTTTCCTTACAGCCTCATAGACTGGTATTTACTATTATATACTGCAACAAAAGTTCGATTTCTTCTTTAAGTTAACACAGTTGCAATATAAATATCTTGCAAGTTTGTTGAAGTATTTTGGTGTGTCTATGAATGGGTTTTTCGAACAATCGCTCATAGTCGATCAACCTGGTAGCCTCACAGTTTTGCCGTTCGCGGTTAAGAACTTCTTTATTTTGTTTTTAGTGTGAAAAAAACAGGGAGGTTTTCCTACTCCTTGAGGGGAGTGACCAGTGCGAATGAAAAAAAGGTTAAGAAATATTTAAAACTTGCACTACTGTTAGAGAGTACTCGTTTTTCTTTATCACGTCGAAGTTTGACAAAGAAACGATTACAAAGGACGCCACGTGCACTTAGTTTCTGCAAAAGCGACTCATTGTTTACCACAAGATCGCACAAAGCGCAACTGACAACGAATCACTTTGGATTTTCACGGAAGCTATGTCATGCTTTGGCATTTTTTCAATTTCTGAAAAACTACAATACACAACGTATAAGTACTACAAATCTTGCAGAGGCTGAACTGCCAGTGTTTTTTTTTTCCTGGAAGCCGTTGTTTCGCCATTTGGAGTCTTTAAGTTACACACGATCAAATTTGTGAATGTTTAACTACGCTCTTCGCAGTTTTGCTAGCATTTAAGCCTGGCTGTGTTTAAATAGCAACAACCCAGGGCCAGACTTCCTATTTCTACATATTCACAGTTAAACAATCTACATTAAATGTTTCAACTACAATTTCTTATTGCTGTAAATTTAGCCCAGAACAGGATTTCTGCATTGAACATCCACACTAACAAGGTCGTCAGTCCACAGCACAGGGCCATAATGTTGTTTTGAACTTTTGAAATTACATTGCACAAGGTCCTTAAGGAAGCTTTCGATTTTCGTCGTTGAGGCGTCCCGCACTTCTATCTACTTTCCTTGCTGTTAAAGTACAGTCGCACGAAAGAGTGCGCGCGACGCTGTGCAAACTCAAGCTGCGGTTCCGCTTTATCAACGACTGAAGCAATCGGGGCAAACCGTGAAAGGTCTGATCTCGCAGTGGCAACACAATTCACAGCCTGCATACAACTTCAACTTAATGCGCACTTGACAATTTAATATAGCAACTTATGTCCTTTTTAAACAAGACTGCAACTAAACCTGTTGCACTTCCTTTTCAAAGTGCTCCTCTGGCTTGGCCACACCGTAACCGTTCGCCTGATTGATCTCTCTGTCGCACCTGATCAAAGCTTTCCTGGCTGACGATGGAGTAACCTTGGCACAAATCATCGAAGTTAAAACTTACCGCGTTCTGAAACAGGCCATTCTAAACCCGGAACTTGAAACTGTCACGTTGCGCATTTCCGCCACGACGAATAAGCTTTGACAACGTCAAATGCTCGTTGAAAAAACAAACAAACTAAACGAAGCGGCAAGGTGACGCACTCTTCTCATAGTGCAGTACCCCAACCTGCTACCACTGCAAGCAACGTTTTTTAATTGCAAATCAATGTGCCAATCGTCTTGCAATATTAGTAAATTCCAATCGTCATACATCACTCGTGCGTGCGCCAGCAGCAACAGCATGAGCAAGCATGATGTGCTCGTCGATTAATATCGCGCATGCAAAGCTACTGACTACGAAACGCCTTCACAATCCACAAAACCAACTAAACACAGCGACCAACCACATAAACCAACAAAAATAAGAGCAAGCCCCACACAGACCGACCCTTACGCGCTTCAGGTTCAAGTTGACGAGGTTGGAACCGGTAAGCACTCGAGCGGTTTGTGCGTTGACGGGATGACGGTTCTGTGAAGAAGTTACCGGTAATGAGTGAAGATCCGGCTTCAGCTTGCTGCCTATGCTCAGATCCATCGCCTGGTGTGCGACGGTGGACTCAGGCGTCGATGTTCTGCACGGCATCGGGTCAGCAGAGCCTGCACTGGGCTCGACTTCGCAAGTGCAGAGCCCCTTTGCGATGCAGGTCGGTTTGATTAAGAATAGATGGTGAGCGGTGAGATCAGTCGTCTCCAACTAACGCAACCACGGCCATCCTTCGTACCAGCAACATTACACGCGCCTTCAAGTAAAAGCTAGTTTCCCTTTTGAAAGCAAAATAAACGTTGCCTTAGATGCCAGTTACAAAGCACTGCTTTCTGTCTATGAAAGAAGTCCTCAGAAAAACGTTTAGTCTGCACCGTTCGTGGCTTTCCTCAGCAGTAGCAGAGAGCAGTCGGCGATCCTGATCGACGCTGTAACAACACCTTTCACCCACTAACCTAGCTAATCCGACGAAAACTGTCTAAACAAACACAACTAACACGCGCGCAAGGCTTCTTGCGAAAAGAATAAATTTGAAGCCCACGAAAGGCAATGCGGCCTAACTTCTTTCGTCCAAGGCTGTATCACATGGCCCAAGAGCGTTTGACTAATGAAACAAGACGAAGTGCCAACTGGTAACGGTGGCTGTGGCTTGGGCGCAGCTCCTGTAGCGGTGAGGGTCATCACCGAAATCAAAAGAAACAGCTCGGCTAGACAAGACGAGAAACAGGAACGAAAGCGGTCACTCTCCATTGTTCAACGAGCCCCGTTTGCGATTACAATAGACAAGGAAAGTCGTGAGCGAAGTGCCGTTACACAGCAAGCCAATAAAAGGGGATCGCGTTGCCAGGCAGCGCTTTATCAATTGACATGGCAGCAGGAGGTCGCCTGGCAACCGACGGTGCCAACTGAAATTTGCCAGTTCGAACAGAGCGCTGTGTCAATATCGGAGCAAACAACGGAGAGTAAGTTACCACTAAAATTGCCATATGTCGAACGGTGTTGGCAAAAGAGAATCACTCGACCGGAATTAGTTGTTAGAGCTGCAAACGCAAATGTAAAAAGACATCAGGTCACATACATTGGTCAACATAGTTCGCACTAGTTGGCTGCAATTTGGAGTCACAGCCTCCTACTCATGGCTGTAAATGAACGCCAAGCCACGACATTGCAAAAGTAAAGCACTTCATCTAATATTTTTTATATTTCAGGCTGGAAAGTCACGAGAAATTTTAAGCTTACCCTAAGTTTAGTGACTAGCTTTCAGAGACTGTTCAGCGACGGGCCAGCTTGCTCCCTGGGCATATATATGTCGCATAGCAAAAAGCCAAATATGTTTCAGTGCCTTTATGCAACGTGCGTTGAACAGTAAAACATAAAACGCCCTAATTTCGCTCACTACGCTGTAAGAAACGGTTGTTTTAACCATTTTACTGTTGAAAGCACATTGCAATCAAAGCAGTGAGAATGTTTTGCTTTCAAATAACTGAAAGCTATCATTATCAACTCATAAACAAAAGGCAGTGGCCCACTTCACTACACTGTAAAAGTCGCGTAAGTCCATAGATGGCAAGATCCTGTTTCTTTCAGTTTCGGCAGCATAACAATAACAATTACCTGGAAATTTAGCGACTATTTTAGCACCTTGTCCACATACCTTTCGCGTGACCAGTGGCCAGCATTCACACAGCGATGAACGTGCGAGTCTCACACAGACAAGATATACCTCACGAAGTCTTTTTGTTATCTTAAAACGTTAAGGTACCAAACGAAATGCGGACAAGTGAAAACCCGAGCATGGAATCATAAATCAATCGCGTTTCTAGGCAACTGGAAGACACACCGCAAAATTAAGTAGATATTAAGTACACCGTCGCCAAGCAACCACGCAACATTCTCTGTTGCCAAGGATGGAACAGTAAAAATCGACGCAGCAATACGTCAAAAACCTTGATGAGCAGTATTGATATTCAGATCAAGCATGTCTAAGTTTGCAAAAAAAGTCCTTTCAACATTTCACGAACGCCGGAAAACCGGGTGTTTTTTTGCCGCAATGTAAATACACATCGGTGCAGATAATTTTACTCCAAGTAGGGCAAACAGGTTTGACAGCGGAGTTAAAGAAAGAGGTATAGCACGGGTAAAAAGTAACGTCAACTGTGGAAAGTATGGCAGCTACGATCGGGTGCAATTTTACGAAAGATTTGTTTAACTTGGCTACAGTTGCACAGATTTCAGGTCGCACCACAGTATTTATTTTTTTTTGCAAAGACCTGAAACTTGTATTATTCGTCGTTCAATAAATAAACCCAGGAAATGATTAAACATTTGGTTTGGAAGGAGGAGCTCCATGAAACCACAAGTTTAAGATTACGTTGTAAACCTTTGCTGCAGCAAATCAGCTTGGGCAGCTTTTCAAATTATTACGACCTTCAATTCAGGCCTTCCGAATTTTCACGACATCCAAAAGGAGATAGTGAAGACAAGCACAAGGAAAACATTTTAAGAAGTAAAAGCGTTTATTTGCCAAAGACAGGAACCGCGTTCTGCTCATTTTATCGCAGGATTACTGTTTAAAATGGTATGTTGTATTTGATAGGGGCAAGACGTACTTGTCGGACTGAAAATAATCGGCAAACTGTATGCCACACACCGGAATGTTTTTCTTTAAACTGAGTTGCACCTCACTTTTCATCAAGTTGTTGGTTTGTTGCAGAAACGCGGCAAAACGCACTTGCCAGGGATCACTTAGCGTTGAAAAAAAAGTATATATTTATCTTATCTAAGGAAGACACTATCGATGTTGTTTGCTTCTTCAATTGGAAACTTGCAGCCGCCCTGAGCGAAACTTGGACGTTTGCATCGGACAAAACAAATAAGCAAAGGCAACTCCAATCCGGTACAGGTGGAAGTTATTGTTGTTACTATTTGAAAGCTGGTTTGTAATGCAAAGCGGTAGCTGTTGAATCTGTTTTTTTTATCGCTGAAACATTTCCGTCATTTTATGCCGAGACGTTTTGGTCACTGCAGCATTTCGGTCATTTGTGTCACAGTTGTATTCAAACTCGCCATAACAGTGTTTTTTAGCCTATAATTTCAAGCATTCTGACCGAAATGACTTAATTTTTTTCGGTAATTTCAAAAACATTTCGGTCTATGAACGAAAAATGACCGAAAAAAAAACAGCGTTGAATAAAGGATCAGTTTTCAAACAATTTGTTGAACAGACAGACGCGCTGTTGATGGAAATCAGATTTCTGACTTGGATTAATTTCGCATTAAGCTGGTGCTAGTTTGTACAATCCGAGACGTTCACTCAAGTAACTTGTACTGTTGTGTTTCCGGCTGAGCGCCGGCCAGGCATTTTCTGTTGGCGAAGAACATCCAAATTTATAATGAAATGACGTAACGTTTGACACAGAAAGCATTTTGCACAAAATCTATTTCTTGCTATGTCCCTACTGTTCACCTTATTCGTTTTGGCGCACTAGAGTACGCTAAGCTAGTGGTTAATGAGCAATTGAGAATTAAAGTGATGATTTCTGAATTTACGCCATTGCGCAAAATAAAAAATCAAAGACAAATTTACCGGATGGCAATTAATTACCAGTTTCTTATAGAAATGATGCGGTGCTACGTATGCATATATGAGGCTGACGCACAAAAATATACAGCAACACCAATTTTTTTCCTACGTTGCAACGTACACAATGCTCTTGTCAGTATGTGGAAGAAAATATGACATGTTTAGCTTTACAACACAGAAAAAGTAAGTTTTCTTCTCGCAACCGTGTTTCCCTGCATCTAGAAAAACTTTTCGAGCTAGCATGTGTAAGTTTCCCACTAATAGTGTGAATGTCCTCTCGGTGACATGATTTCTCTCGTCGGCCACGTTTGTAAGGAAATAGTTTGCTAAAGAAAATCAGCACTGAAATGAAAAAACGAGCCCAGGGCAGGCTGACACCACGCACTGCCACGCAACTACTTCACCTCTCACTCCACCTAGCGACGGTAATCCCATTGGTGGAATCACCGCAAGAGTGACATGAACAACTGTAAACATGCTGATCGCGTTACAGTACAGGCAATCTTCTTGAACTTCAGGCTAAGTTGCCGCGCTTTAATTTTAACAGTACAAATCAGTGGAGTAGCGTAATACGGACACATGGCAATACCGCTCTTCCTGATTTCGGCACAACCTGAACTTTTCCTATCACGGCAAAATCGACACGAAATTAACAAAAAGTGCACTAAAATCCAGGATCTTTGAAGTGTTATCAGTTAACACTCATCTGTAATATACTGCTGTAGCAATTACACGAACTTTAACTTTTCACTGTTTTCCTCAAAGGTGACACATTGATCAACGCAACTTCTTTTTGAATTATGTTCATGCTGTTAACATTTTACATCAAGCTGCCGTAAACTCCAATACACTAAAACATTTAGTCACGCAACTTCTATTGCCATGTTAACCATCAAATGATTGTTGCAGATTCAGAGTTCCATGGTGTCTACAAAAACGGGAGACACTAAATACTACATCTTTTGTCATGGAACCATGTTTATAAGTCAACTTAAATCGGACGTAAAACGCAATTTAGGTGCCGCTTTTCTCACGTGATTTTAGTAAAAATCTGTCGTCATAGTCTGCGCTGACGAACGGAAAACAGTGGACGGGATCCCTGATTACCAGCACAATCTTTGTAGCGAGCCTTAAAGACCAACAACGTGAACATTTGTGGAGTAAAAACTGCTCTACTTGAAACAATATAATTCTTTGTTTTCTAACGAAGATTATAAGTTTCATTGCATAGCCTCTAAAAAATCGTCTGCACAGTTAGCACAAATTTGCCAAACACACAAAACTTTTTATCGTTTACTTTGCCTTCTATTACCTTTTGCGTCGTCGAATGTTTTTATCTAACACGCTAGAATGAAAAAACGCGACAATCAAGTCGAAGCAAAAGACGTGCAAAAATAAGACGGTTGGAAACAGCCAGGAACCACTGAGACCGTTGCGCTTTCGCGAACTGCAGCTAAATACCTATATTTCACAACTTTAGGTGCTCGACCCAGACCTGAGCGGTGCCAACTATAAATAAAACAGCATGCCATGAGCTCAAGCGTACGTCTGCACATCACCCCGCAAAAACATGTCAAAGCAACAGCAACACCATCACGCAGTAACCAGGCGTCGCGAGAAGAACGACGCCGATGCATGGCAATGTTGCCGCGGCGAGGATGAAAGGAACTGTTGTTTTTCTACGGAAGTAGCAAATATTGAAAGAATAACTGCGACGAGCCAATATGCGCATTGTTCAATATGAGAGGAAATACTTTTGCTGAAACTTGCGTTTGAGCAACGTGACGTCAACGCATTTGCTAATCGCTGTAATTCATTTCAACAAGGAAAAGTCGTAACGCAAGCTTTTTTAAAGTTTGTGCCGCCTGTTTATGAAAAACTGCAAAAGACGAAAAGAATACGCATTTTTATTCACAATCAAGAAGTTTATCGAACTTCTACTACCCACTTCACATGTGCGCATTAAAAACCTACACAACCGAAACACCAAACGCCCATTCAGATATCCAAACGAAACTTTAGATTTATCCAACACTTACTTGGTGCTGAATGTGCGGAAGAGGCTTCATGGCATCACCGACTTTCACGTCTGCGAGAAATAAAGATAAAAGTGGAAAGTGAGTTTCATTGCATTGGCTGCATCCACTGCACCTTTACGACGGTGCATACGACAACCTGGCCAACCACAAACAAGACAGAACACCGTACATATGTTTGCAAACAAAAAGCCTTTGCAAAATTTTATGCGTTAGCATGTTTCAAAGCAGCTGCACAAGTTAATTGAACAGGCTGTTTCATTTAAAAAATCCAAACGAAGGGACAAAATCTGTTGTTGATTCCCCCACACGGAATCAGCAACTCTGACTACGCTTCTACCGAGCTGTTTTGAACACCCATCTTGTGAAAGCAAAATAGATCAGTAAATAAAAACAAAAAATAGCTGCAAGCGGCAGCTACCTTGTCCGCAGTAAGCCTGATTCGCAGCTCCTTCCCACCGCCAAGTGCACGATGGGGCACTTGAGCATTGCTCCTGGTCAAAAGCGCGCTGTTGGCGGTTGTCGGTGTGTTCGTAAAATGGCGGCGACGAGTTGGAAGCAGCGTCAGTGTAATAGCAACTTGACCTACCCTGCTCATCGCGCACTAAGCTGTCGTGAGATTGAAAACGATGTCTGTGCGACGATGACGGCACGTGATGGTGGTGCTGGTACGAGTCGCTAACGAAAGTCTCGCTCTGGACGCCGCCCGAGTAATAATCGTGTCCGCCGTTGTCCCAAACGTCGTCAAACGCTGCCGGCGAGATGCAGTGCGGTTCGCTCGACACGGCGCAGTGCTTTTGGTAGCAACCAGGAAAGTTGAAATTGCCGATGTATTCCGACTTGATGTCCATGCCGCTCGGCACCATCGAAACTAGCTCGAAATTAAGATCACCTGCTGCTCTCTGAATCTTGCCCACTGAAGTCTGCACAGGGTCGGTCTACGCGCGCACCCCTTATACATGTATGCGCGAGCGAGAAAAAGTGTTTTGTGTGCTATGCAAAGTTAATCGGGCGAAACTAAACATTCAGATCAGAAAATAACCGTGGCTTACATAATCGCTGCTCAATATCCTCCATGGCTAATCAAAGCACTCTGATTTCAGACGAGCATCTCTGGCCATCACAAACAATTTCGATGGCTCACAACATTGGCACTTGTACTCAAAGAAATCTATTTCACGATAATTACTCGATTTCCGGAGAAAGCAAGGGTTTTTGGAAGGAAGGTCACTTGATCAACAACAGACAGATTGCATTTCTAATACCAATTCCTTTCGAGGTCGTTGTGTATATTAAACAACAATTTCATTAATGCGTGGTTTTAGCAGCTCATTTAGGTTGAAAAAATTCATAATAGCTCTTACTGTTCACGCCAGTGTTTTCTCTTCGCTTCTTTTCAAGTTTGTGGCGCAAATGGCTTTGGATTAAAATTGCGTGACCTATACACCTCGTCAGCGCTGGCTAAAGTGCGTTGAAATTATTTGCGATGCAAATAATTTTTTATTGGAAATACAAGAAAACTTTTGCATGTCTTTTTCACTAAAGAACCATTCTTTATCACAAACAGTATGGTACCACTAATTGCTGGGAAAAAATAGAAATAGTTATGATATGTAGCAGATGTATTATTCCTTGCTTACTGTGTTGAAACGTGATGGTAGAAAAGCACCAATGCCCTTTTTTTCACAGACACCTGCACTAAGTTCTTCACCGTCGATGTAGAAAAGGCGTATCCTGGACAGGCGCAACACAGTTTCGAGTTTCTTTTAAGAGTGCACAGAAATTGACATAAGCGCCAATACTTTAAGGCCACATCACCAGTGGCGTACGTAGAAAACTTTCATGGGAGGGGGATTGGTGGTCATTTGTATTTGGTGTGCGCTCTTTGTGACGTCACAATTTCACATCATAGTCATGTTTCCAAACCAACGTTTTGACGAAGTTGGTTGACATACTATGCATATTTTTAAACATCCACTCCCCTTACTTTATATGTCATTGCATTGATTATAAGCTATTAGCACTGCAAGTGAGGCGTCAGAGAAATTTACAACTGCAAAATGAGGCTGCGCTAATGTCTTGTCGAACACGAGCAGTCGAGCATAGAAAAAGTGCGGCTGGAGTTGCTGGCACACACCCCGGTTTGCAAGACCGAATCTTACTAAACTACACAAGAATTGAGAATGCGCATAAAGTACGCAAGATAACATTCGATTTTTTTGTTATTTACAGAAGTCCAGCAAACTTTTAGTATTCCTTTTTCCCTGCTGAGACATTATCAACTGCCTGAATGCTTCCATTCCAACAACTGCTGTTTTTGAGCTCATGCAACAGATCTATCATGCTACAGCAATTGACAATGTAGCCGATGGGGTCAGCGCTTGCGCAGATCAGCCTTAGCAGACAAAATACAGTAAATGCAACTGTTTCTGAAAAAGTGAACTATCGCTGAACACAATCCTAATGGGTAGTGGACGAAAGGTCTGCAAAAAGTGGTGAGATGGTTCCTGGACGCAGACGATAACGCAGATACCCACCGAAACATTATTACTATGTTTTGGCCCATTTACAATGTTATTTGAAATTTGCATGCAAATTTATTCCGTATTTGCATTAAGTCGACAAATTAACAAGCAAAAAGTATGCGAAAACAATTAATCTCCTTTGCGCAGGTAATAAAGTTTTTGTAAAATATCAAGCT
>JGI24158J21664_10007609_pt1 | contig 14400 bp, 14 predicted proteins | sample Ectturendosymbi3_FD_21664 | JGI IMG/M metagenome (IMG submission 21664) | reverse complement strand
TCCACTTCATTCTGACGATATCCCCTGAAGAGTGTCAGACGAAAAGCTTTGGGATGAATCTCCTACTTCACGCCATCTTCAAGTTCTGTACCACCAAACGTATTTTCATAGATTAGAATTAAAATTAGCGGAATTGCGAAAACCAGAAATTGAACTAGAATTAGAATTACATTTGCTCAAATCAAACCAACTTTAATCCAAATTCATTTCATGCCCAAATGTAGATTTATTCTCATAAGCATGAGAATAACAAAGATTCGTGCGACAACATCGGCGCGTTTCGCGCTGTACAATTCGCCTGCATGAAAATCAAGAAAATTAAAAAAAACTCATCTAATTAATGCGCAAATCATGTCATGACTGCATTTCTCACACCATATAACTTCACATTGAAGGGAGGCAAAGACAAATGTAAACGGGGCCGGCGACGTCCCTGGATCATCCCTCACGTGGTTACGATTCGAAAAATGACAATGCTGTCACGGTTCTCGTTCCGAAAACACGTTCCGACAAAGCTGATGTCACCATCATACCCAGAAGTTCTCGAGCAGCGGTCTGTAGATAAGGGAAACGATGTTCGTTTTTCCAATACCCTAAAACAGGGTCCTCCAAACTACGGCCCGCGGGCCAAATCCAGCACGCGAAGACATTTTTATCAATAATGGCAGAATAATATTTTTACGAACATAAGTCGATTTGATAGAATGTAACATATCTCGAAATAATCACATTGCGTTGTCATCATCTTACGTCGTAAGATGCCCGTCCCTCCAACTGTTGCGTGATAACTTATGTGGCCTTCTGACGAGAAAGTTTGGAGAACCCCTGCCCTAAAACATCACAGCTGACTGACAGTCGTAATTACCTAATGGCTATTGTGACTTCTGCGTGTGAGTGGGTGGGCAATGTGATGTGATAATAATAATCATTTTCAGGACACATAGTGAGTACTGCTGGCTCTGCAGCTGTGAATGAGAAAAGAAATTGATCGAGATTTTACTGTTCTAGCTTTGCAAGTGATGAGATTGCCCTGTGACCATTTTGTTGCAGGCTACTACCTTTGCACAAGGGTGCATTCTCGTTTCACCGCATTCTCGTTTAAAAATACCGTTGGACAAATTAACATTTTTGGCAAAACCGGAAATTAGATTAGACCTAAAATTAGAGCACTGAGACTTTTAACAAATTAGATTAAAATTAGAATTACCGTCATTTTGCTCTAATTCATCAAATTAGAAAACTGGAATTATTTAGTTGTCCAAGTCTGCCCCTAAAGGACCGCTATAGAAGCGCTGAAGAGTCAATCAAGACATACTGAGATGCGGATTCTCGTGTATTTCTGTTACTTTGGTGGCAACAAAAACTAGGAAAGCTTTTTATAAGCATTGCGTCACATTCAATAGAAAACCATCTAATGATAACAGAAAGCATGCCGCTACTGCACACGTGACAAAAAACACTCAGTTTGATGACATTTACGAAATCACGCAAGCATTTTGCAACGATTTACTGCAAAACACAAAGTCCTTTCAACAAAAATCTATGTTTGGTGTGACTTTCAATGGGGACGCATTGAAAAATACTGTATTTACTTGCTATAAACTTACGCTTTTCTGGCGGCAAAAAGCATTGCGTATAGCTGACCAAGACTGATTGGAGAAAAACCAAATCCACCAGTCATTTCCCGATTTTTTATTTGGATTAAGAGCATTATGATTTGCGCTAGCGTTCGCGCTCCATCAAATCCAAAGCTCAGTAGCTCTAAAATTACCAGTAATGTAGGCCACGTTTTTCCTATTTTTGTAGTGAATGCGGACTTCATTGCTTTGAGTCTGCCATAAACCCTGATGTGGGTGCCAGGTTGTGAAAGAGTTTTAGAAACACTGCCTTTCCCGATTTTCTGCTGGACGCAGCAAAGTGCGAACGTCCTCGTTTTTTTCGAAAATAAGGTTTTGGTCTGAATCCATTTGCGACTTCAGCATCCGATCTCCTGCCTATGCACAGTGCAGCGTACCCTCTTTTTTCTCCAGAAAACTTTGCAAGAGGCCGACGAAGCTCAGCTCGAAGAAATTGATGAAATGCTTTCCGCTACGGAACGCGTTCAACTCAGCAAATACGATCATAGCATTAATAAGCTGCACACTGCCCAGCTGCAAGTTACAGAGACAGTTCTGCTGCTCGAAAACTATTTTAAAACTCTCGCGTACAAATGTTAGAACCACTTGTGAATGTCATGCTGTGACCACTCCTTTTCCAAATGTTCACGTCTTGAATGTACATATTCCGCGGCAAAGCTGAACAAAACGTTGCAGCCCTGGAGCCGGCTCGGAAACCACCGGTGTGGTTTTGATAAAGTGAAGAAAAATTAACCGTTTGTTTGGCTATACAGCATTTGCTACTTTGTGAAACATTTTTTAAACTGCCACAACTTGCTAAAATGTTTCGCTTGGTGGGTATATATATTTCCGACAAGCAGTTGAGGTCCCATGCACCTGCTACGGTTTTCGCTTTTGTAACGGTAGCTTAACTGTTTTTGGTTGCTGAACAGGTCATGCTAGTGGAAATTTTCTTTTAGTCTCAATGTAACGGGCAGAGTGTGCTTCTAGACTTCCAATAGGCTCCAGTGCGGAAGGCAAAGATACTTGAAACAGTTTTTTAAGGTGTATTAGGGACCCGATTCGGGTCCCTTGAATTGAAAATAGGGTCCCTAAAATTAGAGAAATCGGGGCCCTACCGGTGCATACGGGTACCCAACATTTTCCTTGAAAACCTGCTTGAAATACGAGTGCTGTCAAAGATGTGACCAGGTTTCAACTCAGCCAAGCAAAATTTTTGACTAACTCCTGAGCATTGGCGTTTTGCCTGCACCAAGTTATGGCATCGGATCTATGTTTCCTGCCTTTTGTCTGGGAAGCGCTGAAGGTACATGGCGTTAAATTTGACGCTGAGAACTGGTGGAAAAAATCTGGCGTGCTAAATTTTTTAATTCACGCCTAGAGACGCTAAAAGTTTACCATAACTAGGGTTATTGTTGATGGTTGGTTTGTTGTAATGGTTTCTAAAACAGGCATCTTGCAATTACTTGGTTTATCCACACTTGCTGTTTTGTTTGTTGTCGGAAATATTACATTAGAAGGAAGGAAAGGTTCATCATTGTCTTTGGAATGATAAGGTCGTTGAGCATAACAGTCGAGAAAGATTTTGTTAATCGAATCCCACTTAAGTGCAGCAGCTTACAAACATCATGAACAAATATATTACAACTTGTTTATCTCTTCGTAGCCAAACTTTCCGTGCTTGAAGCAAAACTCTATCCGAAGTTTGAATATCACTGTAAAGTCGTTGATGGCACCACTCAGAACAGCAAATGAATGAGATAGAAGTGCAATGACGTGAACATTCAGTCCGCATTCCTTCCGTTTCGGCCCCTGAAGCGTGCTTGTGAATCGGTAGAACTGGATTTGCTCAAGTCCGATTCATTTATAAGACAGGATTGGCGTCACTGCCATGCAAATATTCTTCTCAAAACTGAATCGTTGAGCAGTGTGGTCGCTAAGCTGTGTTCTAACTTGCTATACTTCTTTGTGGTTCTTCGCATCTTTGCGTTAATCTGTTATGTTTCACAACAGGTATGATTTAAGCTCTGAGTAGAGTTACTGGAAAATTTTTGCAACACCTTGTGTTGGTATTGATAGCAAATATGGCGTGTTGGCGAACTGTTACGTTGTTAAACATCTTCAAAACCTGTCCACATGCTCTTCAACAGACGATCAATCCAGTTCTGGGTATGTTTGACTTGGTTTTATTGCTCTAGCCTACTGGTAAATCTGGCCCGATTTGTTTTTTCCTAATTGTTTTGCTCTTTTTGGCCAAAGCGGTGTTTATTCATAGCTTAATGCACGGTCCAGTAAATGTGATACCGCGAGGTGTGACTCAAGACGATTGAAAATCTTTTAAAGCACATAAATACGCAGAACTCCATTGCATATGCGCTTCTGTAATGATGAACAGACGATTGGTCCCGGCTTGAATTCTTTCTTTGTGTTTGTTTGATAGTTATATTTCACATGAAACCAGCTCATTATAAACCCTTCTTCACTGAAGACTTGTGGACTTGAGATCAGTACTTGATTGAGACAGTTTATTACTTAACTGACCTTTGATTACTGAAACTGAAAATATTATCGCAAGTGGATCTGATGCACTGCATTATATGCAGTACTCGTACATTTTGAGACGATTTAGGTTCCAAGCTGCGTGCTTTGAATTGATAAAAGGAAAGCAATTGTCTCGAAGAACATGTCAATGACCCACCAAGCCGCTTTCAACCAAATGCGTCACAGATGGCTTTGTCCACATCACGTATGAGTTAGGGTGTGGTTTACTATCCTGTTCGTTTCGTAAATTTTTTCTAGGTGTGGCCTCAAGGGCTTGGTTTAATTTCATGAAGTTTAACCTGCAAAATTTTTCAATTCTTCAGGTAACATTTGCAGAAGAAACATGGCAACAGCTGCGAAGAATGAATTTGATTGGAGCGACGCTTTTAACCTGGATAGTCAGTTGACATCAGATGAAATTATGATCAGAAACCAGTTTCATGATTATTGTCAAGAGAAATTAATGCCTAGAATAATAATGGCAAACAGGAATGAAAGTTAGTATTTCTTTTTGTGGAAAATTAAAAATTTCCTTAATTTGTAAGCTTCTATGCAGTGGTTGTGTTTGTGATTTTATTGAGGAGTGTCAGAGCCCCTACGAGCAAGAATGGTTGTTTTGAGATTATTCCAAAGCGAATTTGGGCATGACTCGGGTTCATTGAGGTGGCCAGTGGTCAGTAGACCGCATTTCGCATCCCCGGCAGATTCCCGTGAGAAGGCGTGACCAGTATATTGGGGCCAAGTTCGGCTGCGTGGGCTGCCACAGTGAAGAAATATTCCCCACCTGCCCCTGAAGGCTGAAGAGCTTATTCTGCCATGAAAGAGAATATTTGTTGATCCATAGCTGGAGTTCTGTCAACACGCCTTAGTAGCAGGGTTGTAATTCTACTAAGTCCCAAAAAACACTAGGTTTTTTTTAGGAAAGAGTTTCCCATCGCATTTCTTCGTGATGAAAACACTTGTAAAACATTAAGTCAGAATTCATAGTTATGCGCAACGGTACTAAAGCAGTCGTTCTAAGAAATCGAACAATTTTTATGTTGAATTTTAGAAACCATATAGTCTTGACACTTAATCAGATTGTTTGCTGTTGTAGTTCTTGGCTAGAATAAGAACTGATGAAAGCAAACTATAGAAAGACAAGCCTTTGGCAAAAGGTGCTTCTGTGGATCATACACCACTTGCACTTAAAACCCCCAAATACGTGATAACTGTTTCACCTAGCTTTCTTATTTGATTAGCTGGGAGGCTCAAACAATAACTATTGAAAATTTGCAATATGTCCAAGTATTAGTATGCTGTCAGAAATTCACACACCTTTGAAAGATTAAACCTGCCTTGATATCTCATACAGCATTTTCACAGCAATTCAGTTTCTACAACCCAACAAACTCTTGATTTTTTCGCGTGAAAAATTTATCTACAACAAACAGTTGAGCTAAGATAATAAAACTTCAGCAAGTTAAATTTCAATTTGAAAAAAAAACGGAATATCAGCTTAACTGTTTCCAAATTTTATAACGTTCCATCTTTGATTGTTATTTACTACATATGCTGTGGAACGCAATAATTCACCATTTGCAATGGAAATAGTATTTGTATTCCTCTTTAAAAATAAAACCAAATACATTGGTTCAATGTTTTTTTAAGTTTTTTTCGCAGCCCTGCTTAGTAGACCAGGGGCTGATGATGGTCAAATGGTGTCCCAGAAACGAGGTAGCTCTCGAAGTGCAGCCCCACGGTCAAGTGTCATGCTTAGGAGTCAAAATATTTTGTTGTATTTTAAACATCTATTGTTTATTCCCTGTTTTAAAATAGAACTTTCTTGATTTTACTACTTTGACAACTTTCCAAGGGCGCGCGAGACAAGTAGTTAAACATATACTTCTACAATGTATTCATTTGTTTATTTCTTGATACAGGAAAGTTTTTCAAAGTTATATTAGAAACAATATTCGTAACGTCCAATGTGATTTCCAGGGTTGTCCATGGGACATATTTATCTGTCCCATTCCCATCCCATAGCAATTTATGCCTGTCCCATCCCATGGGACGTTTTCCATGGGATTCCCATAGGAATGACATTCCCATGGACAAGCCTGGTGACTTAATTGTAAATCTGTAGTTTTTCGCGTTTTTTGATACAGATCTTGTTCTCGAAAATATTCCCGTTTATGTTGTAATGCCACTTTGTTCAGGGCTCACCGTATTTTTTTAGTTTGGGGTTGCCCAAATACCGCAACCGGTCCGCAGATTTGCTTCACAAGAACAGCTAAAATTTGTTTTTAGTTTTTTGTTTTGATTACGTCAAGTCAGACATGATACATGCATTGGCATGTCCGTGTTGGTGGTGCTGTGTTCTTGACATACTGTATATGGCATAAACTTGGAAAAAGTCACAGCATGTGTTTTGGGTTGCGACGGCTCAAGTTGCTTCTTGAGCATTCTTCTCAGGCCCGTAGCCAGGTTTTAAGGTTTGGAGGAGAAAAATACACATTTAGGGGGGCAAGATTTTGTTTTTATTTTATGTTAAAGACATTTTTCCGGGCACAATACAATTTAGGGAGGCACAAAATTTTCGGAGGGGTAATGCCCCTGAATTCCCTCCCATGGCCACGGGCCTGGTTCTACTCCCAAAAGAATTCATCTCACACAAGATATCAAATTGTGACAGGCATAGTATTACTTCTGAGTTTTTGGGAATTCCTTTAGTTTTATGTTAAAAGGAGTTTCGAAGTTGAGCACAGAAAATCCAATTACCCGCCATGGAAAATTAACTTTCGCTTGTTAATATTTGGTTAAAGGCATATCCTCCATAACAGAGAATTTACAATTTTACATCTTGGTTTACTATCGTAGAGCTCCGAATTAATCTGTTAGTGAAGTTAGCTAAATTTCGTCTGAAACGCTTGATAATGTTGTCTTCTATCGCAGCGTTACTTTTTGGCGTAAAACCATAAGCTTCATAAATGCTCAACAAGACTTTTCGTATTGTGAAATGGGCTGAAAGCTGAAATAGTCGCGAGCAGTCGATGTTCTGCAAACAACGCTCATGGTATAGTTACTTTCAAAACGGCATGTTAGTTATTCTATTCCAAACAGGTTCATCTCATAAGAGGAGTTACTTACGATACTTGTCTGGTGTAAACATATCGGTTATTTTGGCCATGCCGCTCTGGAAAGGCAGGATAAAGACTTTTGGTGGACAGAGATCATTTTTATAGGCACCGTGTGAATAGCTCATATTTTCACGTTTTCCAAACTGATTTTTGTTGTTGAGGTTGCAGTAGAACACGCACTGTTTTTTTTACTTAGTCTAAAACTGAACATTAGCACACGCCAGGGCCGTAAATTAGGCAAAACCTCAACTATCAGTCTGTGATATTTGCGGAACGCATGCGCACGTGTTCAAGAAATTAGAAGTTGCCAGTGTTTTCGCTGCAAGGTTTTCTGTTGACTGGTGTGGCAACTGTGTAAACTAATTCATCACTGAAGCGAAGAATCGCTGGAACGCGATGAAAGTCGGGTCATGAAATTTTGAAGGTGAAACTGAAAATTCCTTGGGTGTTTTGTGCAGAAATAACAATATCGCTGCGCAAGTCCTGGTAAATCTGTAAGTATCATTATGTACCCCACTGATAAGATAATGGATTTATAATTGTAACTTCAAGCATATGTTTCTTGCTTTACTGCCATTCACAGGCTTTAAGCTGGATTTTTGTTCAAAGTCTTTGACAGGAACATCATGTACGAAATGGGTGAGCTTGGTGTGCTTGGCGCTACGATCCAAGGCTATGGATGTGCAGGAGCGTCGCCTGTTGCTTACGGTTTACTAGCCAGGTGGGAATACTACGAACTTTTTACCGTCTTCTACTCGTAGTGTTTTGATTGTTCGATTGTGCACCTTAGTCAAAGCGCCGCGACTATCAGACGCAAGACGTTGATTTGCTTTCATTGAGTAGAAGCTGACTACTTTGCATGTGGGGGTTTACTGTTGGTTATTTTTTCAACAAAACCTTCTTCGACTCATCGAATTGCCCGAAATGGCCCAGCGCTTGGTTTCGGCGCGAAGTTAGTAGTTGTTTTGTCTTGAAGGAAATTGTTTCTGGTGCTATGGTGTTTAGAGACGAAACAGCAATACTGCGTCTGCAGCGTAAGAAGGAGGTTAAAATAGCCATTCGTTTCAGCCATGAAGACACTTGAGTCTTTCATATTTATGTTCCATACAGACTACCATCCCAAAGTCCTTCAGTTGCATATCAGTTTGAAAAAAAATGTCAGCTTGCAAACAAACGCGCGCCTGCTTGATGTGTAAACCTGATAGCAGTTCACGTTATGTTGAAACTATATAGACATCCTACTGGTCGCACACGTTCAACGTTTCTTGCTGCCTTTGTTTCATTACGGGAAGAAAATAACACAATTAAAGCAGGATTAGGCTTCAGTACTTTTCAGGTTAGTTTCGTGTACAGAATGAGCTTGTTGTGAACGGTCTATAAAACTGCTTTGTCAGAAACAACTACTTTTGTATAAAAGCCAGGTTTTTTGGAATAATTAATGCATTAATAGCTTAGCTTATTAGGACAGGGATTATAATTCTTGGGCGAACCACGCCAAAGTATCAGTCTTTAAAATTTGTTGAGCTGTTTTAATTAACTAATTGCTTTGCTTCTCCTTTGATTAAGCGATCGTAATGCAGAGAAAAGCACTTTGCTGCAGACAGATAAATGTGTCGCATGAGCAGCTGTTCGTCAGTTAGCCAGATTACAAGTACATGCTTGTGCAAACGAGTAGAACTCCCTGTTTTACTTGTCACGTCCAACAAAAACACGTTTTGCTCGTTTTTTTATTATAAACAAAAACAAAACCGCAACATGAAATAGCGATTTGCGACGGAAAGTGAGCCAGGTTTAGTTTTTACCTGATGCGTAGGGCAACCAATTTTTTGACCTAAAAGCTTAAAATTTTGACTTTATCAATACCCTGCGTTTGCAATTGAAACGCGAAATACATAGCGTGTATGAGAAATCAGACCGATAGGTTGAAGATGTTTTTGCTGTTGAAATCAAACAAATAAAAAGTGTGGAAGACCCAGCAAAACCAAAGATAAAAAACCGTAGATGAAAATAAACGCAAACGCACAAGAGAAATATTCAGTGTCAAAACATCTCCTGAAGCCACTGAGAAGGTTCTACATTGATATACTTTAACCACGGCCTACTAAGATTTCTTAAAAGTAGGCCGTGCTTGAACATCAAATACTATCACACCTAGTGCACTTTCAATCTTTCAGTAGTGGCAAAACGACATTATTACATCAGAAGTCGCAAAAAATCCAATATTATGTCACAATTTTAACAAAACCTACAAAAGCATTTTGACATCTGTTGCTGTAGCTTTAAAATGTCGATTAATAGAAAAAAAACTGGCTGCAACAAAATTTGACCTAACCACTTCGCAATTGGTCATGGTATCATCGTGAAACTTGGTTTGTAGACGTTTCACAAACGTTGAAAAGGGCAGAAAAATGTGACTTTATTGACTTTTGGTTGCCTACTGATGCGTGATGGCGTACATTGTATTTCGTACAGAGAATGTGAAAGAGTGGACAGCAGTTACAGATCTGCAATGAGTGTTCAGTCTTCTCTCGTAATGCATCCAATTAACGCGTATGGAACTGCGGAGCAAAAAGAGAAATACTTGCCCAAACTTGGTGAGTAATTTCTATTTTCGGACCCGCTTTTCCTCTGGGGACGGTCGCAGGAGCAGCAGTCTCGAAACTCTTCACATATTTGAACAACTCCTGATAGTTCTGCTGGCTCCGAACCAAAGCGCGACGAAGCCTGGCCGGGGCATCGATCACGCCACCTGGTCCCTGGTCGGAATCTGGCGCGTGCTCCTGTGGTTGAACCAACAGGACGAGGGACGAACCTCGCCGACCTTTCTAGGGGCATCTTGGCCACGTGGCCGAGCCATCGTAGCAGAGATCTCTCTACCGCAGTAGAAGTGGCCCGACATTCAAGGCTTTACGAATGTCACAGCTGAACACCCGGTGAACTCTCATTAAGAATCCCGTCTCCGTCGGTTACGTGTCAGACATCACTCTTTCGTGCCACTACCCAAAAATCAATTTTTTGACCTAAAAACTTAAAAGTTTGTCTTTATAATTTACAAATTTTGACTTTATTTTGACCTATAAATTTTCTGCGTTTGCAACTGCAAAATAATTCAGCCTTAGGTTTTGAAGTTAATCATCCAGAAGCATATTCATGCACTCTATGCTTCAAAATTTAAAAATTGGTTCTTAACTTTGGGGATGATATATTGATAATAACATTATTAACTACAGAAGAGTCAAACCTGAGATCATCATAAAGTTGAAGCACTATATTATGCATAATGGATTGAGCATTTACCAAACAAATACTGTAAGACCACGTTTCTTGTCTTACCACGCCTATCCTACACAATATGCGATCGTCCAGTAATGGGCAAAACAACATAATTACGTCAGAAATCGCAACAAACCCATTATTATTACAGAATTGCGACTAAACTTGCAAAAGTATATCAATTTCTGTTGTAGTTTCAATGAAATATCGATAAAGAGAAAAAAAACGTGCTGCAAGAAACTTTTGACCCAAAAATAAATTTTGACTTACTTATAAATTTTGACTTGTTTGACCTAAACTTGGGATTCCCTCACTGTATGAGCGTGAAATTTGGTTTGTGGACGTTTCATAAACTTGAAAAAAGGCAGAAAAAATTTACTTTATTGGCTTTTGGTTGCCCTAATCATGACCATAGGTACGGATCAGAACAAAAACCGATTTTAAAATCTGAAAGCTGTGCGATGTTTGATTGCTCATCTTTTATTACCTTTGAACGATGAATCTTGCGCAAAACTGCATTTGTTTCACCAATCTTTGCATGAATCTCTTTGTTCTGCCTTCCGTCACTCGTTTACACCACTCCAAGTTACCTGAATTTCTTGACTCTCTGAAGTGTGTAGTGGCTTATTTGCACCGTCCACTGACCCGAATTTCTAAAGAGACATAATACGCCGGTCATTTCAGTTCTAACCTTCGTTCACGACAATAAGACTTGAAAATAGATAGACCCACAAAGGTTTTGTTAAATTTACCCGAAGACGCTTTATACATTTTTTTATGGATCGTATGCAGCTGATAATGTGATTTCTGTACATGCGCGGGTATAAATCAACTGGGCATCTTGTTTGCAAGTATCTGCTGCGGATTTGAGCTGATTGTAAAATCCAATGACCTTAGTTAAGTCTGACTAGGAGATTTTACTTTGCGCACTGCATTTTGAACTACGTCACTAGTGCTGTTTTGTTTCGACTTTGCAGCGAAGGGCGAGCTTGTTGGAGCATTCGGTCTCACTGAACCAAACCATGGTAGTGATCCAGCTGGCATGGAATCCAGAGCCAAGTACGACCCTGGAACCAAAACGTATATTTTGAATGGCAGCAAAACATGGTGTGTAGTCTCAACCTTGTTTTTGAGAAATGCTGGGTGATTTTGTAAATGTTTACCCAGTATTTCCTGTAATGCGCATTGGCTGTCGTGTGTTGTAGGCTACCTTAGCACTACAAGCAACTTCGTAGATTATTTATAACTCAATGTTATACCTACTTTAACAGTTAAGTTTTTTTGTGATTAAGGCCTGCTGAAAATTTGATGCTGGCAACAAATGTCATATTATGATCCTCTGCTTCTGTCCATACGCGCAACATGTAAGACAGCCTGGAGCAGCACATCTCCGCTGAAATGTTGCAATTCACAAAGACTTGACTTTCATGAAAGCACACTAGTTGCGCACATTAAGATACGCTCCAAACGAACCTCTCACGTGTTACTGGCAAGATACTAATTGCCTGCCTATTACAGGAAATACACTTGCAGTTCACGCCTAAAAATTTCGCATGTAGGTAAACAAGATAATAAAACCGACTAGTAGCTTCAAAGTATAAATCAACAACTTCCTTCGGAACCACCGTCTTACGTAGACAGCACAACAGAAAGCCGGTTTCACAACTTGAGACTACAGAACATGCAACTCACTTCACTGTGTGTAAGAAAATCATTGTTCAGAAACATTACTTTTCGAAAACCTTATTTGACAAATAACACCGTGAAGACACAAAACCACTGCACCATTCGCATGTCTTGGTCTGCGCGATGATTGCTGAAGGTGTTTCTGCTCACGTGGTCTGGAGTCTTGATGGATACAAACGTGACCGGATGCATTGTACAATGTACGTGTTTTTTTGCAGTTTAAACTCTTCTATTGCTTTTGACACTTGTTTGTCATGCTCTAGCTAGATGTAAACAATACCAGCGCGCTAAAATTAAACCCTTTAGATCTTGAGCTTTGATTTAGAATTGGGTGTTTATGTCGCAGGATAACCAACTCTCCTATCGCTGATGTTTTCGTGATTTGGGCAAAGAGCCCGAAGCAAGATCAAGAGAAAGAAGTGATCCGCGGTTTTATCTTAGAAAGAGGAATGCGTGGATTGACCACTCCAAAAATTGAAGGAAAATCTTCACTTCGAGCTTCAATAACCGGTCAGATCGTCATGGAGGATGTCGCTGTTCCTGCCGAGAATGTTTTTCCCGATATCGAGGGGTTAAAAGTAGGTCACCCTCTACATTTTCTGCCTAAGGAGTGCAATATGACCTTGTTTAGTTTGATTTTTGTGCGGAATCGTACTCTTCCGCTTTCAGTAAGCTGCGAATAGGTTTTCTACTCTGGAATACTTTGGTCCAATTTTTATCACACTAACCATTTCGTCGGGTGTGATGAACCCGGTTTACAAAAATTTAAAAAATATATTTTCCCTCAACTAAAGTTTATCACAAAAACAACACTAAAAATATAACTCTCTTTGAGCAGTTTGAGCACTAACAAAGTTACTTTGTACTCTAATATCATACGATTTTTGATGAAAAGGGCGGTAGTTTAGATTTCATATGTCTGAACTGAATTACTCATAAAAAAAAAATTTTGAGCCTGAAGAACTTAAGTTGTATGCTGCTCATACGACAGTAGAAGCAGGCGCTGAGTTTCAGCTCTTTACAGCCACCTGGCGCTTAGCCCCCTTTAACCATAACGTGGGTTTAGCGTGCCCATGCCACCTCACACTAACCATTTCGTCGGGTCTGTTGAACCCGAATTCACTCCCTTTGCAAAATCGAAAAGAGCGAGGATGACCGCAAGCGCACCTTTTAACATGTCACACAAAAATAGGAAGCTACTGAAGCGTGGAAAGCGCTCCGACGCGTGCTTACGTACAGTAGGTATCACGTGGTCACCGCATTTGGCTAGGGTTGATAAACCCACGAAAATACTCCAGGGTTAAACTGCTTTTCGGTAAATCAACAAAAAGTCGCGGTCCACTTTTGACCCATACTTTGTGTTGTCTGTTGTTGCGTAAGACGTCAAGAACTTTGCATTAACGGGTACGCAAGACTGCTTGTGAGTGAAGGAAATATATTGTATGAATGTTACCAAGTAGTATTTTCCAACTGTTTTTATTAGGGATCTACGTAAAGATGATTTTAATTTCTGGCTGGAACAGGCTTTGGCCAAAAAAAATTAGGCCGGTGCCGGAATGATCATACTTATTTTATAACTGCGATTTTGTTCCGGATGCAATGAAACACTCAAAACTTAAAGCAGTAACAGATTTTGCCCTGCAGAATTTTGACTTTCAAGTATTAGATTTGGAAAACAAGGTCTTTCGTACATGTGGTTTTGATGTCTGTGTGAAGAGTTGAGTTCCACCAGAACCTTTAATGAAGGGGCAGGTCAACTTCTTTCACCCTGGACCCGCATTGGATTGCAACAGTTAACAGTGTTCGGATCGAGAGCAGATGAATAGATTACGTAAATCACCGTAAATGAGATGTAAACGTCACAGCAGAAGGTTTTGTCCTTTGACATTTAACAAAGTATGGTGATGCAAGGCTTTTACATAATTTATATTGCAAAGCTGGAAAGAAAGTCATATTCAATTTTGATGGCAACAAGTTTTGTTGGTCTCCCTTTTTAATGAGTGCATCAGAGCCTGGGGTTAGTTTTGCTGTGACAATTTTTAAGATTGATGTGAAGTGTTTGCCAGTCGTCAACTTTGATCTGTCACAAGCTTCTTCAGTGTCGATGATGATGAATATCTGCTGATGCACATAGGTTGGACGAAGCTATGCCAACATCTTCTGTG
>JGI24158J21664_10007608_pt1 | contig 14401 bp, 5 predicted proteins | sample Ectturendosymbi3_FD_21664 | JGI IMG/M metagenome (IMG submission 21664) | reverse complement strand
AGGTCTGTAGAGCATACCGGACCAGAGAAATTCCTGCGCAAAGCCACATGCATTTAGGTGTTGTTTTTTTCGAAAATCACCGAAACCGAGCAGACGCCAAAGAGTTAAGATCGCAACTGTTTGTACCTCCAGCGTAGGAAGTTGAGTTAGAAGCAACCATTTGTACCACCAGCGTAGGAGTTGATTTTGAAAACAACTGTTTGCACCTCCAGCATAGAGAGTTGATGAAGAAAGCAACTGTGTATACCCCCAGCATAGGGAACTGATTTATAAAGCAACCCTTATGCTGGAGGTACAAACAAACAGTTGCTTTCTAAGGCCATCCCTGCGCTGGAACAGTTGCTTTCTATGTTTAACTCCCTACGCTAGAGGTACAAACAGGTGCTTTCTAAATCAACTCCCTATGCTGGAGGTACAAATAATTGCATTCTTAAGCTACCCCTATGTTGCAGATACAAAGAATTGCTTTATAAATCAACTTCATATGTTGGTGGTACATCCCTATGCTGGAGGTACAACCCTACCCTGGTGGTACTGACGCTGCCGACCAGTCCTCAGTTTTTGTGATAAAGCAATGAAAAGGAATGATTCATTGATGGTAGGTTACTAGGTAGTGTCTATTTTGCCACCAGTGGGAAAAGCTCTGCTATTTTGCCATTTTAACTGCATCCAGCTTGTGCAGATAAATGATGAGTTTGTGACACTGTATGGTGAACCTGGTCAAGTTCGGAAGTGTCTATTCCTGCTGTGCAAGTGGTGCTTGGTTCAGCTCTCACCTATGTTGCTTTGTGGGTTTGCTAGTAGAGATGATACTGGTGATGAGAGTGCTTTTTATGTATTTAATTTGTTAAAAAAATTTGAAAACCAGATATGGGTTTCCATTTTTGGTTAGGCCAGGGTTTGCATTAGGGTTAAGCTTTAGGTATAAGATTTTAAATCGCATTAACATTGTGATAATAAGCTAATCCAAGTGAATCATCCTTGTCACATGACCAATTCAACTATTCAGGTTCAGCTCATGGCAAAATAGCTTCAGCAGTGCTTTTGCTATTGGTAGCAAAGTAGACACTGCCTTGATGGTTCTTTTTTATGATATACAACTTGGTAAAAGAACTTACAGTTGCTTAAACTTAAACAATTTTGCCAATTAACAAGATTTCGTGCAAAGCATTTGAAATTTTAGGTAATAATTTTAGAAGTAATAAGCCAGATGTAGAAATTGTAAATAAAGGATATGATTCGTGTGAAGAAATTCATCTAAAATTGAAATCCGCATAAACTGATTGTGTAGAATAGGGTCGGGTCACCAGTGTGTGAACATAAGTACCAAAATTTCATGCTGTTGGTCAATACGTACATTCAACAAATGTTTAAAGTCCAACAGCACTTTAAACCATACTCCATCATCCAGATCATTCACTATTGGATTTCATTTGACATACACATAAAGGCAGTGTCTAAACCAGGGGTCTCCAAACTACAGCCCGCGGGCCAAATGAGGCTCGCAAAGCCATTTCATCCGACCCGCAAAGCCATTATGTCAAATGATGAAAAAAATTACCAAAATTTTCTTGATTTGGTAGAGTGTAACATATCCTAAAACATACACATTACCCAAGACTTGCGGCCCTTGATATGTTCTGTAATAGCTTATGTGGCCCTTGGACAAAAAAGTTTGGAGACCCCTGGTCTAAACAACTGTATCTGGTTTTTACTTTGGAAGGACTAAAAACTGCATCAAGCAAAATTGCTGACCTTTTTGAAAAATATGAACAATTCTTGTATGTCAGTTTTTTCTCAGAGAAAGGACTGGCAATTAATTTTTTTGTAATCCTAAACCCTTTTAAACCCTAACGCTAAATACAAACCCCAAGCCCAAATGCATCAAAAGTGTTCCCAAAGCAAGATTGTGTAAACTATCAACTGATGATCTTTTAACATAAAAAATTGGCATCTCCAATTCCATTGGCAGAGCCAAAGCAACCATGGTGAGAGCCGAACCAACAACCCTTTGAACAGTGGGAATAGACACTGCCAGCTCAACCAGGATCACTAAATGCTACATATCTGTTAATCTTTCTGGTTTGACATATTAAAGTCTATGTGGTGAAACAGCCTAATTTAGGTTGCTGTTGATAAAAATTTTGAAATGCCTAAAAACCGATACAGTTGCTGTGACATTGGGTTCAAAAGAAAGAAGCATAAGCTACCTTAATTAGGTTCCAAGCTATGTTTTCTTTTTTAATCTTTGACTTGGGTTACGTATAGCCTGATAACAGTGATAGGTTTTTAGATTAAAACAAGATTTGGATTTTAAAACTCAGTTTTCTCATGTCTCTAAAACCCTCAGCGTACTTTATGGTTTGCTTTACATCCAGGTGATACAGGCTCATGATCGTTGCGTATTGCACTTTCACATGAACAAAATGCGAAAGAGTGAGTGACAACCAATAATGTCAAACAGCTCAAACGTATGTATGAGTTGGTGCACGTGAAACACACACAAACAAGAACATTGCACAATTCTTGAATTCTTATTTCATCATCCAAACATATGTTCTGTCGAGATGACACATATTTTGCACTTCTGTACCCTTTCGATACTGTAGGGTTATTTTTGTCCCAAGCATAAGCTGTATCTTATGGTTTTGCCAATTCTGCAGCCAAATCAAGTTGGTGGGACATCAGTATTACGGGTGTAGGATGTGTTGGAATTTGATCTGTATTCATCCCTATAAGCATGTCACGCTTGACTGAGGACTGCAATATGAAGGTTTTTGAGAGCATTTGGTTGAAGCTTCTGTCAGAGTTGATATGATTTTGTGTTTTGGCGTGGAAAAAGTAACGAAATATTCTTGTTGAAGCTGTATAATTGCTTCTAGTTCCTATTGAGAACTAATTAGCAGCCCTTTTGTGTTTTATGATGCTTACGTTATATTTTTGGTTCGCTTTTTTATTGGGACATATGGCCCTACAGCATTTGACACTGGGCTATTATAGTCCCAACAGTGTTGCATATGCTAGACTTTTGAAACACGTCTAGTATAATATTTTCACTTGATGAGACAGTAAAAGATGTATTTCCTTTGGTGAAGTCTGTAAAACGTGGAGTGAAACCTGTAAAACCTGGAATGAAGCTGTGAGATGTGGAATAAGACCATGAACAAAATATGATGCAAAAACGAGCTTGTGTATGACACAATCTTACCCTGAAAAGGAAGATTCTTGCCTAGAAGTAAAGTTAGGGTGAAACAATGGTTACAAAGTTGTCCCAATCAATCAGAAACAATAATCACACTGTTTTGGTATTTGATTGATTTTTTACATCCACAACATTGATATCCACAATGCCATTTCCTGCAAATGGGTCTTATAAATCTACCATGCATTCGGTACACTCAACGTTTAGCTGAATGTCTAATTGATCATAGACATGCCATTTCACCATGAAGAAGTAGACAAGTTAGAGAGCATTGTAGTGTTGTAAAAGAACTACAATATGTGTATGAACACATTCTAGTGAAAGGAAAACTAAGAAGGCACTGTCTGCTATGTGCAGAAAACAAACAAAAAAAAAACAACTTCATGTGCCAAAAGTGCAACCTGCCTAATGTGTTTGTTTTGTTTCTGTTGCAACCTCTCCGGTGGTGTTGCGTTGATTGTGTGATTCACCACGAACGAGATGTGCGTGAAGAACAAAAATATGTATGCGTGGAGCAAGCAGGCAATAATAAAAGAGATTGCGACGCATGATCTCTAATGTTGCTTGCTGCCATGGTGCGAAGCTTTGCGCACATGCCACTCGGGATTTCCGATCGCATCAAAATGGAGCTGTGACCAGGATGTGAAGGTCGTGCCGAGTTCAGCCTTCACACAAAGAACGCACGATCGGTGCAGTTCGTTGCAAAAAGGAGGGGATGTTGTTGCAACCTCTCCGGTGATGTTGCGTTGATTGTGTGATTCACCACGAACAAGATGTGCGTGAAGAACAAAAATATGTATGCGTGGAGCGAGCAAGCAAAATGTTTCACACCATATCACATCTGAAAAGATGAAATAAGGCAACATTTGTCAAAACAAAATGTTATTTGTTGGAAAATGCGTTTTTTGACAATGGCTATGTTTGGGTGTCTTTAATACTGTTGGGACATATTTAACCCAGGATACAATACTGTAGAGACAAAAATGACCCATTTCCAGTTCGTACGTTTTTATAAAGAAATAACATAAAATTGAAAATACGTTGTTCATTTGTTCACAAAACAATGCTCTCATGCCAAAAATCAAGTCTCAAATCGATTTTAAAAAAATCAGTAGCGAAAGGGTTAAGATGGCAACAAAGAAGAGAAAAGTAGGTATTGAAAGCAGGGTTCGCAAGCCTGCATGGGAAAAGAGAATTTTGTTTTGCAAAGATACACTGCAAAACAATTATGTCTTAGATGCTAAAAAACAAACAATCGCCGTGCCAAAACGACGCCCCCATGAATGGCTTTATCTGGAGTTTAAAGTAATTCATCCACCTGACAGCGATCTTCAGAGGAAGAAACTCCAAACATTGCTTATTGAGTTTTAAGCCCAGCCATCCATTTTCTGCAGTGTGGTTGAAAGCAATGACAACATAATGGACGCCTCATTGAAAACTGCCTGGAATATTGCCATGAAGCCACCAAGCCTGCTACAGAGAGAGTTTCTGAAAACTATTTGTTGATTGTGTTAACTCATTCTTTTCTGGATTTTGGAACATTGATAACATCATCAGACAGATTTAATGTTGCAAGTGTATGATGCAACTGTGATTAGGAGAGTAGAGGTTAATTTAGACAATCTTTTTTCGTAGTTATTGAAAATGCAAGTGTTTTGTTAACACATTGGCTGCCAGTCTATGAATACATCGTACTTGGAAACCAGGGAAAAACCAGGGATATTTCAGTTAACTTACCAACTGCATAACTCCTCAGCTGATTGTGCAGGAGAGTTGTTCAAACCCTCAAAGTCAAAAGACTTGGCAAGTCTTCGAGTCTGCAATGAAAACAAGGATTTTTGGGTTTCGTTTTTTATGAGTGACTTTGACCAGTCGTAACTTGCCGACCGATAGAGCTAGAGAGCTGTTCAAACCGTCTATGGTTCAGAAAGTCTTGTTCAGTAGGATTTGCTTAATTTGTCACCTCAAGGGGATTAGAAAAAAGTGACGAATTAGGCGAAGTGACGAATTATGCAAACAGGTGGAAATTCTGTCATAGAAGGTGGTATACTTTATCATAGTAACTCGTATATATAATGCTCTCATTTGCAGTAAAATACAAGTTTATAACGTTATGGTTGAATACAACAATTAATTCCTCTACTCTGTCTGGACTCCTCCATTTAATCTAGCACCTTTTAAATCTATAACAAACAGTCAAGACTTCCCATGTTCTCTCAATGGGGAGTCGGGTCACGCTTTGCACCTCATTATCAATTTGATCAACAAATTGCGAGGTGCAATAATTCTAAGATAAAGATTCGTAATTTATTTGAATTCCCACACGTACTACCTGGTTAGACATCAAAAGCGAAACTGCAAATGACGTATTAACCGAACAAAACGCTTCTAAGGGATAGAAAGAGGTGACAAATTGATGAATTAGACGAACAAATGTACACAAAAGATAGGAATTCTGCTGGGTCCGACGAAAAAGTGACGAATTAAGTGAATTGACAAATTAGACGAGTTCTACTGTAGTTTAGATTTAAAAAATTTGGGAAGTTTTGAATTTTGGGTTTTCTTTGGGTGACATCATAATGGAGGCATGTTTTTGGCCAAGTTTACCTGGCCCTGGGAACCAACCCAACGAGCCATTTTTTGGATTAAATTTTTTTTGGAAACTAGGCTATTATGTGAGTCTTTAAAGCCCTTGATTAGCTTTCTAACTTTCTGGAGCCAAAATTTTATAGTCATGCTTTTTTATTTCCCTGAGGTTAAGATGAATAGTAAACTGATCAGAATGCCGCAACTTTGTCAAGGTATATTTGCTGAGCATTCCAAGTCTCCAGACAATGTTCTTAGGTCTTTTGAGATTTGGTCTCACAAAAACAGCTTTTCAAGGTCAAGAATTTGGACTCCACTGATCTAAGTGGAAATGTGAACTGATTTTACATTTTCTACTTAAACACAAATTTTTGGCTCCTTGTCTACATTTCTATCCCAATGATTTAATGACAAGTCAGTATTCTACTTTTGTAATGATTCGTCATCCACTGACAGTTGGCGAATCTAGGCTGATTCAAAGGTATTTGCATTTGAAACTTAAATTAAGATTATATTCATATTATGTGCAATGTTATTGCAGGTCTGTACTTGCATGATAACCAAAATACAGTAGTTTGTGGAAAGTGATTTACTGGTATTTTGCATCATCGATAAACATTTCACTATGGAAAGTAGTGATCAACTCAATGAATGTGAAAGTGATCAAGACAACGATGCTTCGCACCAGAGACTCTTGGAAAGTATTGGTGTAGAACAAAGTGAAAGCATGGATAATAAGAATGGAATGAGAAATGAGGCCAGTCAAGACGTGTCAGTATACACACTATCAGCTATGCCTGCTGCAAATGAATCCACCTCAAAAACTAAGCTGAAACTGTTTGAGTTGTTGAAAGGTGTTGATGAATCAGCTGGCATAAACAACCTAAAGAAGCAAGTAAATAGAGTGCATCGTTCCACTCAACAGCTGGATGCACCTTTGTCAATTCCTGTGTCTGAGCGGTTGCAACGTCAAGTAGAATACAAGAAAGTTTCCGAAAAACTTGGAAAATGGGATCCTTTAGTACACACTAATCGGAGAGCTGAACACCTATCTTTCCCGAGACAACAAGAACCACTTTCCATAAAGACGGTTGACCAATTTCTTTCAAAAAGTAAAAAGTTGACTCCCCTCGAAGAAGAGATCTACGCTTTGCTGCGCGGAAATGCTTACGCCGAACGTCCAGACCATGACCTGTCAGTCAGAGAAGAAGAGTTGCTGGCATCAGTCAGCGTGGAAGAAGCCATTGCTCGCAGATCAGAGCTCCAGAAGCATAGAGCCTTGCTCTCTTATCACGAAGCGAAAATGAAGCGCCAGAAAAAGATAAAAAGCAAAAAATATAATCGCTTGTTACGAAAAAAGAAACAAAAAGAGAGCGTCGCTAACGAAGCAGCAGGTGGAAGTGATAATGTGCAGCAGGCTGATCGTCTGCGGGCAGAAGAAAGAGCTTCCTGCGTCACAGAATGGGAAGTAAATGGGCGAGAAGTCGAGCCATCTTGGCAAAAAGTGACTCGAATTACAAAGATCTGTTAAACGAGCAACTGCAGAAGCACAAGGTGTTGATGGTTAAAAATGCCGTCGAAGAGGATAATGATCGTGAAGAGGAAGAAAACCATGAGCCCGTGTTAGCTAACAGCTGTCAGGGTTTGCTGGAAGACCTTAGTCAAACTACGAACCCTTGGCTTAAGCCCGATGGATCACGTGCGAATGCGAATCGTGATTTGAACGATAATAAAATTACCTCAGATCCAAATGATCGTACGTCAAACGGTTTAGATTCCCATTCGACATACAAGAACGATGAATCCCGGACCAAACAAGATATATCCAGTACTGATCAAAGTGCCAATGCCTCTGCAGCGGAAAGTGTCGCCAGCTTACGTGATTGGCTTGCGAGCAGTACCTCCTCCAGTTCTGACGAGCCAAGTATCGAGCTAAAAGCCAAGGAGACGGAAACAGTGCGTATGTTTAGGGAAACGTATGAAATACTTAAGGCTCAAATGTTGCGGGAGCGGAGCGAATTCGACGAGCCAGTGAAATCCAGTGAACCTCGCGCGGAAGAGAGTGAAGAAGGACTGGCCTTGTCTTGCGGTAGTGAAACCTTGCCCGACGTCACTGGTGGTGTTCGCGAGGCGAAGCCCCAGCAAAGGTTGGCCAATGGACGCAATGCCAAGGTCGACGTAGATGCATCGAAAGCATTCGCGGCCGAAGTTGCACCCGTTTCACGCGGAAAAAACATTTTTGTGGAGAACGAGTCAGACGACGCTCAGCGCATAACCATCGAACAGGCTTTTGCTGACGATGATGTCATTGCTGAGTTCGCTAGAGCGAAGCGGCGTGTCGTCGATGAGGACAAACCGCAAGATATAAACCTCGCTCTGCCTGGTTGGGGGGAGTGGGGCGGAGCGGGTGTCAAGCTGTCGAAAAGGAAGAAGCGAAGATTCAGAGTAAAAGCACCGCCCGCGCCGCTGAGGTCGGATCGCAGTTTGGGGCACGTTATTTTGAACGAAAAGAGAGATGCGCGCATCGCCCAGCATCAGGTGGACAGTTTGCCTTTTCCGTTTACTAGCCAAGAACAGTTTGAGCGGACGATCGCGAGGCCCATTGGTGAAACTTGGAATACGCCGTCGACGTTCCAGAACTTTATTAAGCCCAAGGTGTCCACAGTTATTGGCGCGGTAATTCCGCCAATGCANTCCGACGAGGNCCTTGATGAGCTCAAGGAAGTGGGAGTCAAGCGGAAATCGAAGCGTAAAGCACCGTCTGCAAAAAACAAAAGAATACAACAGCATGAAAACAAGTTGAGAAAATTGGAAGTTGTCACATCATGACAGGTTTCGTTTGAGTGTTGATACGATTTGCCGCTGAAAATTCCAAGTGCTGCGGGGACCTCGCGCGATTGTTCTGTGAAAACCTCAACGTTTTTTGTCGTCAGTAGAATCTGGACCGCCCGAGGTAATCGCGTTGCAAAAAGTGCGCGCAAATTGAATTTTATTTTGTTGTTGTGTTGACTTCGTCACGCGTGACTGTCGATTGCGTTATTGCAAAGTGGTTTGCGATTATGTTGGGATGAAATGTAATGCGGAAGATGTGGGGAGGGTAATTTTTTAAAGCAGTTTAGTACGATCAGTGATGCTATACTTTCCAGCTAGTTGTCCAACTATCACGTAAAAAAAGTTTTTTTACCTGATTGTTTTCACAAATGTCAGTTCATAAGTTCACTTTCTTTTTTGTTTTTCTGAGGATCCTTTTCAATTTTTGTTTTATTTTTATTCTTCACCCTTTCCCTGAAAAACGCTTTGTCGTTAACAACTCGTTAGCAAAATCTCAATCTTACATTTTTTCCTCACTCTCCAAAAAAAAAACGAATCGATTTTTTGTTTTATATATATATTATTTACAATCTTTCATATCTTTGACACAAGCTATAGAAATTCGAAGTGCTTCGATTAGAGCTTTTTTTGCGTGAAAATCGCTGCGCTGCAACGTGCTCTTCCTTTGAGACAGTGCACCTACCTATCTTTCATGCACACCGCCTACCCAACGTTTGAAGTGTACTTGGTTTAAGCTCAGGCCCGTAAAAACTTTTTTCGTCTCCCTAGAAAAATGTGTTGGATATAGTTTAAAACTATTTTTACATATTTTAAAAAATTTGGGCCCCTCTTAGAAAACTCTTCGCCCCAACTGTTGTCCCAAGCTGGTTACGGACCTGTTTAGGCTTAGCGTTTCTATGGCGACAAAGCGAAGCTGGAAGAACTCATTGTCATGTCATTTGTTGGTGCGACCATTCGCACGTCCTGTCCAGAGCGCCTCGACAAACGTTGTTTCGACGCCCGTTTCCTCCTGGCTTAGGTTTTCGTGGCATCGAACGCATGTTATCCCAGGTTTGATTACCGCCGACATAGCATCAACAATTTGTTTCCTTGATCAAGGTGCGTCACTGGAACTGTCACATTTGGTTGAGACACTTGCTGAACTGGCAAGTACTCTGATGTTGTTTGATGCTGTTTTCTATGCAGTTTCTCACGACTGTTGGGAGAAACGTTTGAGTTTTCATGTTGACGACAAAAATGACAAACATACGCGTTTCGTTAGATCGTAGTTGTTGGTGTTTTTGAGTTGAGATTACCTGAAGGTGAAGTTGTAGCGCAAAAAAGCATTGTTGTGTTCTTGGCTAGTGTTCTGTATGTATTTCCCAGTGCGCCATAGAAATGACAGCACAGGTGAACATGTTCAGCAGACAATGTTGATGCCCTTAAATTTTCTGAAAGCCAAGTCTTACTCTAATTGAAAAAATTAGGTTAAGAGACCAGTGGCGTATCTGTGCAAAATAGCGTCAGTGGCAAAGTTTAAATGTGAACCCTTTTTATTAATACAAATGTTAGATATACGCACAATTTTTGCGAGACACCATAAAGAAAATAATTGTTTTAAAACAGAATGTTTATTTTTGCTTTGAACATTTCAGCAAATAAACTATATTATCCATAAGGACCATAATATACTTATATGCTCATTTATTATATAATGCAGTACCATACTTTATACATTGCATTGGCTGACCAAATTGTAAATCTTGCAAAAAATCACACAACACACTGCAACTAAAAACAACAATTTCTTTTTAAATGAATCACATTTAATTTGGATGGTACAATAAGTTACGTGTACAATGTTGCTGGTGCAGCAAGATAAGGCTCTTTCAGTATACATCATTATGGCAGTAGTTTTCTACGTACTTCAAGTTGCGGCAATAGGTGTTTTGCCGTCTGTGACTGTTGAACGCAGGCATCTTGGCAAGTAATGCAGCGAGGCAGTTACTGCTGATACCAGTAAGCCAAATAATTTTATAACTGTGAAAAGAAGCAAGGACGCAGGAAAGAGAGAGGGGCATTTTCCTCTGTTCTTTCAAAAGGGGGCAGATGTGCCTTTTTCATAAGGCCTACAGTATTGTGGGTAATTTCATGGTTCATCAAGATCGAATTGAAACAAATTTATTGCAGCTATTCGCGCAACAAGAAAATTCAGAATGGTTTTCAATCATTTCTGCAATTATATTTGAGGGTCAAGATTGTTGTTGAACAGAAACAAAAATATTGGGAACGATTTGCTTGCTTTTTATAGGTTTTCTTTTCCCTCCACTTTATACTGCTCCCCCTGCCCTACTGTTGTTTTGGCGTGCCTGAAAAGAAGCATTGCTGCCAACAAAGCGCAAATTTTGAAACCACTATTCCCTCTAAGTTACAAAAATGCGCAGTACCACCAGAATCGTAGTCAGAAAGTCTTCAATAAGGGGTCCTTACGTCTGTGCAGGGTGGTATTTAACACTTCACATTGGGGGACTTGGATGTTTGTTTGGGGAGAGCTTAACCCACCGAAGCCTCCCCCGGGGCGACGAGACTGAGTGCCACCAGACCATTTGAGCAGTGAAATCTCATTCTTGCACTATTCCAAAACATTGTGAAAACTTGAAAACCAAGAGAACCTATTTGAACTATGTGTGTACCTTGTTCGTATGTTGGTAAAATTATATACTCATTCTGTTAACTTACAAGTTTTTGTAATTCATTCAGAACTCTGAAATTCAGTCTTAAGAATTAGGATATTCATGCTCACTAAAACGAACATTTGCTCTGTGTAAATTTTCTCAGAGAGAACCCTGTTTGCAACTGTTGCCGTAACATTGGGCATTTTCTTTATGGCGCAGAAAGAGTAAAGCGTTTTGCGTTGCATCGTCAGCAACCTGAAACTGACAAGCAAAATGTCGTTTTTGCCTCCCTGAAAAAATTTGTGCGGAGCCCACTGAGAGGCACAAGTGCATGTCAAAAAAATTTGGGAGATTTTTTTCATTAAATAATTCACTTCAACAATGGACCGAACACTGATTGTGTTTCTAAACATATTTAGGCAAATTTCGAAATGTAAAAGAGGGGACCTAGTCCCCTGCGGCCGCCACACCTACTGACTTATTGAAGGGGAGGAAATGATGACAAATTCAGAAAAGCGTAAGCCCCTTCATTACAAACAGACATAGACATCAGTTAATATAAAAAACAGAAGAGTAGATGACAGACATCAAGTAGTATAAAAAAAAAAAAAAACAGAAGAGTAGATGACACGTTATACAGATAACACAGTGAAAATCATTCATACAAACTAAAAAATTGCACATGGTTGAAGGCAGTTGCTGGATGTGCCTACTAGAAAATCAGCTAACTGCTAGATTGAAAATTATACAGCTAACAGTGAGAAAATCCAGCTGGATTTATCAACAAATCAGCTAAAATTGCCACTTTGCGTAGCAGTAGCCTCGATTGGTAGCAGTGGGGCAGAAAGGCGTGGGAACGGCCTTCCCACACCTTTTTCATGTGTTATTTTAAAATGAGTTTGAAGATGTTTTAAAACGGCTAGATTTTTGGGAGCGTTCCCAACTTCCCACACTTTTTTTGTTAGCACTACATCCCTGATTGGTAGCATATGGATTCCTGTTCTGTGAGGTCACATTTACAACCACAAGATCACTTTCATGAAACGGATGGTTTCACTTAGAACCGTCCCAGAAAGTCGTCAAAAGGGGGATTTGCGTTTGTGCGGGGCGCTTGACATTCATAGTTGACAAAAATGGCATGGATTTATAATGTTTCATATTTCAATTTGGGGGGGGCTTAAAGCTTTGTTTAGGGGGATTAGCCCACCAAATCCCCCGTGGCGACGGGACTGGTTTCACTTCAAAACTAGCGCCTCAAAAGCTTGTCTCCGGTTCCGTGCTGGGAGTTTTCGGAAACATGGTACATTGATTGTTTAATAGTTTTATCCAGTATGACGCAGCACGTATGCGCAAAAGTTGTCTTGAGAAGAAGTTCACCTAGAGGTAACGCAGTCTCGAGAAATAACTTTTCATGTGAAGTACGTGAATGCCATCATTTTTGCAAAAATTTCGGGGGGCAATTGCCCGGTTTGCCCGTTCCTGTTTGCGGCCCTGAGGTATAGTATAAATTACAATATTTTAGACAAATTTACACCACTATGAAAACGTATCGGTTAACCATCTGAAATTCAAATAGATTGTTACATCGGTTAACCACCTGAAATTCAAATAGAGCCCGTGTGCCGGAGTCGCCGCTGGGTTGTTAAAAACACCAAGAACACAGCTTAAAAAAACAGGCAAAAATGACAGCATTGACACCTGTCTTAAGACACATTCAAAATCACAACTTTTCCGCATCTTGAACACGGAAGTAACATGAGTGAATACTCATTCTACAAAGTCATTAGACACCGAAATGCAAAGCAACGACAAAGCATATGTAGTAGCTGGCAAGTTGTGTGTAAGGATGCCAATGCAGAAATAAATAAAGCTTTATAAACAAAAACACACTTGAAATTGATCTGTCAAAATTTTCATTTTGTGTACAGGATTCAGCAAAATTTCACTATTTAGATCAATGGTTCTCAAAGTGGTCGATATCGATCCCCAGGGGTCAATTGGACCATCCAAGGGGTCGATAAATAGTCACGGTGTCGAATGGGGATCGCTGAATGGCCAGGAGGTCAATAAATAACTGCTGGGGTCTACTGGAGCAATGAAGCCTCCAATTCAAAATATTGTTAATTGAGCAAGGAATGCAAACGGCGTTTTTCAACAAATCAAACAAAATTAAGAGGGCTAATCAAATCTCAACTACAGTACCGTCAGTGGTGATTCTAAAGGGGGGCCTGGGTGGGCCATAGCACCCCAGATTTTTGCTTGGCCCCCTCATGGCTCCCCCAGTTTTTTTCTTAATTTCCCGTTTAAGTTCATTTGGTTGACTTATACAGTAGATAACTGCAGTGGTTAACTTTCGGCCAGCAATATTTTAAACGATTATCTAGATACCCTCTAGTCTGCATTCAATATTTCCCAAATGCATGATAAGCTGTGTTGTTGTTTTTAACGGTCGGGTAACTAGAGGTGTTTATGACGACACACACCAGGGTTTGCTCGGATCCTGCGTGAAATTTAGTCAGACCGCGGTCATGGTGTTGAAAATTCATTTCGAAACTAAGAAACAGTCGCAGAACTGGCAAGATTGATTTTTCGTGCATTTCAGTGTGAGATGGAGCTGGATTATATTATTGTCAGCAGATTGTTGCTTGCCCCAGTCGCAAAAGGTTTATAAAAGCGTTAAGAATTGGTGTCAGTTAATTTATCTGAACTTATCCTGGCTGCAGTATTGCGTTCTGCCGCCTTGTGTATAGGACTTGGAAACATTTTATGTAAGTGGTTCATGACGACGGTTTTAACTCTACCCACACGTCCTGCAACTTCATAGAAATTTGTACGGATTTTCTATAGTGATTCAGAAACAATTCTTTCGCGTGTTTCAGCTCTTTGCCCCGGAAGTCAAACATTTCCACCAGAAAAACACTTGGAAGAATTCGCAAATCATATTCATTTAGTGAAAATGATTTAAAACGTGAAATAACTTTGTCAAAATTAATTAATTTAATTTATTTGTTTATAGCAGACACGAAGTCGATAATATGAACACACACACTCTGCAGAACGCAGGTTGATAAAAACAGACAATACAGAACGTAGTACAAGACATTGAAGCCGGCGAAATCACAGGGTT
>JGI24158J21664_10007607_pt1 | contig 14401 bp, 9 predicted proteins | sample Ectturendosymbi3_FD_21664 | JGI IMG/M metagenome (IMG submission 21664) | reverse complement strand
ATTTAGAACAAAATACTCATTTATTGCATATGATAGAGGAAATAGCTATTGTGAAAGGAAAAACACTGCAAAGATTGATATTATTAGTAGAAGATATTCATTGATGAAGTAAGAGAACAGCTGGAAAATGTGCAAAAAGATTTTACCAAGGAATTGAATACTATAGAAGATCAAGTCAGAGAGATTAATGAAAAGGAATCACAATTAACACAATCTCTGAGCTGTTTAGCAGAAATAACTAGTCATCTTGCTGGTAAGCAAGAAGACTTTCAAAATTTGCAGTTTTCGGTAGATCAACAATTGTTAGAGCAACAGATTGCTAACTCTCGTATGATTATTGAAAACAGGCGATTGGCCTTGAGTATTAACGTTAGAGATACTCAAAGAGAAATTGAAGAATACAACATTCGAAAACTTATATTGAATACTTTAAAAAGTTTAAAACCATTCCTGGTCTTAGAAAGGATACAGTTTACTCGAATCGAATTCACAGAGGAAGTCTGATTAATACAGAAGTATATCGTATTATCAATCAATCCCAAGCTAATGCCTCTAACTGGGAAAAACAGCATCCCATAAAACAAGTAAATGCTGAGCAGCAAAGAAAAAACTTGGAAGAAAGCTATGAGAGACATAATCAGAATTTTGATTTAACTCAACGTTTGAAAGACTGAAAAGAAATAGCTGAAATGACTATGAAACCTGTTGAAGTTTATAACTTCACATATCATTTTGTTCCTATAACAGTTCTTGAATTGGGAATTGAGGACTTCAATGAAGGAATAGGTAATGTTATTCAATTCGGATCAGATATTGTTGACAAAGGAGCCCGATCTGATCACTAATGTCGTTGACAAAGGAGTAGGTTTGGTTTCTGAACCTATAAAAATCATTATCATTGCCGCAAGCATTGTAGGAGGTATTATCCTACTGTTTGCAGGAATTACGATATTAAAGAAAATATTACGTGAAGAACCCACCTATCGGGTTGAACATGCTAATAACATATCGGCTCAAGTTGTTCCTGTACCAATCTATTCGATCATATCGAAACAATACTAGATTCTGTGACAGACATCTTGCAAATCATAGAAGTCTTTTATTCAATTATTTTATTCCACATATAAAGATGAGTCCAATAATAACAACAACATCAATGATTCTATTTGAAAATTACGATCCCGACGGGGAACATCCTTATAACGGACTTATTAATGAAGAACTTCGGAATTTCTAAGCATCTTCATTTGCCATATACATTCAACTCTTATGAAAAGACACCGACGTTTTCAACCAAACGGAGCGGAGAGGAATGTTGAGTTCGTCTTGGCTCCTCAACATAGAACGTCTTATGATCCTGAAATAACAACGAAAGAAGACTTCGATAACCGAAGAAAATGAGAAGTTTACTGACAAAAATATGCCAAGTCAAACGAAGCCGAACATTAAAATAACAACCAAAGATATTAACTCTCTAAAATATTGCTATGTGTGCCTATCTGATGCATTTGTACTTTGCACATTATTATGAGTCACCTTTCAAGAGAATAACTTAAAACGATATAGAAACTATTACATTGAAAAATAATTTCAAATTGAAAACATAATTTATAATGAAAACATATACAAATATTATAATCAAATATCGATTCGAAATTTTCGTAAATTACGATTGACCACTTGTGTCACTAGTGCACTGTGTAGTACTCGAAATTTGTCACGTGACCGTGATGTCGCACCTCACATGTATATAAAGAGCGGAATCATTAGTTTCATCATCAGTTGAGCTCATGGGTATTCCATTGGCAACACCTAAACCAATCACGGACCTTACCGAATTGGTTTAGTTTAAAAAGACCTATCAATGTATAAGATTACCTTAAAGAGAATGACCATTTAGTGGCTGTGATGCTGCTAATAAATTGGGTTTCTCTCTCTCCTCCATGAAAGAATTGAATTCGTATTTAACCCCTATGTTTAACCCCTGACACTTGCAGTAACTTATGTTACGTGCTTTAAATTAACGATTATTGATATAAACCCTTGTTATGATGCTTATCGCAGTGCTTAACTTTATACTAATAAAACCATGAGTGAATACAATTTTGTTGTGATAAACTGAGCGGTGTCGAGTGAAACCGGCAGGTCTAAGTTTCTTAATTGTTAAATTGGGCGAGCCATGGACACTTCCACTAACCAGTGCTCTTGCGGAATTGTCCTAAATGTGTAGTGGTTCTCTTCTTTTAGAAGTGGACTGTCACACAACCCTGGTTTACACCTACCGCAGTGGTTTCAGCCTGATGGTCCTAAACTGAACATCAGACTGTAATAGCAAAAGCACAGTGCAGCGAGCCACAAACAACAATGCAAACACTTACAATTATAGATGTTCACTAAGTGGCGTCGAAACGAAGATCAACCTCGTGTCAATTCCAGGTCATTCCTTCAAACGTGAAACGCAGATCAACATTCAACACGTGATGACTACTAGTGTCATCACACGTGATTGATCAGTCACACTTTGCTTTCTGTTACGCAATGTTGGCCACCATGTTTGCTGAATGCAAGGTTTTCTTTTCTTACGTTTGTTGAAAACCAGAAATGCGTAATACCTTTCGTTGTGCTAGCGCTGCCCAGAAGATAATAACTGAAGACGGCACTCAATAACTGAATAGACTGCAATTGCACACTTCCTGAGCTGTATTTCAGTGCACTAATGCCTTTTAGTCTTCATTAGTTTCATATGCGCACAAACGACAGTAGCCTACTCTGACGCCCGTCATATCACGTGATTCTACAGCAGGGGTGTACAACCTTTTGCTATTGCCAGCCGCATTACTTTTATTTAGTGAAGTACTGCCACCAATGAGCTCGAGTTATATTTACGAGATACGTTTAATTAAATAATAGGTTTTATCGGGTATATGTCATTTCCATTTACAAATACAAAGTGCGTATTCATTTTATAACTGTTTGTGACATCACCATCCAGATTGTTACGCATTGTGCCGACTGATTTTCTTGGGTTGCGGTTGTTTCCCTTCAATGTACGCTAGCACGGCCGCCAAGTCTTATATTTTAAATTACATGTGGACGGCTGAAAATCTCATTATCGAAAGCCACATGCGGCCGCAGGTTGTACTCCCTTGTTCTACAGTTTCGTCTTGGCCTTCTTCCTGACTGCCATTGGAGAAGAAAGTCGGTTAATCAGTTGTCAGTATGCAGTTGCATGTTGACAGCATTAACAGTTACGAATGCAACCAAGCCTTTCTCAGCATACCAATGCACATTTTACTGCTAGCAATGCAAAGCACTGCACACCACTTCATGTAATTTCACGAAGTGGTTGTACGGCATGTGAATAACGAAGCTTTTGACACTTGTTGCTAACATTTTGCGTAAATTCCTTCACTTGGAACATGTCTACTAGAGTCCTGTGCGGGTTGAAATTTTGTGTCCGGGCCCGCCCCGCATCTGCAAAATTCAAACCCGCCCTGCCCCGCACCCGCAGTACTTTGAGAAATTTTGCCCGCTCCCGCATACTTCTAACCTGCACCTGCCCCGCAAACCATCCCAACCCGTGCCCAGACCCGCACTTTTTCGGTCTCAAACCTGCACCTGTCCGAAAACTACTAAAAACTCATAACTAGGGCAAGTTTTTGTTGCAATGCAGTCGTAAGAAATATGCATTTATTTTTAACAAAATTGCAGTAAAAAGTTGCATTTCTGCACAGGAATTTTAAAAGACAGTGATTTACTCAAGCGATTTGTTTACATATAATGCTAAATATTTCCAAACATTCTCAGGCGAGAAATGGCGATCATTTGCCAAAAGTTTGCGTAACATGCTAAAACTTTGCTCCACAGTGCATGAAGTTGCTTGGCAATTTAACAATTTGGCCAACAGTTCTGGACTGGTGTTTGTTTCCCCGGGTCATTTCTACAATTGCTTTTAGGTCATTATTGAGTTCGAATCGGTTATCAAAGAGAACAGAACTATACTAAAATAGTTCTCAACCTTGTTTTTTAAATCACACTTTCACATTTTATGCAATAGGCCTACTTGATAAAAGTTTCGTGTGAAAAAGGAAAAAGTTGCAATATAAAATTCCTGCAACCAGCTCATCGTATTACATAAATTCTGAATATTTCAGAAGCTGTTGGAAGCTGTAAAAAAAGTTGAAAAACTTGCCCTACTCACAACGTCTGAAGACAAGTCTGACAAGCAGTAAAATCAAGTCGGTCATTTCATTGGCAACCAAATCAAAACTTTCCACAGATATGATCTTTCGCAGTCAATAGATTTGAGGTGATAAAAAACACGTTTCGGTTCAGTTGTGACTAGCTGTGCGTTAAGCGTTGTTTTATCCATTTAGAAGTGCTGCTAGACTGAATTATTCCTCACCAAATACGACGGTAGCATTGGAAAATGTTCACTCGCCCACCACATGGCAAGAGTCTGAGCTAATTTTTCGCAACAATGAGTTGTTACATCATAATGTAATAATTGCTGCAGGCCTACTGTCCTAAGCGCAATGCTGGTAAACAACTCTAGTAGTGTACATCCAAGTGTTTTGCGATTTTTGGGCTGATTAAGTTCACGTGCTTTGCCTCAACACTCAGTTACCCGCTCAAAGAATTTCTTAACTCGCGCATGCCCCGCACCAAGTACAACCCGCACCCGTCCCACAGCAAGTTCAACCCGCACCTGCCCCACACCCGCACGCAAAGTAGTGTGGGTTCCCGCACCCGCTCTGCAAATGAGGGTACACGCAACCCGCGAAGGTTGATCCGCCCCGCGCAGGACTACTGTCTACCATGACAATTTTAACAATTGTTGGCTTGTGGGCACTGTGCTTGAAACACTTCAGTATTGTGAACATTACCATGCTTGGCTTGTAAGATGCACTGCACCCCTGGTTATGTCAATCAAATCGATCTGGTTTATCCACAGATACTATGTTTGCAGTCACCATTTGGGTCTTTTGATATTTATGTGCAGCCACAATTTAAACTGGAGCATACACAAATTTCATAAGTCAACTGTTCATGTGGTTCAATGATTTTTGAAATTGTCTGTTGAAATAAAATTACTTTTACAAAAATTTTTGAAAAATTATGATCTCAATTGACAATGGCATAGTTGATGTTTGGGGGTAAAAAATATGTATCACCCAACTTACCACGGGGCAACAAGAAAATTAACACCCAATACTCTGAAGCTACCCCAAGTGGGGTTCCTGCACTTGGGGTAATAACGTTTTAGTTTTGGTTAAGCGTCATGCAATACCCAACTGTTTTGGGCAAAATTAAAATTTGCCCTGGATTTTGGGGCACTTTTCCAAGTAAATTACCAAAATTCTTAGAAAAATAACTCCTTTTTTTACAGTGTACATATACTAGTCTTGATAAATTTGTTTTATCGGCCACATTTACAGAAAAGAAGCATGCACTGCTTTACTATGGGAGTAGGTTTTACTCCTGAAGTAGACTGACGGTAAGTGCGACTTCACGTTAACTGGTATTTTTTTCTTTAAAACCTCAAGATTTTCGTCAACGTATTTTGCATATTTTTACTCGAGATGTCGACGTATTTCAGCCACTTGTTTGAGATATATCTGTGCGCAAGGGCTTCTAAGCATAACGAGCACAGTGACCTGATTTCAACGTTTACGTCGACTGAAGTAAATCCAAATTTCAAGTATTTGTCGGTATACCCAAAGGCTTGCTTTTGTTTCGCAACGATGAACTAAGGCGGTGAAAGCTAATCGCAGTTTAGACAACAAGTATACATTTAATCTACCTACCACATTACCACAAAAGTATTAACGCCTTGAAGAACATAAAGATTTTTTAATTTTTCACGCTGGTAATGTGCATTTAATCGCTGTAAGAACAAATAAGTCGATCGTTTAAAGTTGATAAAAATAGTATGGTTTCAGGGCATTAAGGCAAACTTGTTTGTCCCTGGTGCTTGCGGACTCATTCAGAGCCTTCTGCGGACTCGGGTTGGGAAACACTGAAATAGAGGTTTTTGGTGATCCAAGCATCAGCTGCCAACTCCTGTTTGCTGATCCTGGTAAACAGTAATTGCATTTGTTAAAGAACTTGACTTATAAAGGGAGTTTAACTTATAAAAGGATTATGCCGTACAGCAGTCGTTAATTTGCAAAAATTATAATAAATGCAGGAGGTACCTTTATCTTCTTTACTGTACCGAAGTGGATTTCGTGGTGCTTGAAGGCAGGGACGGATTTAAGGAGCGCGGGGCCCTAGGCCATCTTAGTTTTGAGGGTCCCAAGCAGGTGTGACCTATTTGGCCGTTTGTTTGAAAAGCATGAAAGTATGTCCTTCTTATGTGTGCCCCTCGAACATCTATCTTTTGTTGTGCCGGCTTTGGTTCTACATTTGCCTTCGGTGTTCAATAGAAATTGAAGCCTTTCCTACATACTACTAAAGAACAAATGGCATTGCTATCTTTTCTTGGAATTTATAGCTCTTTCGTGTAGTTCAGAAGTTCTCTACATTAAATTTCCGTGATTTCAAGCGTTTTTGTAGGTTTATTTTTCGGATGCATACATTTTCATTCGCGATCGTGTTGCGGCCCTCGAAAATATCGTCTACCTGTTGAGATCTGATTACCTGTACGTAAACTTCTTTTTGTAGTAACAGTAACGGCATATTTCATGAAACAAACAAGCACAATCCATTCAGTGGACACAGTGCTTATTTATGCCGTTTTGAGATTGTCATTTTCCAAGCAATCAAAGTAGTTTTAATCCTCTATGCCAGGGCTTCGCAAACTTTTTTGTTCTGTGGTTCCATCAAAAAAAAGTTTTTTTCTATGCGGCCCCCTTGTTGGATAGCCTAGATGTTAATGATAGCCTACGTGTAAACGTCACATTACAAATCTCAAGATGCATTTGTGTCAATGGCGAAATCATACAAATGCGCACAATCCNCGAAAGTAACTACACAGTAATAAAACTACCACGTAATGGAAACAGTAAGGCGAAAAATAATTGACAAAGAACAATTCAGTTTATAGAAGTTATCAAGCACAACTACTGGGATGGATGCACTTGATAATTTTTACACAGATCAATCATTCGCAGATTGATACAAGACACCACAGGACAAAGGACATTCTTAACATTTTCAAAAAGGATCGGTTTTTGGACTTGATGATTATCAATTTTGAGAATACCGCTTCACACAAATATCTTGTGCAAAAGTCTAAGAGTTTATAAATGGCTAGATCAGAAATGACTGGACATTCATTTTTTGTTCTTATACAAAAATGACATTAGCTAAACTGGTCTTAAAATTCCAGTTGCAAACGTTTGTCGTTCAAATAACTCCGCAAATTCTTCCTAGACATGACAGGTGTGTGCCCTGCTCAAGTTTCAATGGTGTATGGTTTGTGGATTGAACTTCTCCTGAATCAAAGTCCTAAGTGCTTCTGAAACTGTATATGAAGCTTTTAACGTTAGTTTGAACTACCCGGTGTGCTCTCAAAGCAGTTAGCCTAGCCCCAAGAGCAGCGCTCTTCAACCGGTGTGCGCAGTGCACCCTAGGGTGCACCAAAATATGCATGGGGTGCACCACTATCACACACACAGTGATCCATTGACGAAGGGAGCAATTTAAAAGGAGATTATTCCTCAGTTTGAGTTGCCATTTAAATATTATTTCCTCAATCTTGTTGTGTGTTTTATGTAATATTGTAGTGTAATAGTCTCTGCAGGATGATTTTCAGATAGTGTTTCACCTCGGTTTACCTTTCAAGTAAATAGGGTGCATGAGTTCGTCAAAACATCTTTAAGGGTGCACAATAACAAAAAAGGTTGAAGCGCACTGCCCTAGAGTAGACCTAAAGTCAAAAGCATGCCTTCGTGTCGGAATGAACGCAGTAAGGACAGTATCGGTTAGTACGTTGAAACAATGATGGTGTAACAACACATAACCTGTCGTGCCTGTTTTTATTATCATTTAATAACTCAGGTAAGCATCATAGTAAACAATTGACAGCATAAATTACAATATTGCCCCAAAAAATGCAGAAGAAATAGATTCACTGCAGGCTTACTTTCAATTTTCTTGTAAATTTTACAAGAATTGTTATATCTCATTTGTCAAGCCACTTGGTTTCACGACCCGATTTTGGGCCGCGACGCATATGTTGAGAAACCCTGCTCTTTGTCATAGGCCAGGCGTCTCCAAACTTTTTTGTCCGAGGGCCAGATAAGGTAATACAGAGCATGTCGAGGGCCGGACATCTTACACAATGGGATTGTTGCGGGTTATGATTTACATATTCTACCAAATCAACAAATTTTTCGTAAGTACTGTATATTATTTTTTCATCATTGACAAAATGGCTCCGCAGGCCGGATGAAATGGCTTCGCGGCCCGCATCTGGCCCGCGGGATGTAGTTTGGAGACCCTGCCATAAACTGATGGTAAACAGCATGAAGACAAGTTTTGCACAGCAGCAAAGTATTGTCGCAACACCCTCAGTAAACTATATGAAGTAAGCCCAATGTAGACACGTTTTTTCCCGGTAAATCTCACAAGAAACTGTTCTAGCTGATTTAACTAACATATAGAGCTTCAAAAAACAAACTCTGTGTGCGTGAAATCTAGTAAAAACAACCAAACGGAGGATCCAATGCTGACAATATTGTTTTTCATCAGAATTTTGAAGTGTCTGGGCAGTCTTGCGTTGTTGCGAGCTTTTTGTCAGTGGATAATTGAACATCAATTAAGTGCCGTTTTTTTTCATTCTTTTTTGTAACCACTTTCATAAAGACGGCTTGCATCTCTCTCACGCCCAAATGCACAATATTGTCGTGTTGCTACTGTAGGCCTACTGATAAGAGTCTACAGTAGACATTTGCATTTCTGCTCGTTTCAAGGTAAATTGTGAAGTTAAGCTTCTGCGCAGTTTCTCAAAGTTTTAGTTAATATTGAGTTATCATAGGAAAGAGTTGCACGGGGCCCCCAAATGCGTGGGGTCCTAGGCTATAGCCTATGCGTAAATCCGTCCCTGCTTGGAGGTAAATGCCAGTCGTTTTCCCGACAACACCCTGCTTCGGCTTTCTTTTTGCCCAAACTTCTTCAGAGGTTTCAGTGCACTTGCTTGTTTCCTTTTCTTCATATACCTCAAACTGCATAGGAATTGCGCAGTTTCCTCCATTGTACATGTGTATCACGAGCCATTACTAACCTTTTCGCTTTTTCGCACTTTTCGTCTAAAGCCATGTTCGTTTGCCTCCTGAGTACGTATATGCCGAGACAACGATTTAGGGCAGGGGTCGACAAACTTTCTTTAATCCCGGGCCAAAAATATACTCTGCAAAGTATGGCGGGCCATACTAATTTTCGACCAACATTTCTGCTTCCTTTGCTGTTTATGATGTTGTTAAAACTTGGGAATTCATGGACGTGTTTTCAGATTAACTCCTGCTTTTCATATTTCTTAAAGAGAATGGAAAATACGACATACAGTACATCTATAGCACTGTGCTGTCTCTGGTAAGTAGCTCCTCATAAGTATGCAATAGAAGTTGCAAGGAGGACAGAGTCATAGAGCATAATACCACTAGGCGGGCCATACAATTACTACAATTTGCAAAGGGTCTGCGGGCCGGATGATTTTTCTTGGCTGGCCGGATGATTTTGCTTGGCGGGTCGGTTCCGGCCAGCGGGCCGTAGGTTGACGACCCCTGATTTTGGGTGTAACTTAAGGGCTCAGGGTTTGTGGTTAGGATTTAGCCTTCAGTTCACACAATCCAAACAAGAAACCGCCAACAGCTTGCCAGCACTAAAACCATCACAAAATCCATTCATGCATCTCGAACTGATTCATTGCAGACGTCACGGTCAACTAGTAAGTCATGCGTTCTGAAGTTGTTATGCAACCACTTCAACCAATCATGTTCATCCAAAGGCAAAATAATTCTAACAATATTTTGTTTCATGAGGCAATATAGGCACTGCCATTTATTGAGCAGTACTGTCAAGCCACATGCCTGTATTTTACTATACAATTTGCAATTTTGTGGAGTGAAGGCGGAGTTGAATATTTCTATGACTTGCGGAGGAGGGAAACGTCCCATTGGGATGGGACAGGCGGAAATTGGTATGGGACGGGCCAGATAAATATGCCACATGGACAACCCTAGGCTTGTCTATGGGAATGTCATTCCTATGGGAATCCCATGGGAAACGTCCCATGGGATGGGATAGGCATAAATTGCTACGGGATGGGAATGGGATAGACAAATATGTCCCATGGACAACCCTGGGATACGCAGCTTCTTTGGCTTTGTTTATGATGAAACAATAAGTAGGCCTATTACTCGGTGTAGGCGCTAAGCAGCACAATATTATCAATAATCAGACCTACAGTATTTGCTAAAGGCAATGCTGCAAACCTTGCGTTATGAGGTATTAAAATTTATGATCGAAAGGAAATCTTTAGTTTGATGTCTAGAAGTCTTCAATTTGTCTACTAACTGTGATTTATTGGTTGTTAGAAACATGTCAAAGTTCTCAAAATGCCGGCACGAGGGCGTTTTGTGTAGTCGGCAATGCTTTTTGGAAATTTTCAATATTAGTTTATTCACCGGTGTTCAAAAGTGCTCTTCTAGCAAAACAACAAGTGCCTTTGAAACGAACGTAGATGCCATACATGTCTGCAAGGTAAACGCTGGATACCAACTAGCCTATAGCATGAGAGTGAAATCGGAAAGATCGCAACCTTGGCTATCTGAAAGCATTGTCACGCAGGAGTCAGTCAACCACATGCGGGCACTGATTGCTGGAGACAGAAGCTCACCCCGTGTTGTCAACCATGCGGGTTTCCCCCGAATTTGGGCTTTTTTGTGGACTTCCGGATTTCTTTGAAAACTTGCGGGTTGCTTGTTTTTGGGCTTGTGTTAATTGAAATTTGCTCATGTTTTGGGTTTGTTTTTTGCAGATTGCTGTTTTTCAGATTTTATGGAGCTTTTGCTGTTAAATTCATCGCTAAAGGTAATTTGAGCGTGTTTTGTGAAAACAAATTTGTTTTGAGCTTGTTTTTTCGGACTTGCCTCCTTGTTTTTCTGTTTAATTTTCCTGCTGGTTTTTTGCTTCGTTTAATTCTTCTGCCAAACTCATGTTAGGCTTGTTTTTTGGTTGAAATTACCTATTTTGAGCTTGTTTTTTCTGATTTACTTGCTTGTCTTTGTAAAATGACCTGACATCACTTAGCTCGCCTGAAAATGTCACTAAGCTTCGTAACTGCTCGCCAGAGGTGTGCACTGTGCATGGACTGGATTTTTTGGATCCAACTCCGGCTGCTTCGAAACAGGATCAGGAGTGAGGTTTCTTTCCGATAACCGGATCCGGATTTTGTGCTTACTGATAAAACGTTACTGGTTGTTTGCTTGACTTATATTTACCAGGAATCACACATGTTACTACCCAGTGCCCAACATAAAATAGTTGAAAACAAGACAACAGACAAAAATAAAGAATCGCAAAAATACGATGTCCAGTATGCCAGAGCTCAAGAAGAGAAAACTAAACATTGAAACAAAGATCTGCAAAAGAAGCCCAAGCGAAAAAGATAGCTAACACCAAAAGAATATCACAAGATTTATGACTGATTACAGCGTGAACATGCGAAACCAATATGAGTAAGACACCTGATTGATGCATCATGGAAACGTGAGAGACGTGTCCGCGTGATAGTCTCATGCTAAGAAGATGCTTGCAGATATATCTTTTACCTGCATGCGTACCAGTGAGTTTCTACTTGGCTGATGCTTGAAAACACGACCTGATCACGCACCGGACGTGTGGCATAGATAAAATAACTAATCAAGAGATGAGAAACGAGCCACACCTCGAACTGATCACGCACCAGACGTGTGGCATAGATGAGATAACCAATCAAAAGATGAGAAACAGTCCACACCTCTAAGAAGATAAAAGAGAAACCAAGAAGATGAGATACGAACAAAGAAGACATTCCCGCCAAGACATGGGTATAAATCAGTGGTTGTCAACCTTTTTTGCATTGGTACACACTTTTAAATTTGCTATAAACCCTGTACACCCTTGCCATGCACTCAGGGGCGTAACGAGGTTAGATGGCGCCTGGGGCAGGAAACCAGTTTGGCTCCCCCATGACAGAAGTCGAGGTCTTTCGGAAGCAAATTTACTGTATTGAAGAGAGTACTTGTGACATTTTTGTGACTTTTCGGCGTCCCCGCATTGATTCAGCGCCCCCCCGTAGTAATTCCACATTGTGATTCGGCGCCCGGGGAATTGTGCCCTCTTGCCCNCCTCGTTATGCCCCTGCATTCACTAAAATTTAGTGCTGTAAAAGTTTAAAATGTAAGAGATTTTTACGCTGTAAAAGTCACTTTCTTAGCAGATTTTTGCGCATCGTTTCTCAGCATTCCTGAATACCGAAATCTCACCCATTAAGCGATTTACGTGTATGATTGCATGCCAACAACCTACCCTTACGTGCAAGGATTTTCTGCTTTTGTCAAAATAAAATGAAAAAAAGCAAACTCAATCAAGGATGTTGACCCTCTTATGAAAAACGTCCTTGAAACAGGGTAAAAACCACATTTTTCACAACTAGCGGATGAAATTCAGCAGGAGCAATCACAGTAAATAAGATGATTTCTTTTTTTTATTCATACTGGGTGTTGTACAAACTTCATGAGCAGGAAGATTGACTTTCGTTAATTTTAGTGTTACGTGTGCCGTGTCCTGCCGTTTTCTGTGTTGTTGCAGCTATATGCGAAAGTCATATGTGAATGGCTGCACGATACGTGACAGAAATTCAGATTCAAATAAAGCCAAAAATTGCCTTGAAAACTAATGGATATTGAGTACCTTGCTGAGCAAGGTAAACCCGTAACTTCTGCCACAGATAAAACACACGCTCTAACACTTTTCCTCTGGACAACCAGCGCACCTCAGCATGAAATATAACCTCATTATGCCTGCTATCTTGTCTTTGCACACTTCGGAAACCGTTCGATGCTTCTTTGAATGCGAGAAGATGAATTTATCAATTTTTTGACATCCTCAAGAACAGTCTCCAGACCTGGCCTTTGATTATATTCTTTAATGAACCTCTAACCTCAGATGTTCAATTGATCATGCAGTGAGTTGAAACCTAGGTTTATTTTGGCTGAGACATTTCGGTCATTTTTTCAAAATAACTTAAAAATTTTCAGTCAATTTTTATTTTGGTACATTTTTGTATGACTGAAAATGGCATTATGACCAAATTGACTTACGTTTTTTTCGGAAATTTCAAAACAACTTCGGTCTATGACGGGGGCTTAGCCCCCAAAACAAAGCTCCAAGCTCCCCCAAATTGAATTATGAAGCACTATAAATCGGTGGATTTTTTATCAAATTTCAGAATGTGAACCCCCATGTGTATACGAACAAAATACTAACTGGCAGAGAAAGAGACAAATCATTCTAGGGTAAGCTAAGCTGTCAGTTCTCAGTACACACAGTCATAGCAGTCCTTGAAGAGTTAGCAGCAGCGCGAACCAGACACGAGTTGGATAAATGCCGGACCTAACTTTCCTAAAAGGTACTCTACGTTGACCTCAATATTTTGACAAATTTCAGAATGCTGTGGTGAACATCGAAACCTTATACACAGAGGAGTGGATTGCTTGAATCTAGTTGGTACCGGACAAGGATTGGATTCAAAATTTACAAAACAGGATCGGATCTGAACTCAAAAAAGACAGAGTCCGAAGACCTCTACTGCTCGCTTAGAGAACCTTGGTGATCTTGATGAGATTTCACAACTGGGTAGCAGCCGTTGGCATTCACCATTTTGTAAATTGTAATCATAACATCGGCTGATATTTCGTAGTTATTTCGTAAAATTCTGACCTCAATTTCGTACCCCCAAAATGCTGCGCCCGGTGACAGGTGTCCCCCCTTCCCCCCTAGTTTCGCCATGGCCTATGTCTGGATTAGCAGCTAGTAGTAGCAGAGGTGTTCGGACTCAAGTTTTTTCGAGTCCGACTCCATTCTTGATCCAAGAGGCAGGAATCCTGATTCGAATCCTGTTTGCAACGCAAATGTGAAATCCAAATCCTGAAAAATCCTGTTAATATATTTGACGAATCAACGAGAAACTATTAAAAATTTTTGTTTCTGAAAAGTAGCAGAGATGAGCACGGATCAGGACTGGATCGGACTGAAGCCAATTTTGGCTGAATCAGGATTGGATCGGACTGCAATTTTTTTCAAAATTGGCGGATGAGGACTGGATCGGACTGAGAAAATTTTTGTTGTTTTAATGTGATTATTCTGAAAATATCAAAAAGTTTAGTTGTGATCCGATTTCACAGGTTTGCTA
>JGI24158J21664_10007606_pt1 | contig 14401 bp, 7 predicted proteins | sample Ectturendosymbi3_FD_21664 | JGI IMG/M metagenome (IMG submission 21664) | reverse complement strand
TGAAAAGCTATATAGTTTGGGAAGGCATAAGATGTTTAAGTGCTGGAAATGGTCTTCTAGTGATCCCATGTTAGTTGGATTTATAATTTTTATAGCTTTATGAAGATTATGAAAAAGCTTTATGAAGATTAATGAAGATTATGAAAAAGCAATTTACTGAATAAATATGTTTAAGTTTTAAATAAGAAATAAATGATAGCTTCCTGCTTCATCAAGGATGCCAAGAAGCGTACCATGTATTCCAGCCACTTGTGCACACAGTGAAACAGTTTCTTCATTGAGCCGAAGGGTTTGTGAATAAAGGAGAACTCGACTCTGTGGGAAGACCTTGAATTCTGTTCTAGTTTTGGACAGATCAAATAATTTTTGATGAAATGATGTTACTCTGACGACATAGATCAATAATAGAAGACTCGTTTGATCGATAGTTACGTGATTTGTAAATACACTTCGCTGATCGAGTCAACGTTGTCGCCTTTGTTGAGACTAGTTACTTGAAGGTGGGATGCGCAAAGTCATGCATTGATTAGCGTTGAGGAATTGTAATGCCAATTACGTTCCGAGCTTTGGTTTAGAAGAGGAGTAGGGAAACTAATTCCTATTGCGGGCCGCATGATTTGTGCATTATCGCTGGCGGGCCACAAATTCAATTGATTTTATCCTAAAATTCTACCTTTATCAACAATGAGGAAGAGTGACTTCTTTTAAATTACCATCTAAGTGCCTGCTTATCATGGAGCTTCGTTCTGACGTGATGTTGTTCTCTAACTTGGGTAACGAAAATTCTGGTGCGGGCCATATCAAATGTACACGCGCCGTCCGCAGGTTCCCCAACCCTGGTTTAGAGTTTTAGGTTCAGAGTTTTAGATTTGCGGTTTTAGGCTTACGTGCTAATCCAAGCATTTCACTTTGCATATTGTGCTTGTCACATGACCACTTCAACCAATGCTGTTTCAAAAACATCCCCGGCAGATATTTTGTCTGAAGAGGCAAAACAGACACTGCCAATAGTTTAGCGGGCTACGGACGGGCCAGATTGTAAAAAAATGTCCTCTGTTCAAAGGTGGTTAATGGGCTGGATGTTGCGGGCTGTGGGCGGATCGGGCTCAAACATTTTTGACAGTGCCATCTCAAGTGCAGTGGTCTGATGAGACCTGGGGCGAATACTTGATTTTATGACTCCCTACCGAAATCTAGTATTGAGAAATGTGAGACGTAGAGGCGAAATTACCTGTCCAGACTTTTGTCACGTACGAGTGGGTTAGGCCACAATATATTCATCTAGGTGACAATTAAGAAGATAAAAAATCTGTAGGCTTACGAGCAGGGCCGGCCCTAGCAAATGCGGGGCCCAATGCAAGACCTGGGCGCGGGGCCCAATGCAAGATCTAAGCGCGAGGCCCTCTGAGCAGTGATTTTATGACGCCATCGTGTTCAGCCAACCGTGTTACGATCTTGGTACAGCGCAAATATGCAGTACAGCATTAACATGAGAATTGAGCACGTTTGCTAACGTTCGAGAGGAAACTCGCTAGTTCTGACGAGAGCGTTCTTCGTTAACAGTGAAATTTATATGGCGTTTCTACTGAATTCTCAAGCGCAAGGTGTATCTGACAAAATGAATAATCTATCCAAACACCGTGGCGCGGGGCACCCAGAGGTGTGGGGCCCAATGCAGCTGCATCGGTTGCATTGGCTTAAGAACATCCCCGCTTACGAGTCTTGTGCAACAATAGCAAGGGGCGTGAACGTTGCAAAACGTACATGCAAGGCCACAGGATTTTGCCTGGCATTTTTGGGGAGAAAAAAGTGAAGGACGTGTCAAGAAGAACCAAAAAAAAGTACGTTTTCAAACGTATCGTATATAGCGTTGAAAATATTTCAACACCCCTTCTCCATGAACTACTTCACACCATATCATACATAACGTGGAGTAGTGGACGAACAACGTAAGCTACTGTAAAATAAATATGTTTTGCAAAACTAGTTTTTTGGATTTAGTCAATGCTTTTACCATGTTGATCTTGTTAGGCATATTAATCCCAGTCAGAAATACTGCAGCGATAACAACGTCTCACAAAGATGTTCCCTACAACATGAAAAGCATGTAAAAATATTACCAGTTTCATTCATACTTAGAACAGATATTTGCAACAGAATTAAAACAGAATTAATACTTAGAACAGAATTACATTATAACCAAATCTTTCCCGCTGCAAATTAGATCGTACAACAAAAGTGTTTCATTAAGTATTGAAAGAGCGGACCAAGAATTAACAGCCTAAATTGTGATTTTCGAAGCTACATAAAAGCTTAGCCACATGTCACGTCACGATGAACACGCTTACGCAAGAAGTATACGATCGGAGCAAGTTTACGAAAATCCTGTTTCCTTCCAAATCGAGACGGATGGTGCAAAAACCACCCAAAAATCAAACAAAGGTAAGTAGAACCCAATTATAATTAAGACATGCCAATGATGTGCTTGGATTCTTTGTTTTTCAGCTTCGATAATGCAAAAATTTTATTAGCTACGAAAACGCGGTGATAGTAATTAGTCTCCACAAAGACGACTGAGTGGAATTAATACGAAATTTTTTAACGGGAAATCGATTTCGCATAACACTGCGCATCCTCAGTCCTGAAATCAGCAAACAATGCTTACAGCTGAAAAGTAAAAATGCTAAATCAAGAACAGAAAAATAAGCAATGTTAAGACTAAACCGAGGAAAAACAAACTGCGGCAAGTTAAAACGTTAAAATACGCCGTTTCTAAACAATTTGTTTCACTGAAACTGGATAACTATCTGACGCCAATTATCGAGCAACGCAATGGACCCACATATACCGAAACACGCTGCTGGAGCTCAAACAGATAAGCGTCGTTGGAATAGGTCAACAGGAATTGTCTTCGTATTCTTGCAAGCGGTATTCTAGTGAGGCCTTTAAAATTAAATGCTAAAGATGTGCAGTATTACGCGAAACCGACTTCCTTTAGAAAAAAGCTGCGTAAAAAACAGTCGCTTTTTGGAGACTAGCTACTTGAATACAGATATGTGCACAGGTTTGAATTATCCCAAAGCGAACAAAGCAGAGCTCAGCTCGGTTAATTCTTCGAAAACGTTTGCAAGTCTAGTGTCATGAACTTATTTCTGACATGTACCATCAGTTACTGGTTAACTTTGGTTTCATTTGACTGTAAGACTGCATCTACAAGGAATAAATAAAGGTAACATAAAATGTACCCAACACACGAGAGACCGCTCGGTACCAGATCACGATCCATTGTTCAAATGCGAACTTAGGGGTTTTCTTTGTGTAGCTGGAACGAAAAATAGAATTACATTATAACCAAAATCGCTTTACGCAAACCATACGTGAAAAGCCACGAGTTCCGTGAAACGTACACTTCAAGGCAGTTTTTACTTTGAAACTTAGTTTATAAGCTGCTGTTTAGGTTGGGGTGCTTTCAGTACACGACCTCAAATAAGTCAAACGTGTGGTAAACTGTTTCATCGTATTATTACCGTAAAGTGAAACTACAATAGTTAATTGCAGTCTGAAAAGTGTAAAGTTAATTTGCAAAGCTTTTTGCAGTTTCTAAGGAAAATGGAAAGCTTCAATTCGCATTTATGTGTGTGACTTTGGCTCTTCTCTCAACTAGCGTCGTGATGTCAGTTTTAATCTATATCTCAGCAGATGTTTCTCCAACGATCCCTGAAAGTGATGTGAGTAAAAATAGTGAGCAACCTGTTTGCTTTGATCGAGACGAAATTTACTGAATTTTTGTTTTGAAGAGTGAATCAACAACAAACTCAACTTCAAGCAACGAAACCGATCCGATTGAAGCCACACGGTACATTTCATGTTTAGAATGGAAGAACGATGGATTTAACACCTCAGGAATATACACCATTCAGCCAGATAAACAGTACCCTTCTTACCAGGTATGTGGATGTTAAATGCATTTGTAAACCGTAGTCAATTTTTGCAATCACTTTTATTGCTACACAACGTCCCCAAAAATACAACGCTTTTATTTTGACTATATTCTATATAATGCTTTTGTCCACTGATAGCATATCTTGGAGAGATTTTTTTCTTTAAAAGTCAAGTCGTTCCCTTTATTGTTTGCATTGCTTGCGTCATAGTCTCCGATTTCGTTATTTTTCACTTTTACCTTCAGTATCGATCTCGGTAAGGAATGTAAAATTTTGTGTGTGTCCCTGTTCAATTTATGCAGGCATTTCAAGTCTGGCCGCGAAGTTTTCAATAACTCGTTGGCACATCTCATTTGGGATCCTCTTAATGAACTGTGTCTACTCAGAATTGACATCCTGAACTTTCTCGGATTTTCTTCTGTAAGCTGCACGTAGTTCTTGGTATGACACTAAAAAAAATTCAAAGGTTGAGATTCATTCATTACCGAGATTAACGCTGAGGCAAAAAGTGAAAAATCATGAAATTGGAAGCTGTGACATATGGAGTAAAGATAATGGCTTGATTTGTTCTGGAAAAAGCTCATCTCAATGTGGCATTATTTGACAAAGCCTTGCAAAGTGCTATCAAATTTAAACATGCAATAAGGCTCTAAAGGCTAATGCAATTTTGGGGACACTCTCTGCGTAAAGTCAACTGCAATTTTTCGAGAATGTTTGCTGTTGCTTTCGGTCCTGGGGTATTAATTGTTGCACTTTCGAAACTTTGTCAAAGTGTTGAATGCAGAGGTGTAATTTCTCCGCATTAGTACATTCTGTCTAACTAACCATTTATGCAGTCAATAATGTAACTTAAGGTGATTGGCGGAAATTTACAAAAAAGATGAAAGTTTGGAGATATTAAAGCGAAACAGGGTAAGAAATAACTAAGTTACTCTGTCTTCAGTGGAAATAACTTATACAAAAGTAATCAGGTAAGAGGAAACCTGAGTTCACTACAGTGACAAGAGCAGATCTTCATAACCTTTTTCGGCTTGCAACGAAAGTTTACCGATAATTTTTTATGTTTAACGTTTCCGATAAAATCGAAAGAAAATCAGCTAAATTTCAAAAACTGCACAGTATTTAACGGCAAATTGTAAGAGTTAACCTTCGCGGTCAGTTGCTTGAGAAGTGTTACCCTAGAGATCACCAACTACTAGGAAAGAGAATACTGTGGTATCAGTTTCAGCTCGCAGGAGCTGTCAGCAGTTGTGGTCTTAGTGAGTGTGCAAGAGCATGCAAATGGGGCTGTCATTTCTAAATTGCCTTCTTTGAGGGGCCCTCATTTTTGTTTTACGTGCTTTCAAAGATTGAGCTTTTGGTTATGATCATATTTTTATTATAACTGTGATTATTGGTATGTTTTAACACATTTGGGTTCAACGTGAATTTGAATTCTTACCTAACTCTAGGTTATATATGTCATACACTTTAAGAAGTTAAGCTGTTTATATAGTTTGGCAAAATTAGACCTAAAGGAGCTATAAACCATAGTTCTAATTATCTTGTTGTACAATACATTTAACCGTTGAAGGCTTGTCTTGCCAAGTCCACTCCAACCTCCAATTGCATATTGCAAATGACTATAGACGGTGCTACATTACAGCGCTTTCATTCAGATAGTGTCTAATTGTAAAGAAAATTACAACACTGCGTGAGATACAGTTTTCTCAAGGTTGATAAAGTGGTCTGACCAGGTAAGCTTATCATCAAGGTACACGGCCAAGTATTTAGTGGAGCTTGTTTGGGATGGAGTATTATTCTCATTAATTAAGCGACGGTATAATTTTACAATGCTACCAGACGATATATGTACAATTGTACCTTTAGGCATTTTCTTGAAAAATTGAAAAATCTAAACTTCAGATAAAGCTGAGCTATTTTGTGGATAGTAATTACTATGTACATTCAATTTAGGTTAGGTTTTGTAAAAGCATAGTTTTTGCTTGTATTCTGCAGGGGCGTAGCCAGCAAGTAGTTTTTAAGGGACTAATTTTTTTCTGGAGAATTGTTTCCTTTACGTTAAAAGCGCGTTTTTACAACATATTTGTGTTCTTTTCGGTCTTCTTGTGAATACACTACTGCATTACTCCGATTGAGCATTGCAAGCAATTGAGAGCCGCAGAAATCAGCAGCGTTTTTGCAGGAAGGGAGGTATCCAAATTGACTACAGGTCCAGATATGAGTGACATCATTTTGCGAAAAACAAACAGGAAGTACAGAAAAGTCTGATGTTTTCACGTCTTGTCGCACACAAGTATCCCAATGTGTCTCAACGGCCAACACAGAAATGTTAGAGCTATTTACTAAAATTGAGTTCGGCGTATTTTGACGGATTGTGATTGCTGTTGGCGCACAGAGAAATGTGCTTTGCTCGAATCCTGTTCCTTTGTGTCAAAGTAAGGGGCGAATCTAGGGGAGGATTGAGGCGATCTCCCCCCTAAACCTAACGAAATAAACTTTATTCACCATGATTTTGTGCAATTAAGAAAAGAGCATTCACGATACAAGGCTATTTTGCGGTCCATTAATTTGTCACAGCAGTGTTGTGAAGTATGCTTCATCTCTCTTACAGTAGTGAACCCGTAATGAGACTTGACTATCAAATTTTTCCAAAATCGCCCACCTAACCATACTGGCTATATCAGCCCCTGCTTCCTTTCACGCAGTATAAAACTACGTGGCTTACTAGAATAGGTATATGTAGGCTTGTGGGAATATGTCTTAAGGTTTAATTTTTGACTTCTGACTGAATACTGAGTGCAAAGCTATATTTTCTGTGACAAGTTTTCATAATTCATTTGCTCAATTTTTTAAAGCCTGCGTGGTGTTTCAATATTAGTAAGTTGTCCGTATAGCCTTGTCAACATCTGTTTTTTTTGGTCATAGACCGAAAAATATTAGGTCGTTTCGGCCAGAATGTCTGAAAATATAGGCTAAAAGTACTGTTATGGCGAGTTTTAATACAACTCCGAGACAATGACCAAAATATTTCAGTGACCAAAATGTCTCAGAAAAAAATACCCGAAATGACTCAGCAAAAAAACTGGTCAACATACAGGTTTACTTGTCCAGTTTGTGTATGATGAACGTTCACCGTGAAAAAATTAGCAAAGACAAGCAAGGTTTCACTGATCGCATTGGACGAGATCCCATACATTTGCAGCTCTTGTTTCTAAGTGACGCTGACAAGTCTTCCTAGAAGATCCCGCAACCAGGGGGAAGGCAACCGGGCATATGCCCTTCCTCCGAAAGTTTCAAAAACATGTTCAGTTGTTTGGTGCAGCCAGGGGTGTAGTGGGTGGGAACACGCGGGAACGGCCTTCCCACACCTTTTTGCACTAACTCGCACTGCTAGTGAAAAGTCTACAGTGAAACAGGAAGAAAGAGCGTGGAAATTCTTGTAGGCGAATGCTCACTTCATTCTAACTATTTGGTGCAGTCTTCCTTTTTTACTTGGTATGGGAAGGCCGGAACGCCGTTCCCACACCTCTTTTTTAGGAACGGCGTTCCCACACCTCTTTTTTAGCACTACACCCCCGGGTACAGAATCAAGCTACAGTAACCCCCCGTCTGAAAATATCAGCTGGTTGCGGCCCATCTGGTTTCGTTGAAGACTATGGCAATGACTCTTTCTTTAAATATCACGGCAATGCATGCTTGAAGACAAGTGCCCTGCGTTGAAATTTGGCAGATGGCCTACTGTGTAAATCATCGTAATATGCAGGGCTGTTTCTGCCAACGAAGCACATTTTGTGATTGTCTCCGTAACGTGAGGTGTTTTCTTTGTGATGAAGAAAGGGTAAAGTGTTTTTCGAAAATCCAACCTTAAATGATCAGCAAAATGTCGACGCTGCTCCCCCCTGGAAAATTTCTGCGGACGCCCATGTTCGTGTATACATCTTTCTGCACACTTCAGGCTTTGAGGGTATTTTCCCTCTTTTACGCAGAGATTAAATGTTTGTTCCAGGAAGAGGGATAAAATATTTTTGCACAGCTTCAGAATACGAATAGGAATATAATTTTTCCAAGTGCTTTCAGATTCGATTAAGCTGTTGATTACACCAATTACCTGTTCAGTATGAGTCTCATATGACACAAATGACTGTTCAGGTCCTTAAGCTTGTTTCTGTTAAGCAACAATGTTGACCTCAAAAAAAATAACATTAATTATAGAAAACCCTCACAAATTTTCTGGGTGCCCGAATAGCTGCAATAAAATTATTTCAATCCGGTAGTGATAAACCATGAAATTACCTATGGTATTGCCACGATAAACGGCTAAACACAGTGCCTCAGTCCAAAGACTAAGTGAACGAACCCACTGGCGTGCAGAGCGAGGAGGGTGAATGGGGCGAAGGCCCCGGGCATCCAAGGCAGGGAGGCATCCAAAGTGTAATCACAAAAATTAAAATAACTACATGATTTTTCCTATTGTAAGACTGCTAACACGTGCTGCATGGATTAAATTGTTAGAAACTTGTTTTTTTGTCAACACCGTTTTCACGCATTATTCAAATGCCAGTAATTCTCACATTCTTCAATACCAGGGACTTATACGCTAGGTGTGCGGCGCACACCTAGTCAAACTGATAGTGATGTGACTTTTTCCAGATAGTGCAATCAAGAAATAATCGCAAAAAATTGACAGATAATCATGGACGTTTAATTGATTTTCTGAGCCACATTTCAAAACTGTCCTATTCCAACTTGCTTGATTCAGCTGACTTTTTGATGCACCACTAGTTTCCCGTTTCGTTTTTTGATGTGACAGACGTGCGCACCCTAGGTGTGCGCTACTACAGCCGCACACCTGTGCTTGCAATATGTGCATCATATCGAGCTTCGTCATTTTTGGCAGTTCAGGCGGATTGATCATAACCGTTCACGTAAGCCTGTATCTGTTCTGTCTCCCCAGTAGTTGTGCATAAAACCGCCACATAAACAAGCAAACGTTTTTGCGTACCTAATGCGCATTCTCAATTCTTGTGTAGTTTAGCAATTTTCAAATTGTCAACCCTGGTTTTCCGCCATCCTAGCCGCATACATTCTTTGATCGACTGCTATTCGAAGATACATTCGTACAGCCTGATGGTTTTTACAGTTGTAAATTGCCCTGTCGTAGTGATGAGTGTGTTTAACTCCACTGTTTCAATGCGCAGCCTTTCATTTTTGCAGTTGCGAATTGCCCTGTCGCAGAGTGGAATGTGTTTTACTCAACTGTTTTAATGCGCAGACTTTTGCAGTTGTGAACTCAAGCCTGTAGCCACGAGGGGGCATTCGGGGGAAGTTCCCTCAAAATTTCGTTGTGCCCAGAAAACATTTTTTAAAACATATCATAAAAACAAAATTCTTGCCCCCCTAAAAACGGATTTTGACCCTCCAAACCTTAAAGCCTGGCTACATTCCTGTGTCACTGTGTGAGCTACGCTGACGCAGCACCGAGTGTGTTCTACTCCCCTGTTTTAGCGTGTTACGTAATATTTTTACAGTTACAAACTGCTCTACCTTAGCGTTGAGTGCTGTGTTTTGCTCTGGTCTCCAAACTTGGAGTGCTGATAATTTATGTTCATTACAGTGACACATTGTACAACAACAAGTAAGGAGAGTGCGTGTAGAATAATATGCACGGTGTGTCAGCAAAGCTCGCCAAAACGTTGGTGTGCAAACATGAATATGATGTCATATTCTGGCGTCACAAACAGCGTTTATACAGTAGCAATAACAACCATAGGCCACTGCTCAAAACTAGAGTTTGGTAGGGGAGCATACAATCAAGCATTCGCCCGGGTATTATAAGATCTCTGCACACCACTGAGAGAACCTTGGTTAGTCCTTGAAACATCTGCAGCTAGTATCGTTACCATACCAGTTGAACATAATTGTTAACTCATCAAAGAAGAGATTTGTTAGTCTTGTTTAGGGCTTGAGTATGGTGATGAAAACGTGTTTCGAAATCTTTGAATTGCTTTGAAAATAATGTTGACGATAGCAGTATTGGTTGCATGTTGTGAGCGATATTTCAGTAAACTGAAACTGATCACTTCGTACATCCGAGCCTCAATGAGCCATAAGAGATTGTGTGATCTACTGTAACTTTGATGAGCACAGAAAAGGGTGAAACAGAGAAAGTTGAATTTTATGAAATGATAGACGAATTTGGTTCAATAAAAGCATGGAAATTGTTGTTGTACCTAGCACGTTGCGTTATTTAAACAAGAAAAGTCTGGATATTTGATGTTTTGATAGAACGTTGTCTTTCGAACACCAGTAACACATGACTTGCCATAAATACCTTATTGTACCATCCAAAGTAAATGTGTTTCATACATTTTGAAATAAATTGTTGCTTCATGCTTGTAGTTGTAGTATGTTGTGAAACTTTTTTGTAATATTTACAATTTGGTTAGCCATTACTATGCACATTGCACAAATTATGATGACATTACTATTTGAATGTGTCTATATTCCTTATAGCAAATACAACTAATTACAGGAATATGTTATGGTCTCTGTGTATAAGTTATATTTTATTTGCTGAGGAGTTCAACCGTTTACCAGTGGCGTAACTTGGCAAAGTGGCGCCATGGCAAAGTTTAAATGTGCGTCCATTTTAATAAGCGAAATATTAGATATTAGCCGAATTTTTGCAAAAGATAAACCATGAAGATAGCAAATGTCTTAAAGCAGAAAAAATGCGTTTATTTTTGCTTCAATCAAAAGTTCTGTTTCGCTGCTCGAAGGTAGCTGCTTATATAATTACTGCGTTCAGATTGCGCTTTCATGAGGCTGTCTTCCTCGACTGTGGATAGTATACAACTTTCACATTTGACGTATTCGTCACATTTTCAGTAAATATCACCATTTTGAATTTTGTTACTGACATACAAAAAAATTGCATAGCCACTTCCGTTTGCCTTCTCACTTAAAGTGAATTCCATGTCTAAACTATGTTGCAATCATTCACAATTGCTTGCTTCACTGCTGTTTTGACCTCTGGTTTTGTTAGTTCTGACTTCTGCTAACTACAGGTCGATACTAAATTAAGATAAAAACGTACTTTGCACTTGGAGAAAATTAAGTAGAGAGTTATGACTGCAGCTGTATATTGCAGCGTAACGGAACAAAACTTTTCGGTCTGGCCAATTCGGTCTGGCCGTTTCGGTCTGGTCGATTCGGTCTGGCCGTTTCGGTCTGGCCGATGCGGTCTGGCCGTTTCGATATGAGCCGTTTCGGTCTGAGCCGTTTTGATCTGGCCTGTTTCGGTATGGCCGGTTAGGCCTGGGGACATTTCGGTCACGACATTTCTGTACATAAATAACTCATTGCATTTGTTTATTTAAATGATGATATAGGCAGGCAAAATGTCACGCTAGCTAGTGTTATACCAACTTCCTTATAAGCAGTCATGATTGCGATTAAATCTGAATTGTAATTATGAGTTTGAAGTATTTGTATTTAAATAAAAATGTTGATAATGATTAAATTTGCTTGCTGATGATAACGACAATCATATGTACATACTGATTAACATGGGCGTCTGCAGGGGGCAACACGGGCATTCCCCTCCCTGGAAATTGGGTCTAAGAATTAAACTTTTCTAGAAAACCTGAAGTCAGCCGCTCAATTTCGATTAATTAATTTAATTCTTGCAATGACAATTTATTTGCAGGTAAGACGCTCACACTGCACAGGAGCCAGGCTTGCGGACTTCGTGTCATTCAGTGTGAGCTTGCATTTCGCGTACGCTCCGTTGTGTGGCTGAACTTTGGAGAGGATTCTTCTGCTGTTGGTCTTTAATAGGTTAACAATAACATGTTTCACTTCTAAGTAGATAGTAGTCGTTTTGCCGTATGTTGCTGCTTGCTGTTGAATACAGATATCTTGGAAGATACTGCAGTGAGACAGTGACTGCTGATAGCGGTAAGCCAAGTAGTTTTATACGGTGTGAAAAGAAGCCAGAGTGAATCTGCAGCGATGCAACCACAAGTTTGAAATATCATTATTAGTGTTGAGACTGAGGTAACCAATGTGCCTGAGTGAATAGCTTAAATCCAGCGTGGACCATCTACATTTTACCTACGGGCCATTTTACAAAACCGTGACAACTTGCGAGCCACTTCCAACAAAATGAGATATAAAAAACAGATTCACAAGATTTAAAACTAAACAAGGGTAGAAACGTGATTGATCCATTGAAATTATTACACAATAACAAATAGAAATTTATTGCAAATCTCTATCAGTGGGATGCTTGTAGTCGGGACTTCTCTGAGACTATCGTTCCTTAGCAATACCAGTTTAGTGGCAGCAAGTCGAAGACTATCCTCTTGTGTTTCGTCTGCCATTCAATCAGGCCCGTAACCAGCTTGGACACCAGGGGGGCGAAGATTCGTCTGAGAAGGTCTCAANTTTTTTAAAACATGCCCTATAGTTTCAAACTATGTCCAACACATTTTTCAGGGGGTAGAAAATTTTTCCCAAGGGGTCTTCGCCAGCCCCTGCGCCCTCTTAGTTACGGGCCTGCTTTCAATTTATTTTTTTACTGTGGATTTGTCTTGCTTCAACGTAGAAAATGTACGTACTCTCATACATGTACTGTATGTGTTTCCAAACGTCCAGTGCATTTTTAGTGCGAAATCTTTCAGTTTGGGAAATCTATTGTTGCTGACTAATTTCCAGAAGCTCTTTACAGTCTCTAATACCGTTAGCATTGTAGCTCACATTTTTATTGAAAAATGTTATGCTTGTTCTACAGTAATTACACTTACCTATTGTAGGGATGGACAAATTAGGCTTATTTTGGCTCAAGGGCCACTTTGAGAAGGTTGCGTTTAGCTGAAAGATAGACAGATTTATTTGGCGTTATTGAGTTCATTGCGCCAGATGTAGTCTCCAAGACAACGAAAGCCGGGGCACCGTAAAAATACGTGAGGTTATACAGTCGGGTGCCAAATCGAGGGTTAGGGGAGGGCTGTACTTTCTAATTTGATCATAAAAAGATAAAACAAAAACAATAATTGTACCCAGTAAAGGTATTATTCATCGTTCTTGTGCAAATAAACTTTATCCATCACAAGTAATTCAATGAAACAAATGTAACCTCGCTTGGAGATTTTTTCTGAATGGTTCCGCGGGCCACTGAAAACGCTATGACGGGCCACATGCAGCGCGCCGGCCTGTAGTTGGAACACACTGGCTTAATCAAACTACGCGTATGCCGTCTTCTTTGTTCACAATGCGTAGCTTGTTATGTAAGCAGTCTTGTAGAAAAATACATAAGGTTTAGTTCTGACTTCTACGTGAGCAAGTGCAAAGCTGTATTTGCTCTGGCGAGTTTTCATAATTCATCTGCGCAATTTTTAAGCCTACTTGATGTTCTAACGTTACGTTTCCCGATAGGCATTGTCAACTTACAGGCCTACTTCTCATTGCTTGAAAGAGTTTTGCAAGAGTGTTTAACGTCCGTGTTTTTTCACCACTACTGATGTTCTGGTCGTTGATTTTATTCTGGAAATATGACTTAATTTTAGAAAGTGATCGAAAAATGGATATTATGTAGTTTATGAAGAGAAAAAGCATTTCTGATAGCCAAAGTGTAGAAAACATTTCAGACTAAATTTTGAGAAGTGAGGTTCAACCAGCACAGACTAATGTGAGCACCGCAAATGCAGTTGTGGATAGTTCAAGTCCAATTAAGATTCAGTCGTCTGCAGTTCACAGTAATAATGATACTGGATGACACCCCAATTCAGCAAAAGCCGTAAAGGATGGGGAATTTGCTTTGTGGTGTAGAAACGGTAAAGCCTTTATTAAGGTCCATTTGCACCGCATCGTTCGCAACCTGAAAAAGGATAAACCAAATGTCAACACTGCATCTCTCCTGGAAAAATTTCTGCGGACGCCCATGCTGATTAACTGCTGGATCTTGGATCATGTTTGTAGTATTTTTAAATAAAACCTTTTGCTGATTTAAGTACGTTTGCATTAAAACTGAACATATAAGATTTTTGCAAGATTTCATAGCCCGACCGAAACGACTCAGACCGAAACGGCTAGACCGAAAAGTCGCGCATCCGCAGCGTGATGACCACGCCGTAATAATGTCTTGCGACAGTTGAATTAGATAAGTCGTTTCGATAAACTGTCGGTTCGATAAACTGTCGTTCGATAAACTGTCGGTTCGATAAACTGCCATTCGATAAACTGTTGTTGGATAAACTGTCCTTCGATAAATTGTCGGTTCGGTGAACTGTCGTTTCGATAAACTGTCGGTTCAATAAACTGTCGGTTCGATAACTTGTCGGTTCGATAAACTGTTGTTCGATAACTTGTCTTTCGATAAATGTCGTTCGATAAATTGCATTTCCATGAATGTCGTTCAATAAATTGCAGTACCCTTTGTTTGATAATAGTTTCTT
>JGI24158J21664_10007605_pt1 | contig 14402 bp, 10 predicted proteins | sample Ectturendosymbi3_FD_21664 | JGI IMG/M metagenome (IMG submission 21664) | reverse complement strand
AGGGTGGGCAGTTTTGCAAAAGACTGTCTTCAACCATTAGCAAACAGGAAAACTTGAGGTATTGACCCAGCTACATATTGTCCTATAGCTCAAAACTTAATGACTTGACAAGGAATAAAAGATAGCTTATATACTTCGCCTTATTTCCTGTATGTCACGACAAGGGTGACCAGCAAATTCAAAGGATATTTATACCCACAATGCAGCAATGTTTTCATCGAGGTGCGAAACATTTGCTTTGCATGTAACCTACGCATGGGTGGCGGAATTATTTTCAAAGTGGCAGGCACAAGTGCACGTCAAAAAAACTAGAAAATTTTTGTGACTTGAATTAGCAACTGTGACATCACAAGCACTGAAACATGATGTCACGAACTTTTGTCAGCATGTTTAAGCAATTTTATTCAAAACTTGATAAGCCCTCAACGACCCCTATCTACACAACACCCTACACTACACTGACTTGATCACATAAATGTAACTAGTTGTTCTTAGTCTTACACAAAAACAATTTACTTTACTAAGAATGGACCCAATACGAATTGTGTTACTTAAACTTGTTTAGGTAAAATTCGAAAATGAAAAGTGGGAGGGCCGCACCCTCCCAGAAAAAAAGTGGGGNAGCCTAAAATTATGAGCCCCCCCTGGTTCCGCTACCTATGAGCCTACGTAACACCTAGTTTGCTGGACACTCTTTTCGTGTTATTTCAGGTGAAACGTGGTACTATTTGCCAGTTCACCTTGTTCATTTTGATTTCTGTTTAATCTCAAATATCTGTTCGTGTCGTTATGCATGCGTAACTCTAGAATAAAACTTCTGACATTAATTTCGCCTATTAAAATTTGATGTTAAACCTGAAAAATGTGATTGTGACAAGACTGAGCTGAGTCGCATAACTGACAGAAGCCACAAGGCAACAGTCACCAGCAGACCCGTAACCAGCTTTGGACAACAGGGGGGGCGAATAATTTTTTGAGGGAGGCCCAAATTTTACAACGATAGCATGCACGAAAACAGTGGTTATGCATACAATATGTCCATGACATTTTTCAGTTGGGGAAAAAGTTTTTCCAGGGGAGAGAAGCCCTCCCCTTAGCTACGGCCATGGTCACCAGATGACTAGGTATGCAGTCATCACATTGTTGGCTAGATTGGTATACGGGCATGTATTCAGAAAGACTTCTGGTTCGTTTTCTTTTGGATATCTTGAAATTTTCTCAGTTGGCTTAGATAATTCTGTATGAGATTTTGATTGATGTTGGGAAAGGATATTAGACAAACGATGTTTGGACAATCGAAAGGGTACCCAACAGCATGCAGGGGCTGACAAGGGGAGATTGAAAGGGGATACAGCATCCACTCATCAACAGTAAAAATAAATTGTAACCATTTTGTTAAGAAGCCTACGCTAATTTTGGCCAAATATTTTTGGCTACTGTAAAAGGATATCAATGGAGTTTTGGCTTGGGGTGGGGCTGCATGCATGATTCCCAGTAGCTGAAGATTTGTAGCATTTTTAAACAGCGGAAATGTGCAAGAAACATATTTAGCTACTATACTTTACAATACATATATCGTACCTTGCAATTTATCGTCTTTTTAACGTTAAGCAACTTAAACAAGACATCAATTCGCGCTGTAACCCACAATTCTTATAAAATGCATGAAAATCGATGTGTTCTACTTAAAAGTGATATGCACGTGCGACCAATGTGATTCACCGTTTTGTGCACTCCAACTGACGGCTCTGATAAAACCCAATTGATGTGTTCTACTATATTGCTGTACTTGTTTATACCATAGTCTGATAGTAGTGCAACCAAGCTGAACTACAGTACCATGTCCAACAACAAAATTCAGTTTATTAATTTCTGAATCATTTGTAGGGACAAAGCAAAGCGTGATTAGTGTTGCTTTGAAAATACCTCTAAAAACAAGGTTGGGAATCTGTATTTACAAAACTTTACTTCTGCATCGGGTTGATGACTATATTGGTTTTACATCAAGCTGTCCCCCCCACATTTTACAACAAAATTTCGCCCATGCAGTCTGGCCGGCATCTAAGTCATTGTGTGTGATTTGTTGTGACTGGCCCGAGGTGATTCCGCAGTGAATAGACTTTTAGTGAAAACCTAGCTAGTTATCATCACCAACTGGAGGTTTTCCTCAAATCAAGCACTAATAATAAAGCTCCTGAATACGTTGCAGACCAAAAGAGAGATCCTTGAGAACGATTTTGAGCGTTTCACGTTAACAAGAACGCAATGGTTATGATGTAGCTTGTGGCTGGAAATGTTTTAAAAGAACTGACCTTGACATGAAAAAACCAAGCCGACCGCATGCGGAAAGGACTTGACCTGAAACACAAGTCGTCATAGCAACATTTAGGTCACCGAGAAAGCGCTGACAAATTTTGCTAAGACACAACATGGTGTGCCTCGCTACAGCAAACATGGAACATTACGAAGTACTGTTGGTGATCCACAAACGGAGGAAAATAGTCCAAGGAGTTGATCAGATAAAACGTCCCCACATTCCGGTTACGATCGAGTAGCAATGCCATAACATCCTCACCTTGCTTTTACTGATGTTGGTCGGGGTGTCGTACATGACGGACCCCGGGCAAGGGGTTGGGGCGCGTGGTCTCTCCGGTGATGATTTCGTGACAGGCTGGAAGTACGGAAAATACACGTGATTTGTGAACTTCAAAGAAGGTTTAAAAAATATATAAAAGCATCAAAGCACGTGTATTTTTTCTATTTTTAGCGGATGTGATACAAACAAGATGACTGACACACTTGGCGCTCACAACAACCGTCAACAGGATCGGATAAGAAAATGTTTCTGCACGTCTGCCAGGCTTACCAAATGTCTTTAATGAGCCGTCACTGTAAACACTTTTCGCTCAGATAGACGCATTACTTACCGAACCTCTACCGCCCATACTTTTCGAAATATCGTCGAACTCAGCGAAGAGATCATCGTCCAGAATGTGTGATAATTGGGTTGGCGAGCGATGACCGCTCAGCGGTTGCCTAGCGACCCCTGACTCCGACGACAAGGTCACTAAAGGGGGTCGTGGTTGCTGGGCTGCTGAAAAATCGCGATATAACAACTTTGAGGAACAGGGTTCCCACACCTTTTAAAAAAATTATTTTCCATACTTTTTCAATACCTTTTTAATACCAAATTAAAAAACTTCAATACCATTACTTCTCTTCATTTTTCAAAATTCTTAATCATGAAGCTCAATTTCACACATTGCATACCACTGCATAGATAATGAATCGCTTTGCCTTCAGTAAAATTCTGCTCATGTGTTTCTGATTTCTTTTCCATTTAGAATTTCCACACTTCTTCAATATTTTATGTATACTTTGGCCAAATTCAAAATTTTTTCAAGGTCTTGAAAACCGATTTTGAAATTCAATACTTTTTCAATACTTCCAATACTACGTGGGAACCCTGAAGGAATCATCAAGATTGTTCTTTTTGACTAAAGTATAGTTGTTGGTTATTATTTTGCAGCAAATCGATTTGCATCGCAGCGGACGAGGCATAAGCAGTGGTTACACCGCAAATAGATATTTGCCACTAAGTTTAACGGAGTTGGAATTTCCCGAGCAAGTAGAACAAAACATGCTGTGGTTCGAGACTATCGCCAAAGCAAGTCTGAGATGTTTTATAAAATACCGGCTGCGCTCGAAAGTTTCGATTGTGGTAATTTAAAATTGAATTCAATTTCTGAGTTAGGATTAAATAACTACACCACACCATGAACGCTGCAATCGTAAATTTGCAAAAAAGCACCGTGACGTTTAGAAAGCAAAAAACGTCAGTATTTACAATTGCAGCGTTCATGAATATGTTTGCTTTCTCAGCTCTTACGTCAGCCTTACGATTTTTCACCTAAAAGCTTTGCTCGCAAATTTCAGGACTGAGAATGCGTAATTTTACGTGAAATCGATTTCCTATTCAAATTTTGCCGATCGATTCCTTGCTTACCCCATTATGGAGAGTGCTTATTTGAATATTGCAAATTATTTTGCTTGTTGAGCATCTCGACGAAATGTAGTGCTTTGCCCAGCGCTAGATTTTAAGGAAAAGTTGACCACAAACCGATTCCAGCATGAAAGCGAACACTGACCTAGTCGCGTCCAAAGCTATGACCGCACACGTCAACGGCAGGGGACTTCCCTCTGACTTTTCATGGTTTGTGAGATTGCACATTGTGAGTGCAATGGTGCAACGGTTTACACACTGATCAATCGGCGGCTTTCTGCACCCGCGCGAAAGTCACCTCACACGTGTGTTGACATCGGGAATTGGAAACGCAACAAGCAAAGGTGTTTAGCTGCACATGGGCTCATGCTTTACTTTTGGCCGTCAATTCATCAGCAAGAAAACAAACCTTTACTGCGACTGTGTGGTAAGCTGCTTTCCGGCGTGGAGTGCTGTGTGGCGCGCATCAGGGTCTCAGCGGATGAATACGTACCAACCGCAACCAGGGATGATCTACGCAGAAATAACGGATAACACTGCCGAGAAAATGTCAACAAGAAATGTTTTTTCACACACACACATACATGCACGAATTTTGTTTCAGGAACTCCAGCTGACAATGCAGACATACATTTTTCCCAAGTATCGTAATCATTTGATGCACGCAGGTAAAAATCTTTATGCAGGAACATGAAATATGACAGCCAGGAATAGACTACCCAACAATTAAAGGTTAAAATAATTGAATTTTCCGCAAACGGCGAAATTCAATGTTCAACGCATCGCGCCTAAACACAGTCTCCTTCAGCGCCTTCCTTGGTAAAATCTTGCATGTGAAATTCCATCACAGTTGTTGTAAACGTTCAACAGTCTCAGTTTGTCGCCACACAATTTCTCTCACCTAACAACTTGCCACCATGACATCTCAACCCACGGTAAAGCGGACACCATCTCAACACGACATCCCTTATCACAAACATTCTTTCACCACAAAAGCAGGGCATATTTTGGAAAAATTATTCGCTCGTTTTCTTTCTGTACGTGCTAAATACGGAGCTCGCAAAATACATCCATGAAAAAGGCGCTTTCGGGATACGCGGCTTGTGGACTTTGCTCGTATACTCTCCGAAACATTGACCCAAACAGTTGCGTCACGGCGAGAAGTGTTGCGGTGATGAACTGTTAACTTTTTGTGGTGAGATGGTGACGAGAAGCGTTGTGGGGGCATCGCTGAAAAGCGACATTGTCGCTACATGGCGTAATGCCAACGGCCAAAACAACATCCATGCAAGTTACTCAGCAGATGGGTCGGTCAGCGAGGGAGGAGGCACGCTCGAGGTTGGCTGGGATGGTGGAGCGTGCATGATAGACAGTTCTTCAGGGTCGGCGTATTCTCCTTCGGCTGCAAAATTGAAAGCAGAGAAATTGGACTGCCACTCACTTCTGACCGAACCCCCATTGCGAGCGCCCTAGACGTTGAGCGGATTGCGGACATCAACGTTTCATTTGAATTCGTAATTTCGCAGCACCCTCGAATTCCTGCCGAACTGTCAGAACGTCCGATATGTGAAATACTGATCCGAGGCACTAACTGCCTCTTCCATTTTATCAAACAATTGCTTTAACTTTGTTAAGTCTTTTCACGCAACTTTTATGTGTTGTTGCTACATCATATTTTATTGCTATTTACTTCTCCAGTAAAGTCCTCCTGAGAATCTGTTCGATGATAAAAAACAGGAGTGCGGTTACTTATTGATATGTAAATCGTCAAACAGTTACGACAAACTGCTGTTAAGCATCAGCACACACTCACAAATTTCGTCTCCACCATACACAGCCACTTCGGGAACAAAACGCTTGCCCGGTTTGGTATCAGTGGGTGACCTGTGAAGAGAAAAAGGGGGTAACACCGGCAGGCTGTGGAAAGTGAAAAAGAAAAATGCATGGAATGGAAACAACCACAAGCGAGGAGAATGCACGAATACAACCAGGGGCATTCATTGAAGCAAACCACAACCACCAGCATGCGCAGCTTTCAGCAAATCTGTTCGGACTTCTATCCAACCGCTGTTTCTACGACTTAACATTCTTTCCAGGTAACTTCTGGTGCACTTCCTTTTAAAATGCGATGAGTGCAGTGGAGTTTACCCACCGTGTGGTTATTTGCGTAGTGCTTATGCATAGTGCGAAAAAAACAAAGAAGGCTTCATTAATTAACCAAGTTGACTCCCAACAAAACATGACGTGAAATACGAAAAAAACTTGCAAATTTTTCGGTTTAAGCACTTTTCTTTAATTCGAGTTTCACAATATGGTACACGCTGTACATGGCACGAACACATGGTCGACCTACAGTGCACGTGGACGGAACGATGGCCCGGGCTTCGGCGGGGCCTTGGCGAGCGGTTCGTTGTATTCGTATGCAGGCACTTCTTCCACCTGAACACAAAACCAAGTTTTTGTAAGTGAGTCATCATGCAAGTGGCATTCATGAGTAAACATTCCGCTATACGCTGCAGGCTTCACTCAGCGCCAACGCTCGACTGGTATCGCTTGCATTGGTGAAAACAAGTTAATTCGGTTGCCAGGCAACACCTTAACACATTCTGTCCCGAAACAACTCATTCTCTGATAAAGTTTTCCTTGCCCTCATCATTGCACAATTTATTCTGCCCCGAACTCTGCCTGCTCGTAATTTACCTTGCCTTGAAACACATCACCGTAAATCTTCTTCAGACACATCGACGCTAACGCAAAGACCGAGCGCATTATTTTATGAATGTCATTCGCGTGGAGTAAAATTTTGTGTCAGTGGTTTCTGCGAAATCGCTTGAAATACACCGACATCAGTGAAACACAAACACCTCTGGATGGAAACATGATATCTGATTAACACGGTTTCGTACAAAGTTTATAGTTTAAGTGTACGGGTTAACTACGCGAGGTCTAGACCATCTCAACCAATGGTAACTTTTTATTTACGCTTGGCGCTGTGCGCATGACATAAACAATTTGTTAAAATGATACGAGATATTTTGTTCAAAAGGGAAATCCTTTCGCTACGGAAGGTTTGACGTATTTTATTCGAAAAATGCTGTTCTTTCTGATACTCATATTGCTGCGTAGCAGTTGCCGCCAGATTTAATTCCAAACAATTGAAGTCTTGATATTTACCAACGTTTCGTCATCTGTTGAAGTAAGCGTCGTCAGGGCAACCATTATCCTGAGCAAGCTTACTTCGAGAGGTGGACGAAACGTTGGCAAATAAACGAAGTAAAAGTGGTCACCAGAATAAAGACTTCAGTGGTTTGTACTTGATTTAAATTATGATCAGACTGGATTGAAATGGACTTGTTGTTGAACAAGATCGGTTCGTTTCGTGCAACATCAATATCGTCCACTTTCCAAACCAAACCGCAGAACAGCGGCAGCACTTTTTCACTGATAAGCTTAAATCTGTCTGTTCATTCGAACTGGCAACAAGTCTTAACAAGAAAAATGACGTGAAACTACAACTCGTTCTCCTCAAAACATCACATGATTGACAAAGGTTGAGCAATGGAACAACTTGTGTAGGTAAGGATGGTCTGAGTGCCGTGATCATATCGAGCTATTCGAGGATGTGCTATCACATCGTAATTTCACACGAGGGTGCATTGTAAGGGATTCAGACTATTTGCGGCCAAGTCTGTCACATCTGCTCCGCAAGCCGCGCACGTCCCTTCTTAAAAGCTATGCCGAAGTTTCAGCAGAGGCTTGCCAACGACAAGCGGTTTGCTTACTATGAGGCAAGCATTCTTGTTGAAAGGCCTGTTGTTTTTAAAACAGACTGCGCAAGAATATTTACCATGTGAGGCTTCTTTCCCGCGTCATCTTCCTTCAGTCCACCGAGTTGTATAAAATCGTACGTCTTTTCGTGGGTAAAGCCCCTGAATGCAGAACTCACTCAATCAAGAAGGTTACCTCTGGCAGTGAAGCGGCAAATCTAACGTCATAGTCGACAACTCACACCAGAACAAGACTGTGGCTTTCCCACCGAGCAGCTTACTGACCTGGCTTTAACGCGCATGCGACCGCATATCTGCCCGGCGTCTTCACCCTTGCGCATAAGTTTTTCCTCGAACTTCTGGGGTTCGGTCCCGATCATGGAGCGCAGCGCCAACACACACTCCGCTGAGAAGAGATTTGAACGGCGTCACGAACAAGTTCAACAACACACGTGCTGCGGTAGTCACGCGTTACAGAGATGGTATTGGACTAGACAGGCATTAAAATGAACCACTGGCGAAATAGTGATCACATGTTTGTGTGTGCACAAAACGAAAGCCAAAAAACACACAAAAATCTTGCAAAATTACAACTCAAATTCCTCGACAATTCCAATAAAGTTGGAGATAATATTATCGCAAGTACAACAGAAGCAGGGAGTTCACGCTGCTTGGTAAAAAGTAAAGTTAAAATACAGAAAGGTCGTTTCGGATTCATTTTGTCTAATTTTCCTTTTCATTTTATCATGTTTTATTCAGCTGCATCTGCTCTTGACAGTGACCCTCATCTCGCGCTCCAGATTTTTGTTAAGTCTCGTGGGTTGGGAGATGAAGAGACAAAAAGGGGGGGCTGAGGACCCGCCAATGTTCAACGCTGGGGTGTGTTGTTTGNAACGCTGGGGTGTGTTGTTTGCAACGCTGGGGTGTGTTGTTGCATCAAAGCTACTTTGATAAGTGGCTTNCGCTAATTCTGGCTGTTGGCCAAAATTTGGGGTTGAGAAAAATTAATGTGGCGGCCACTGCAGGACTACAAAGGCAGCGTCACATCTGTTTCTTTGTGCATTTAATTCAGCGGAGTGTGTTCGATTGACTTAAGTCTAAAATTGAACGCAGCGAGGCCAATACAAGTTGCGCCACATGAGCACTTTGGGGGGTTTACGACGTTGTTCCGCTTCATATGGAACTGTTATGTCATTGCGTGGAAAAAAAATTATTATAATAATTGCGTTAATTTTGCAATAAAGCACTGAACAAATTTTTTGGAACAAGGGTTGCGACTTTCTTTCCTGCTCGTCCGATGGCCTCCGCAATAAACACGGCCCCGAGAAAAACAGGCCACCGTTCGTCTGTTTGACTTTCGTAAATTAAGAAAACAATGCAACGCCATTGAACATTTTCCATACATCTCAGAGATTTGCAGAAACTGGGCACGACCTCGAAAATCTGTTCTATCTTCATCAGCGCTTTTCAGCCTCAAAACGACAAGAGACGTAAGGACGTACCGTGAACCTCGTTGTCGTCTTCGGAGCGGACAGACACGAGTATGTGCTGGTCGACCAAATACTCGCGGTCAGGTATGATCGGAATCAGCTGCTCCATGGAATCTTTGGTCCAGAGCAGTTTTACGTAATTCGGGCCGAAGTCTCCGCACGTTCCGAACTTGTCGTTGCGCTTGCTCTTGACGTATTCTACAAGTGAACGCGGCGTTTTAACACAAGCAGCCAAAACAATGCTCACTAGGAAGGGCTATTTCCAATCAATGGAAATAAATTATTCACTTCGTTGCGGCACCAAAAGCTNAAATCCACTGGGGCGTAGTCGGGTGGATTCAAGTCAAGNTGGACGTTTCGGGTTGCACGNAAATCTCATTAAATAGAAGCTAGCAAGGAGACAAAGGAGACTGGGTTTATGCTTTTTTGTGTTAATGCATCCCCTTCTTCAAAATCAGGAACTATATTTTTTCATCGATTTTATTCCTAAGATACTCGAAAAAAAACAGTACAACTAGGTATTTTTCATTATTCTAATAGCTATACCGGAAAGCCAACGCAGACCCATAGCTTTTGTCATTTCTGTCTGGAAAAGCCGCATGATGAAAATTAATTTGGTACACCCCCCAGCAGGCAAGATTTTAACTGAAAAATCACGTTTGATTAAAGCAATAAGATACCTACTTCGGCTACCTTTAGCTTTAAAAAAGAAGAGAGTACAATAAAACCTTCGCAAGCATGAATTGCATTTACCTGGGCTGAACACATACATTGGCAAGGCTCAACCCCATGTAACCCAAGCAGAAAAACTCGGCTGAGAGCTGTTGCAACCTCTCGGTTGGCGTTGCGCTGAATGCGCGGTTCACCACGAACGGAATGTGCGCGGAGAACAACACCATATATATGTGGCGCGAACAAACAATAATAGAGTGGTCGCGGCGCGTGATCTCTATTGTTGCTTGCTGCCACAGCGTGAAGCTTTGCGCACATGCCGCTCGGGCTTTCCGATCGCAACAGAGCAAATTCATAAAACAACAAATCAATAGCAGCTGACAGATGATGCAACTTTATTCATATGTGCCAAGGAAACTTGGATATTGGTTCTGGGCCCACCATTGTACACAAAACGATAATCAATCACAAGCAGAACAGACAGCAACAAAAACGACACAAACTGAGCCTACTGCACGCAGGGATGCACTAGTCAGGCCCTTTTCAACCGGTGGGCCACAGTGGTAGGCCATAACGCTTTTTTCAGTGGGCCACAGAGCTTGGCATAAACCAGAATGAAAGCATTATGACATTTGTATAACGATGTCATTATGATCAAATAAGATACAAGAAAGCTATTTTCTGGAACAAATGGCAAAAATTCGACCTAAATGTTTTCTTTGTGACATAGCTCCTATTTAACAATGTTAGCTGAAGCTGTATTCACGAGAATTACTATGCTATGGCATAGCATTGCAATTGTTACAGCACAGCAGCTAATACTAAGCGCAAGTTATAGAAGTGTTAAATCTATGAGATAAGCTTTGGGCCACTACAAATATCTTTTCCAGTTTAATAGGTCATGAACAAGAAAGGTTGAAAACCCCTATAGTTTAATACAACGATACGTCCCACCAACGCTTGACCAGGCATCACGTAAGGTTAAACTAGCAATAACACGACAGCATGGAGGTATTGGACAAAGACCAGTCGTTAATTTTTGATAAGCGCACGATTTTACAATCTGAGGTCTCTATCTACATGTGACCAGCAAACACCGAACACACTCTCCTTGTTAGTGAATGAACTTCACCGCGCCTGCGAAGCGGTCTGAACTAAACCTGTGGAGTGAAGTTACTTGAATACAGAAATGTGCAAATTTGAATCATAGCAAAATGATGAACGCAGAGCCCAGCCGGATGATTCCTCGAGAGCCTATACAAAGCGTAGAGTTTTCAATTCAAACCAAATCAAGTTCCACAATGTTTTACAATGAGGAAGTTGTGCTTCAAACTACAGGGTGTCCAGCTACGACAACACGGAAATAAGAAGTCCTAGCTTCCACACCATGAAGCGCGTGCAAGAAACGCCAACGAACGTGCCGCGAGTCACAGCGCGATAGACAGAGGGAGGAACGAAACCTGTCATTTCAGGCCATTTGATTTGAGAAGCTTTCCCGGCACGCAAGCCATCGATTATGAAGCAATTGGACTTACTTGTCAGACACAGCGAATGGAATTGCAGATAGAATACACTTTTGCCGGGCGTCTTCACTATCACCTCAATCTTCTCGAAACTTATAAAAGATTGACCGGGATCGCTCTCCATGTTGTTCGAAATGCCTGGATTGCAACGTCGGCAGTCAGGAAAAATACATTGTAGACAAGTGTTTTGCACAAAGCAAACACACCGAAATGTTTTGCGTATGCTGCAGAGACAAACAGCGCCCGCCCAGTCACGTGCAACAAAACCGGCAATCGAGTTTAGTCAACTGCAACAACATCAGGCTCCTTGCATCGTCCAAAACACATACTTGACGCAACGCCAGTGGCGAGGCTAGACGCAGCGGAAATTATGTCTTGCCGTTCACTATGACATAATTAAAATCGATTTCTTTTAAAATCCTTTGCAGGTGTGGATACATAAAAATAGTCACCTCTATGTTGGAATAACAGCGCCAGAAAATTTGCACAGCTTGCTCTACTACTGTGTTTCGTCAGTCTACCCGCCAGTGTTTACCTAGATCGAAGTCGACATACGAGAGAAATATTCACATCACAACTCTGCCTTCGCACAAAATTGTCCAATTCGTTCGAGCAAACCTGAGCAAACCTAAGCACACATGCACCTCGTGATGCCGGGAACCGCTACATCAGGAGCTAAGACCGATACCTGCGTTTGACACGTATTGACCTCTGACCCCAACTTGAAAATTTGCGAAAACCGGTGAATGGTCGCTGGTCATGACGTCCTCGCTACAACCTGGTAAACAGAAAAAAATGACGTAAGCTTTTGATGATTCGTAGGACGACGCGAAAATCTTTAACAGGAGGGAGGTTACGTACGAAGTCAATTTATTTCTACTGCAAAAACCGGGACAAATACACACAATCAAGATAATTTCACTTATACTTCCACAAAAACAAATCCGTGAAATCAGTTGACGCCACTAAAAAGCAAGTACTCACAGCCATTTTAACATCAGACCACTTTCGTGAGCATTTTAAAACGTTAGGCAGCTGATTCTACTCAATGTACTGTAAAATTTATTTAAAAATTTAGTTGTTGAACTAATTTCGTGTGGGGACTATTGTCATTATCGAGGAAACAACAGGAAAGAGAACACGAACACGCGGTATAAACATGGGTAGCTAAAAATAAAGCGCTGTGCAATGTCAGTAGAGTATAAGTAAACAAAGAGGTTAAAGGCAGGTAGCGAAACGCACCGAGTGATTTTGGGGTTTTCACAGCCATCACAACGCTTAGCAAACATACGGGAAAACTTCTGGTTGGGCGAAGTTTAACCTATTACTTTCATTCACGAAAGGCTATTGCTTGCTTTCAAGTTAGTAATGTTACACTCTATTGGGGTTCAGCCTGCAAATTTTGTACCTTTTTATCATTTCTAACTTGCCATTCAGTGAATTGATCCCTTTATTTTTCTGGTCGCAACAGGTTGGCTACGTCATCATCGCTTGCTTGTAACACCCTACAGTAATATTTGGGCAAGCGTGCGTGGTCTTATGTCTTCGCCTCACTGAAGGCGAAACCACCCAATAGATTTCATGAGTAGAATCAGCTGTTTATCATATCAGGCCTATTGTTTGCAAAGCTGGGCGCCATTTTTGCGGTCTCCATAGCCGGGTATTCCTACAGTATATTGGTACAGTGCCGAAGCTACCAGCGGTTCAAATCATTCCCTATGTGCGAAAAAAGTAGAAAACAACGCTCAATGTTTGTAAAATGAGCAGAACATATCAGAAAACGACAACAAATAATCTCTTGTATCTGAACTTCGCGGTAGAAAGAATGTTGTTGAGTTCAAAATCACGACCAAAACACATAAACTTCGTTTATGACCACAGGAGCATTTGAGCTGCACATCTGTCTAACTTGAAGATCAGTCGTATTGTCATCAGTGAAACAAAATGGAAGGGCCTGGCGCTAATTCATATTTGTTGACAGCAGTTGACAAATTCGAGAATGGTTGATTAGTGTAGTGTACGATGGCTTCACATCGGTCAGCGCTGATCGGAGCAGTCATGCGACTGCAACTAAAATACCAGCATCTTCTCCTAAAGCCCAACCCATTGAAATACTAGGGGTTTAGGACCAAAAAAAGCAATAACAAATCCAACAGGGACATTACTGGGTGCAGAACCCAACGCAAGCGAGGAAATCTTTTGACTATCGTCGATTAGTGAAACAAGCTTGTGTTGGGGCCAGATTCCCGGTACACATTTTAAAAAAGCGGACAACGCAGGAGCGGAAAACGCCACGAAAACGGTTCCAAGCTTGGTCTGAAACTGAAAAAGCAGCTCTTGAAGAGAAAACGATATAGACGCTGGTGACTGCAGTGCAAACAGGTTTTCAGCAGCAGCCACAATCGGTTCTTGCAGTACCATGTAAAGGATTTTTCAGCATGGAAATGACATCCTAAGACCAAATTTTTAAAATCGCCAACCAAGTTCATTCAAACCGCCGAACTTAATAACTTCTGCAAATATTAACCATCATCCATACTAAGCAAACACGTATCGATATTTCGTACGAAGCCATGTCTAGGTAGGGCATGAACGGCGATCGATCGAGAACGTATAATCCGCACGCAAATACTGTACATGGCTCACCGTAAGCCAAACAGACTGCGTGGGTTTCTGGATAAGACCTCCACAGGACCCGGTCACACCAGGACGGCACGTTGACGCGCACTCCCGTCTTCTTAACTTTCAGGTGGTTGTAGGTTTCCCGTGTGCCGCGTTCGTAGCGGTAGGTGGGAGGAAAAACAATGTCTTCTTCGTCTGCGGCGCACACACGCAATAAAATAAGACAGAAATAAACGGTTTGTTCAGAAACTTGTTATAGAGTCATCTACTCATGCCAACCGCTTCTGCAATTAGAAAGAAACGGTCACGACTTAACCAGAACCGT
>JGI24158J21664_10007604_pt1 | contig 14403 bp, 11 predicted proteins | sample Ectturendosymbi3_FD_21664 | JGI IMG/M metagenome (IMG submission 21664) | reverse complement strand
GTTAATTTGTCGACTTAATGCAAATACCACGGAATAAATTTGCATGCAAATTTCAAGGAACATTGTGAATGGGCCAAAAAGTAATAATTAGGTTTTGGTGAGTATCAGGGTTATCTTCTGCGCCCAGAAACGATCTCGCCACTTTTTGCAGACCTATCTTCCACTACGCATGTTTAAGATTGCCTTCCGCGATAGTTCACTTTGTCCGAAGTAATTGTCTTTATTTTGTCTGCTGTGGCTGATCAGCGCAAGCGTTGATCGTATAGGCTATATTACCAAATTCTGTAGCATGATAGAACTGTTGCACGAGCTCAAAAACAGCAGTTTCTAACATAGAAGCATTCAGGTATTTCATAATGTCTCAGCAGGGGAAAGGAAAACTAAGTTTTCTGGACTTCCATACATAACAAAAAATTGAAAGTATACTTGCGTACTTGATGCGCATTTTCAATTCTTGTGTAATGTGTAGTTTAGCAAGATTCGATCCTTGCAAACCGGGGTGTGCGCCAGCCAGTTATGAACTCCTGTGTCGCACATTAAGTTTAATTTCCTCCGACATCCTAACTTGGAGCGCTGATAGTTTAGATTCAGTGCAATGAAACATAAAATAAAGGGAGTGTGTTTGCGTGTAGAAGAATGTGCATATTATGTCAACAAACTTCGCCAAAAGTTTAGTTTGGACACATGAATATGACGTCAAATTGTGACGTCACAAAGACCGCACACCACAAACAAATGACCACCATATGCCACGGAATGAAAGCCCCAATGAAAACTTTCTGTGTACGCCACTGGTGATGAATGCCGTGTTTGTTTTGAAATCAGGCCTTCTCAAACATTTTTCGTCTGTGACCCGTTGAAGAGGTTTTTCTACGCAACCCCTTTGAATGATAGTCTAGGTGATAATNATATGCGTAAACGTCTCATTATGAATCTCAAGAGGCATTTTTGTCCATGGCGAAATGATNCAAATGCACACCATCCACGAAAGTAACTGTACAGTAATAAAACTACCACTTAATGGAGATGTAAGGCGAAAAAAATTTAAAAAATACAATTCAGTTTACGGAAGTTATCAAGTGCAAGGTGCAGTTAGTGGGATGGAAGCACTTAATCATTTTTACACAGATCATACATTCGTAGATTGATACAAGACAACGCGGGATGAAGTACATTCACAGCATTTTTCAAAAAGGATCCATTTTTGGACTTCGTGATTATCACTTGTGCGAATGCCGCTTTACACAACATGTTGTGCTAAAAGGCAAGAGTTTATGAATGACTAGATCAGAAATGACTGGGAAAACATTGCTTGTCCTTATCCAAAAATTACTGGTTTGAAATTTCCAGTAAAACTTTTACCTTTTAATAAGATAACTCCCCAAACTCATCCTGGGTTTATAATGGCAGGTTTGCAGTCGCTTGAAAATTCAATTGTGTGTGGTTTGTGGATCCAGCTTTTTCTGAATCACAGTCCAAAGTTCTTCTGAAACTGTGTATGAAGCTTTTACCTTTAGTCTAAATCTAGTCAGTTTGCTGTCAAAGTAGTTAGCTTAACCCCTAAACTAGACCTAGAGTTCTAAATACAAGAATGCCTTCGTGTCGGAATGAATGCAATAAGGTCAATATTGGTCAGTGCGTTGAAACAATCATGACGGTACAACGCATAACTTGTGATTGGTTGATTATTATCATTTGATAGTTCAGGCAGACATCCTAGCAAACATCCGAGAGCATGAAGCACGGTATTTTCCCTAAAAGCATGGGTGCAATTTTGTTGTATAATGCGGGGGAACAGCTTGGTGTGAAACCAATATAGTCATCGGGTTGATGCAAAAGTGACGTTTCATATATACAGATACCCAATCTAGTCTCTAGAGGTGTTTTGAGAGCAACAGTAGTCACGCTTTGTCCTTGCAGATGATTTACATATTAATATACTTAAATTTGTTGCTGGACATGGCGCTGTAGTTCAGCCTGTTTCCATTAATATCGTATTTGGATACAAACAAGCACAGCAATATAGTAGAAAACATCAACTGTGTTTTATCAGAGCTGTCAGTTGGAGTGAACAAATTGGTGAATCGCATTGGTCGCACGTGCATATCACTGTTACAGTAGAACACTTCAACTTTCATGCATTTTTTAAGAAGTGTGGGTTACAGCGCGATTTGATATCTTGTTCAAGTCGCTTAACGTTACAAAGACGATAAATATTTTTCTTGCACATTTCCGTATTTTGAAAAAGATGCAAACCTTTTTAATGCTACTGGGCATCATGCATGCAGCCCCACCCCTACCAAATCTCCATTGATATCCTCTTACCAGCAGCAAAGTTAGCGTAGCCTACTCCACAACATGATTTCCATCTATATTTACTGTTGGTAGGTGAAGGATGTATCCTTTCAATCTCCTCTTGTTGGCCCCTGCATACATACCCACAGAGAGTTGTAAAAGGGCCTCATTCTGAAACCTGAATCCGGCCGGAACCCGAAATCACAAGCCTGAACCCGGCTCGAGCCCGACATTTATTTTTGAAGTTCGATTTAGGCCCGAAAGCCAATTTTACCGAGGAAGTTAAGATATGTGCAACTGCGGAGTAACAAAAAAGCGTTGTGTTCGGGTATAGCTGCAGGTGCACGGTTTATCACACCCAAAATAACAACGACCTTGACCAAAACATTGGCATAATCTGGCACAAACGTAGCATGTTAGTAAACGATAATGCTGCAGAATATAATGTTTCTCAAGAAAAAAAGAAACTATCACGAAACTATCCACGATGGCGCTATAGGCATGACAAGCCGGCTTGTAGGCTTTTTGAAACAAGCCACGAATCGCGTGAGTGATTGATCTCTTTGAGGCAAAGCCATCGCGTGCTAATTTCTTCACCACTGTCGCCTTCTCACAAAGGGTGGGAGACTGATCCGAGCAGAGAAGAAAAAAACGCAACTGTGTTTGCAAATAGAATTAGCTGAAAAAAAATCACAATCACTTCACTCACAGAAGTTACCACGATGAGCACAACTAATCTAGTTACGAAAGAAAAAATTCGTTACTCCTAATGCTATAAAAAAAGTTTTGTATGCAGGCCCGAAATCATCCCGAAATATTTTGACAAACTTAAGCCCGAGCCCGGCCCGATCCGAAAATCCTGGCCTGACTTACAACTCTGCACCATGTCAAAAGTTTCATTCAGAGAGTTCTACTTGAATAACGACACGAAAATATATTTGAGATTAAATCAAAATGCACAATGAATTGGCAAAAAAGTACCAAGTTTCACCTTTAACATGAAAAGAATGTCCAACAAAACTAGGCGTGATGTACTTGTAAAACAAATGTTTCGCACTTGGGTGAAAACGTTGCTGCATTGTGGGTTTGGTTAAACTCAAGTAAAGCAAATAACTTACGAACCAATGCATTCAGCCCAAGCAAAAAGTTTAAGAGTCAAGGAAAAAATATATTTTTTATTTGTTGGTCACCATTGTCACAACATTACAATAAGTGAGGATAAACGTATATTTTATCCTTATTTCCGAGTCAAGTCCCTACGTTTTGAGCTATAGGTCAATATACAGCCATGTAAATACTGTAGGCAACTTCTCCACCGTTTTGATTGAAATCCTGTTCACTAATAGTTGAAGACGGTCTTTTGCAAAACTGCTGCCCATCCCAAAACTAAGTCTCCACAATAGTGTTGCATTTTTGTCTTCGGCAAAAGCTTCGCAGAGATTTGCCTGAAAATCTAACTTTCTAATATATGCAATAGCATGATTGACCCCCCGAAATTTTCACAAACGTTTGTATTTGTTAGATACAGCAACAACTTACATCATTTTGCCCACCCCCCAAAATTATCGGTTGGTTGCGGCCCTATCTGTTAGGGCCTGTGCTTTAACGTTGTGACAACCAACGTTAAAGCACAGCCCGTTAAATTTCTGCACGGAACAAATAATGGCTGTACTGTGTTCTCTCACATGTGCAGCTGTAATACTCTCACTGTTACAAGAAAATTACCTTTCTAACAGTATACCACACAGGGGAAAATGTCGGACAAAAGCAGTTAACCATCTTTCACGGTCACTAGAAACTTGAAAAATGCTAACAATTATTTTATCGAAGCTAAACTTTATTAACTGACAGAATCAGTGATACCACACCAAACTCTGTTTCAACATGAACTTGGCTATGTGTAACCTACCACCTAACATGAAAAGCTCTTCACACAAAACGTGACAAACATCATTTATATTTTTTAAACTTCTCCAATACAAAACCTAAAGAGAAAAAAGTGGCGGGGACATGGCATATTATATCCCACCACCTGAAAAAGTGTGGGGGGACACGTCCCCCGTGTCCCCCACGAAATAGCGCCCATGCCTAAAAGTGCAGTAGAAATAGATTCGCTGCAGGTCTACTTGTAATTTTCGTGTGAAACTTACAAAAAATTTTCTGTCTCATTTGTGAAGCCAATTTGCTTCGCGACCCAAAATATTACATTCTGTGACCCATTAGGGTCGATCAATAGTTGGAGAAGCCCTGTTGTAAGCGACTCTGTAGTTTTGAAAGAGTCAATCACTGGTTGCTATAGGTATATTTAACATTACACAACATGTATTGAGCAGACGGCTAATGACTAGATTCTTCACATTCGGAAAAAAAATCCATGCTTGATGCAAAACCAGCATCCCCCTTCTGCCTTTTACTTTTTCAAAGGAGCTTATTCTCGACGCTTACCTTCCTTTTTAAAACTGGTTCATACTGCGAAACTGATTAAGCTAGCGGGTTCTGATCCTTTCACCTATAAATTTACATCCACTTTTATCAAATGAAAATGTTTTTGTACGCAATTCTTAGATATTCCGCAGGTATTAACTGAGTTGTAAACACATGTTTGATGCTGCAACCAATACCAAACTAATAACAATCAATTCTATTTGAATAAGAGCTGAGGATGCCTACTCAGTAGGCGAAATATATATTCAGTAAGATGTTATTGTCTGATTCTTTGCTGGGAAAGGGTTCTTTTCGATATACAGTGGCAACAACAAAATACCACAAATAGGCTACTCCAGAATTTCTACTAGTAAGGCCTGCATTTCGACTAACAAAATTAGTCTGATCAGTGTTCATGTGTCTGGTTTTCACCCGAGATTGATCATTGAGAATGAAACTTTTGAAAGCAGTGCAGTAGCAGACAGCCTTCGAACAGGACGCCTATGCAGACCACAGCACATTCTGTCACTCAAGTCAATAAAAAATAACATATTTCGGTAACATCTATCTCTAAACGTCACAAACGTAATTAGTTGCACTTTAGTACTGTTTTTATGCTGTAGACGTAAAATTAGAACGGTTGAAGGTCGCCTTTTTATTCACGATTGGTGATATGTGTTCGGTAAAAATAACAAGATATATGCACGTTACTAGAGGATACAAAAAATTAGGAATAGAAATTTCATTCACCTCTCTATCACCCTCTTCTATCGTGCACCCTTGCAGAACTTTCATTCACCCTGGGGTGAACCATTCAACTGGTCAAGAAGCACTGTTGCAGACTATATAGTACATTCCTGAAAACTCATCATCATACAGAGATTCAAATAAAAGCTCTTGGTTTTCTGTAGGCTTTCGTGGAATCAGCCGACTGGGCTCTGCTTTCATCTTTTTGCGATTATTCAAACTTGCGCATATCTACATTCAAGTAACTTCACTCCACAGGTGAAAGAAGCAAGGAATCAATGGCAAATTTTTAATAGGTGAAATCGATTTCCTGTTAACAATTTGCGATTGATTCCTTGCTTCTTTCACGTATGGAGTGAAGTTACTTGCATACAGAGATTCAATCAGACAACATGGCCGTTGACTATACTTATTATTTTTATTTTTTAACATATTTGTAATGTAGATTGTTTCGCAACAGACCAATTAACGATTACAATTGCCATAGGTATTTTTTGTGTTTATTGTAAGTTTATGTAAACATCTGCTGTAGTAGGTCTACCCAATGACTCAAAGTGGCATCATTCAATTTGCAGTGAATACCCAATAACATGCATTCGCATGAGTCAGACTGCGTAGCCTACAGGTAGTTTTTCACTTTCAATTTTTCAACAGTTATTTGCTGAATAAAGAACCTTTCTGAATTTCAAAAAAAGCTTTAACTTAGTGACAAACGTGTTTTGACTTCAAAACATAACTTGACTCGCTGCTTCGATTTCTGAAGTTATGTTTTTCTTTTATCTTGTTTTTGGTTGTTTGTCTGCTTGAAATCTTGCTTGAATGATGCGTCATTTTTTAAACTTATTATTCAGGGTGTCACCATTAGTGTTAGTGTGTGTATCCAGTATGGAAGTTTTTGGGCCAGCTGACTCGTCCACCGAATAGCCATTTCATCATTACATCGATTTTATTAATGATAAAAGTTTTTTTTCTCTCTGCACCTTAAATATAATCTTTCCGGAATAATTACCGTCAAGCACTGAAATTAGCTTTGAACATAAATATCCTACGATTTTTCAGTCCCATACGTCTGAACGTTTAGATTATGGATGATTCGCCAAATAATTCATATTCTTCACGCAGTCATTTAGTATACACGTGTATCATAAGACTGTATGCTTACTTGTTTTTGGATAAAACACTTTTCAACAGCTGGGACATTGGTTTGAATTTCTTCGTTTTGCTGAGAAGGAAATGTTGACATTTTGAGATTGAAAAGCAGCTGGCAACGTTTGAAGCACCATCACAGTATCAGCAGGAAGGACGGTTCAAAGAGCAACCTATGACTTGAAATGCCATTGCTCTTGTAGAGAACATTAAATGTTGAAGACATTCGGCAGTTATATCCATGACTGCAATCAACTTTTTCCACTGTAGACATAATAAAAGTGACCCCAAATTCGAACAAAATTGATGAAAACTTCACGAGCTATGGTATAAAATGCAAAGACAGCATTTAATCATTCTTTTATCGATATTGCCCAAAGATAAAATTGTACTACTTCATTTTGTTTTGTTTTCTATTTTTTACGATTTTTGTTTTCGTTTGCTTTTCAAACTATTATTATAATATCCTATTATTTACACCAAAAAGAAAACGATTTAAGAAAACCAATTGCCGAGAGCTGTAAAAACGATTTGTACAAAAACAGGGTTACCATGTTTTCATCCCCTAAAAGAACACAGTTTTTAGCAAGGTGCTCAAAACCTTACCAAATGTAAGCAACTCAAAATCATGCTGAAAAGCCGTAGCTTGTATTCAAGAAAACTTCCGAAGAGCAAACGGAGGACATTTTGGCGCTTATTACGATACTCGGAGGACATTTTAGATTCCATCAGAAAAGAGGACGTATGTGAACCCTATTGAAAAGGAATGCATGATATTGTTGTTTTGTTGGGCATTTTTATCACATAGACAAAGACTATGCAATTGCGGGATTTCAGCAAGATAATTCTCACGAGTGTGTGTTTAAAGATGAATATTTTCAAATATAATTGCTATTCGACAAAATTATCGATACTTTAATTCACTGCGCATTTTCCTTGAGTGATCAAGCATATCTTTTACTTGGGTGGATTAAGTAGATTTTTTTGCGTCAACTCGATGAAAACTACCTGGAATAAAATAATCCTACAGCAAGTCACTTCAAGATATTCCAATGGTTTCTTAATATATGCTGAAGCATATGTGCTGGTTTGATTGGCTTTGAGACATTAGAACATTTTCTTACCACGTTGAAACAAAACACGAAAATTAGTGCAACGAGTAAAAAAACTACTATTCGTCGGGTGAAGAGGTCGGATCGTCGTAGACCTGAAATCTTAGATTTGCTATAGTAAGTATACTGTGAATAAGTGTTAAAATTTGCAGAGAAAAATAGATGAAACATTTTGAAATCCATTTGATTCTTACTGTCAATTACGTAAAATAAGTTCTTGACCGTCTTTGCCTAAATCAATTGTACATTTCACTTAACGCTTGCCACTTCGGGTTTAATTGTGAATGTGATCTCCCTTTGCTAGAATTCCCAGAAAGGTTAACGTAAAACCAATGTAAAGTTGTTTGTACAGCGTTGAAGACCCGGAAAGCTTCAGAAATAAATGTACCGTTTAATGTTAGAAAATGTTGTCATTATTTGTGGAAAAAAGTAAATTTTTCCATTAAAATGTTGGGAAGGCACACCGGGAAGGCACACTGTTGGGAAGGCACAACGCCACTAACCTTCCATTGACTTCTTGCCAATGCCCAAGCCGTCATAGAGGGTTTGTGTTGGCAAAATCCCTTTTTGTTTATATGTCGAGGACACACTAGCACCGAATTTACTGTAAACAATGTGAGAAGCACGGAGCGAACAACCGAATGGTCGTGGCGCCACCCTGTTATTCGAATATTTACGACTACCGAATTTCGGTAGTCGTAGTGCCTTTTCGGGTTCTAGTGTGCGTCCATTAAACATAAAATTCTTGCCAGCAAAGATGACTCTGTGATATTCGCCCTCGTGACGCAGAGTAATGCGTGACATGACTTCTTTGCGCATTTTATTTTTATTTATTCGTTTGGATCAGACACATTCTGGTTCATATCGCTTTCGTTTCGTTTTCCTTAGCCCGAGTAAAACGAGAAATCTTTTTCGCCGGATCACGAATAGATTAATCCCACTTTAGTCACTCTTGAGCAGAATTTTTAGAATTCTGCCTTTAAACATACTACCTCAGATTTCTCCCGAATAGAGACGACAACCACAAAAAGCCACTGGCAACGTCTTAACCGTAGTCAGATCGTTGAAATAGCCAGTGAGATTTTGAGTTTCACCGACCTTTTATTTTTATAATCAACAATCACGAGTTGCCAACGTAACATAGTTACATTCACGAAAATACAACGCAAACAAGGAGGGTTACCGGACACAGTTTCGCCCCTTCGAATACTGCTTAGCCCATATTCTTTAATGGTTAGCTTAGCGGTCATGTAGGTCTCCCTGTTTTGAGTTGTCATTTTTGGTAGTAAGATTGTTTCGAAATACAGAAAAATATAGTTCCATTATTTGTGAGTCAGCCATCGGATTCTTCCCTTGTGGTGACAGCTTCGACTCGGGCGGAACCTGCCTCGAAAGATACTCAATGCATCCGTGTAACAATTTGCCAAAAGAGAGGACGATCACAATCACAGCTGATCAGATCAGGACCTGCAATTATTATTACTCTAATGAAACACCATCATCGACAGTATGTAGTCCGTAGCTACATCCCCTCAACCGTGCGCGAACATTCCATCCAGATTTTTAAAATACAGATGCAAAGAATAATTTGTAAAATTAAATGCCGTTGTCGAATGTGGTTACTATATATTTAGCAACTGTCACCGCGTTAGTCAGATTTGACGGGCGTGACTTATATTTAGTTTGCCACCGCCTAGGCCAATTGGGCGGACGTGGCTTGGATTGGGTTAAACCGCAGTTTGCATCTAAGAAAAGTCCTAGCTGCGCATCGTCGGACTTTTCGAAGTAGTCAAAAGCTTCGCAGTTCATCACTTCTTCCTTTGAGCTGGTTGTTCAAACCACTGGTAGGGCGCACTAGATCTCGGGACAGATGTTGAGCAGCCATTCGATTGTCTCGGCGTCCAGAACCGTCAGGCCATGCAGTCCATGGGGAGGTCGATGGATACGACATTGAAGGACAACATGGTCGACGCTTTGTTCTTCTGCGCCACACTCACAGGCCACAGAGGAGGCCATACCCCATTTGTACAAGCAGGAGCGGAAGCGTCCGACACTGGTGCGGAGGCGGTTAAGCCGGACCCAGGCTTTTCGTGGGAGGGTCATTCAGGAGTGGTGGGTGCCCTGTGTCGGGAATGAAAATGCGGAGGCGTGCGGGGCTGTCCGCCCACTCTGCATTCCATTGGTGATCCGCCCACTGCGTCGCACGTATGTTGTTGTTGTCAGAAAAACTGATGAGGTTGCGTGCGCCGGGTACAAATAGGTGTCTCAATTTGAGGCGCTGTGTTTGCAATCGATGGACGGGTGAGCGCTGAGTGGAGCAGATCTCCAGACTCCGTGGCACGGCGTGCTAGAGACAGTGTGGCTCCATTGCGACGAAGCTCAGCAGGTGGATGCCTGCGAGGATTTTGAAGGTTGTCCGCGATGAGGCGGGTATGAGCACTGCGGCACCAGATAGGCACGCAGTACTCTGCGGTTGAATGCACCAGGGCTGAGGTGGCTATTCGCAGAGTTGTTGCACCAGCACACCAGCGAGAGGCAAGAACCCGCCACAGGTGCGCGACGCGTGATGTCAAATTCTTGGGAAGTGACTCAAGGTGTCGGCGATATGTGAGCGACCTGTCCAACGTTACTCCGAGGTATTTACTGTAAGCTTGCAGAAGAAGGGCAGGGTTTCGTTGTTGTATTTGACTTTAAGGTCACGTTTAGCTTCCGTATTGTTAAGGTGGAGGTTGCCGACACCGTTTTTGTAGTGCTGAGCGTTAGCTTCCAAGTCTGGAGGTATTCACCTACAGTTGCCGTATCTTTGGTCAGCAGCCCTTCCACTGCCTGCCAGTTTCTATCAGCATGCATGATTGCTAGATCTTCAGCATATGCATACTTTCTGGAGACGGGGGTTGGTAGGTCAGAGATGTAGATGTTGAAGAGAAGGGGCGCCAGGACAGATCCCTGTGCGCCGCCGTTCTTCAGGAGTCGTAACCTGCTTCTTTTGCCATTTCCGGTGGTGAGGGTGAAGCTGCGATTACCAACCATCTCCATAATCATGCGGACCATGTGTCTATCAGGCAGCAATTGCAGCAGCTTGCAAGTGAGGCCGCGGTGCCATACAGTGTCGTAGGCTGCTGTGAGGTCAACAAACACAGCTCCGGCCTTCTTTTTAGCCGAAAAGCTATCCTCGATGTCCTGTGTTAACAGGGTGACCTGTTCTACGGTCGACCTCCCGTGTCGAAAGCCCTCCTGCTCCCAAGGGAGCAATGGGTCGATGATTGGTTCGACACGAGCGTAGACGAGTCTCTCGAGGATTTTAAAGGGGATGCACAGCAGAGATATGGGACAGTAGCTTTTTGGGTGCCCCAATGGCTCTTCTGGCTTAGGGATCGCAACTATTAGTGCTCTTCTCCAGATCTTTGCAATTTTGAGTTGGCGCATGCAGTAACTGAGGAAAGCGCAAAACCAAGATTTGAGAGCAAGATGGAGTCCAATCACGGAGACTTTCCTGGCTTCAGGCGTCTGAGGGCAACAGCAAGCTCCTCCGGCCTAAAGGGTTCAGAGATACTGTGACCCTCAGGTGTTGGGATCTTTCATCGGTTGGACAACTTCTTGTTGACTAGCCTGGTGGACTCGCGATCCCCGGTCCTGTGTGCCCCGTTCTTCACGAGTTGCGAGGCGATGGAATTTGCCGTGATGGGGCACAGGCGATAGGGGCGTTCAGACCTGCCAGTAAGTTTGTTGATGGTTCTCCACACCTTGCGTCTAGAGTGCGAGAAGTCGATGGAATTTGCAGCTTCCTCCCATTGCTCCTGCTTTTTCTGTTGTAGTCGGATGAAGCGGCACTATCAGAGTCAGTCCCCACTGGGGCTCTGGTGAAGGAGCAATAGAGGGTCTCGCACTCTTTGTCCCAGCATGGCTCATGGTTCGTCCGGTGGCCACGTGGGATACATTATTTGGCCGCAGAAAGTAGGCTCTCGCAAAAATCTTGGTATGCCCTCTCAATGTTTGATGTGTCCGGAGGTAGCAATCTCTCAATGGATTCATCTGTGAGAAGGCAAAAGCGCTTCCAATCAGCCTTGCGAAAGTTCCATCGCTACACTGGATCACTATGGACTGGACAGGAACCTTGAGCTTCGGTGGCGTTATGAGGAAGGGCCGATGTTGTGACCTCGGGAACTTTCCTAAAATACGTCTGTCCGTCTGTCGGCTGTCCTGGTCGAAACTTGCGAAGGCCAGGTCTGGTTTGGTGCTGACGTTCCATCGGTGAGAGAAGCTGGGTGTTTTCTTTGGGTTATACAACAGTGCAAGATTGTTTGATGTTGCCCAGGAGTCCAGGTTCTCACGGTCAGGAGATGTTTTGTTGCAACCCCAGTTGACATGTTGGCAGTTGAAGTCACCAACATACAGACTGGGGTGTGGGAAGGGAACGTCGGGATGGCCATTGGTGTGAACCGCAAGCCTGGAGGTTTGTAGACGTTAATGATCTTGTGTCCTACGACGTCTACGCACAACCACTCAGTCTCTGAGTGTTCGGGAGACTGATCGACCAGTGACAATTCCAACCGCTCATGGACAAACGTGGCAAGGCCGTAGCTCCTGCTCAGAACAGACCCAGCTAGTGAAAAGTTGGGAATCACCAGGTTGTCTGCGGTGTGCAGTGGGTCTCCTGTAGGACGATGATGAAAGCCTTGTTCTTAGAGGCTAGCTGCTCAATGACAGAGATCTTGTTTGCAGTAAGCCCCTCGGTGTTCAGCTGGAGTATGTTGGGTCATGGGTCTTCGGCAGCATTTCTGCTGCCGCGCGCAAGAGGGCCATGTGAAGGCACCCGTTCATCAGTTGAGAGCCGGAAACGGATCTCCGATTCTGATTCTTGTTGCATTAACGCAGCCTATTTAAAAGGTTCGTAAGAGCGATTCCTCCTCTTTTTGTCCAATGAGGGCAGGTGTGAGCTCCTAATCGATAACAGGTGTGTCCGGTATCCCTAGAACGTGACAAAAATATCAGAAAGAGATAACATGAATAATGAGTGACATGCGCCTGGCAGGCGAGTCTTGCACCCGTCCAGCGCCTTGCAGGAAGCGCATCGTCGATTGCAAATTGTTCTGATAACTTAAAATCTTCATTATTCGCCACATGTTCCGGCTTGATTTATTCCTCGGCGATCAGCTGTAATAATTCTTCTAGTGGTGGTAGTGAATCGTCGTAGCTGTCAGAATCTTCTTCATCTCCTGCAAGCACGCTCCACAACTTGGACGCCTGCGCTTTTCCATCGATGAGATGATTCACAGTCTTCGCCGGCAAGTAAGCAAAATACGTAAGTCCTTCGCGGCGATCCTTGTGCACGTCCGCCAGAGAGTTCTAGCTATTTTAGTGACAATTAACTGTCGATTGGTTAAACCAAACGGCCATACATATTCACGTCGACAATCATTGTACGGCACTGCATGCAAGTACTCCACTTTAATGTATTTTCGCCTATTCATAAGACCAACTAAGCATACGATCTTCTCTCTTGAAGAGAGGAAAAACGCAACTGTATGCGCAGCATTTTACGTCGCTTTGGCTTAGTAAGCACGCATAATATTAGCGTTGCTACATTTTCAGAAGTCATATTTACAAGTTTTTCCTCTTCTTGTATTAAGTCTTTTAACTCGAATTGCATTTTAGTTCGAAGGTTACATCCTTGATGACAACAATAACACAACTGGCTTAACAAATTCATTCTAAGTTTTCTGTACTAAAAATACAGTGCCGTGGATTTAGCGCATCGATTGGTATTTGTCGCCAACTGATAACTTCGGTAGCTAATTTTCTTTGTGAAAATTAACTTATACTAAAGCGACCTTGTTAATGATGAGCTGCTAATAAGTTTTTCGTCTTTGTCGCTTGTACGCGCAATTTTCATGTGGCCGCTCGTAGTTCACCATCGCCGATGCTTCGTATACTCCTTGCTTAATTATCCGCATAGTGACATTAACGTATGTCAGGTTGGCTGGCCCGACGTTAATTGGTCTCGTACGCTATGCGGAACATAAGGCACATACTCCACGTACATTTTATGGAGATTTTTACAGATGCACAGATACACAGTTTGTCTCTGTTTCACGAAGTCCAGTCGTGGCTTTATAAATTTCTCTGATATCTTGCTGGTGCTTAGCCAGTATAGTATTACAACGACTTGCATATTTACATCCATATCGGCTAATGGCCTTTGCCATTCAACGTTGTCCATAAATTCAGCGCTTTTTATCTCGGTTTTAATATTTTTGCGAAGATCTCGCCATGTGTGCAGTTGCTTCACAAACCACATTTTTGTACTATTTCTGAAATTCAAAATGTTACAATTCGTACAGTATTTGCACAATACAGTCTACTTAATACGTGTTTTGTTCTTTCGGGCGATGAACTATTTACAGATATTTTGAACAGTGCAACATATTAGTTTATCAAATATGTCATTTTCGTCGTCGTCATTACTCGTTTCAGAAGCAGAGGTAGATGAAGCTTGAAATTCTACTGTTTTTCGAGCAAACTTTAAAATGTTGGAGGAGATTGTGCCTCCAATTTCCCAGGAGTTAATCCAAGGACAAGAGGATACAAAAACGCTTAGACACAACATATTGCAAGGTAGGTGCGTGAGGTTATACACAGAGAAGATGAACAAACACTGAAACAACTCACCAGCAACTAC